>Ga0123338_10000584_pt1 | contig 36983 bp, 33 predicted proteins | sample grotaG_FD_89793 | JGI IMG/M metagenome (GOLD analysis project Ga0123338, IMG submission 89793) | Glacier valley bacterial and archeal communities from Borup Fiord, Nunavut, Canada, to study Microbial Dark Matter (Phase II) -... | ecosystem: Environmental > Aquatic > Freshwater > Ice > Glacier ...
CCCGTTTGGTGAGTTCGCCCAATGTTTCGAGTTCGGCGAACTGGGCGGCGTCGTTTGCGTCCGCGATGCTGCCGGGTCGGAGACCGTCCCCCAGGCTGAAGCTCACGTCGTACGCGCGCATAATGTCGCAGATGTCGTCGAAATGCTCGTAAAGGAAGGACTCGCGGTGGTGGCTAAGGCACCATTTAGCCATGATGCTGCCGCCGCGACTGACGATACCGGTGACGCGATCCGCAGTGAGGTGGATGTAGCCGAGCCGCACGCCCGCGTGGATGGTGAAATAATCGACGCCCTGTTCGGCCTGTTCGATCAGCGTATCGCGGTAGATCTCCCAGGTGAGGTCTTCGGCGACGCCGCCGACTTTCTCGAGTGCCTGGTAGATGGGGACGGTGCCGATGGGGACGGGGCTGTTGCGCACGATCCACTCGCGCGTATCGTGGATGTTCTTGCCCGTGCTAAGGTCCATAACATTGTCTGCGCCCCAGCGGATCGCCCAGACCATCTTCTCGACTTCTTCCGCGACGCTCGACGAGACCGCGCTGTTGCCGATGTTGGCGTTGATCTTCACGAGGAAGTTGCGTCCGATGATCATCGGCTCGGCTTCGGGGTGGTTGATGTTGGCGGGGATGATCGCGCGGCCGCGTGCGATCTCGTCGCGGACGAATTCGGGTGTGACCTGCGGGGGGAGCGAGGCACCGAAGCTGTTGCCGTCGATCACGCCCGCAGCCGCGCGTCCCTGGTTCTCGCGGATGGCGACATATTCCATCTCCGCGGTGATGATCCCTGCACGTGCGTAGGCGAGCTGGGTGACGGCCGCGCCGCCGCGTGCGCGCAAGGGGGTGGGGCGGGTGGCGGGGAAGGCCGAATCCTGCACCGCGCGGCCGTGGACCTGGCCATTGTCCCACGGCTGGATCGAACGGCCCTCGTAGCGCTCCACATCGCCGCGCGCCTCGATCCAGGGGCGGCGCAGTTCGGGGAGGCCGTTCAGGATATCGATCTGCGCCGTGGGATCGGTGTAGGGGCCCGACGTATCGTAGACGGTGAGCGGCGGTTCGTTCGCGGAAGGATCGAGGTCGATCGCGCGCATCGCGACTTGCAGGCCCGAGGGCGTCTTGAAGTGCACCTTGCGCGAGCCACGGATGGGGCCGGTGGTCACGGTGGGGCGGGCGATGCGGGGATTGAGATCGGCCATGGTCCTCGGTGTCCTTGAGATATCGGCAAGAACGGACGGCGAACACGCCGGGGCTCCCGTCCCTCCGCCGGGGTCAGCCGGATCAGGTTCGAAGGGTTGGGCGGATGCGCCCTCTCAGCCCTGCGCGGGCACCCCTCGGGATATCGACGGAGTGCGCGCGGGCGGTGTGTGTGTCAATCGCGCCTAGCGGCCCCAGCGTCATTCTCGCGCAGGATCGTCCGTCGCGAGCGAGGGTGCGCGGGGACGCCTGTCGAGCAGGCCGTCGATCAGGCGGGCGAGTTGGCCGCGCCTCGCTTCGGTCAGCGCCGCAATGCCGACACAAATGGCGACCACGACCGCCAGCAGCGCGGTGAAGCGGACCGGATCGTCGCCCGCCGACAGGCCCCCCCCCCGCGCCAGCATCAGCAGCGGGAAGTGGAAGATGTAGAGCGTGAAGCTTGAGTTGGCGAGGAAGCGGATCGGCCGCTCCGCGCGCGCCAGCGCAGGCCCGATCTGGCCGGAAAGCGCGCGCGCGCCGGCGAAGTTCATCGCCACCAACCCGCCGAGCGCGACATCGGTGACCGCGCGCTGGGACGCACCAAGCACCCACCAACCGGGTACGCGGCGCATGATGGCCTGGATACGCCAATCGATCCCGCTAGCCACCAGCCACCAGGCGAGCGCCACACCGCCGACGAACAGCAGCAGTCCGGCGATGGGGCCGATCCGCCGCGGCCAACGGGAAAGCGCCAGCGCCGCGCCCATCAGCCATATCGGCAGCAGCGCGACGATGGCCGGCCCCGCGACCCCGAGCACGCCTGCCACTAGCGGCCAGCGCCACCGTGGCGCGAACATCGCCACACCAAACGCCAGATAATAGAAGACCTCATAGCAAAGCGACCAGTAGGGCCGGTTCAGGATCAACCCGGCGGGGTTGAACCAGCTCTGGTTAAGGAACAGAAGCGAGGAGATCGCGGGCCACACGCCGAACTGGCCTTGCCATACGGTCGGTGGCAGGTCGAAGCCGAGCGCGCGCGCGAGCACAAAGGCCGTGAAGCAGAAGGGTATTGCGGCCAGCACCACCGAATAGACGCGCGACAGGCGCGCGACGGCGTAGCGCCGAAGCGTCGTCTCGCGCCGGAACGCGGTGATCGAAATGACGAGGCCCGACAGCACGAAGAAGCACACGACCGATTCGTGACCGTAGTGGGACATAAGGTACGGGCCGCGATAGAGGCCGTACTGCAGCCCGTGCCCGATCACGACTGCGAGCGCCGCGAGAAAGCGCACCGCGTCCAGGTAGATCGAGAGCGCGGGCGTCATGAACCCAACGGCCCGCTCGCCGAGGGTCGTGCGGTCGAGAGTAGTCCTGGCGGTCACCGCAAGCCTCGCCTCCCTCCGCCCGAGCCCGCTAGCAGAGCCGGACTGCGGAGTCACCGCCCGAAGAGGGCGAACTTCCCAGTGATGTGACGCTGGAGCGCGCGCGCCGGTGTCAACGGGTTGTCGCTGCAGCAGACGTCTGGGCAAAGCCGCGCGATCTGATACACGCGCCAGGATCGCAGCGCGGGGTTGTTGACATGTTGAGTTTACGGGCGCTCGCCGAGCGGGTGGCGGCATCGCGCGGATACACGCTCAAGATCGAGGCCGAGCCGCTGCGGCGCGCGCCGGCGTTCTTCGACGCCGCACGCGGCTGGGGCCTGAAGGTGGGCACGGTGATCGACGTCGGCGTGGGCAATGGCACGCCATGGCTGATGGACAGCTTCCCCGACGCGTACACGGTGCTGGTCGAACCCAATCCGGGGTTCCGCCCGGTGCTGGACCGCATCCTCACGGCCCCGCGCCGTGGCGAGGGGCATATCATGGCGGCGGGCGCGGCCGCAGGCGAGATGACGATGCATGTCAATATTGCCACGCCTACGAGTTCGTCGCTGATGGCTCCGACGCAGGGGCAGGTGGACGAGTTCGCCAAGCGCGGCTGGACGCGCGAGAGCCGCGAGGAGGTGGTGCCGGTGGCCCGGCTCGACAGTCTCGATCGCAGCAAATGGCCGGGGCCGTATCTGCTCAAGATGGACTGCGAGGGGTTCGAGCTCGAAGTGATGCGGGGCGCGACCGGGCTGCTGGGAGAGGTGGCGCTGATCGTCTCCGAGGTGGGCGTCGCGCACCGGCACGAGGGGAGCTATACGTTTGCCGAGTTCATCGCGGCGATGGATGCGCACGGCTTCGAGCTGATCGACGTGACCGACCTGCTCCAGTTCGGCAAAGGCGGGCATCTGGCGACGATGGACGCGGCGTTCGCGCCCAAGGGCGGCCCGCTGGTGCGGCGCTAAAGCCTCACGCGCGCGCGGACGCGCGCGGCGAGTGCGGCCGCCCATGGGCCAGGATCGGAGGCGCGCGCGATGGTATCGACCACAGGCCAGCGCGCGTATTCGGGCGGAAGCGCGAGCGCTGGCTGCGCGGCCGCCGAGCGCGCGTCCGAGATCGCATCGCGCCAGATGCGCGGGCGGATGGACGCGGGCGCGGGGACAGGAAGGCCGACGAGCGTGGCGTAGGCGGCATAAGGCAGGTTGACGCCGTTCAGCGTGGCAACCTCTTCCTGATAATCGGTGCGGCCCACGGTGGGTTCGACCATGACGAAGCGGCGGCTGCGCGCATCGCGCTTATATTCAATGCTGGCGAGGCCGATGCAACCGACGGCGTCGAAGAAGCGCGCGGTGAGCGCTTCGAGTTCGGCGGCAATTTGCGGCGTGGTGGGGGCGCAGCTTGCGGTGCCGCCGACACCCGGCGGCCATTGGCGCAGCTTGCGGCCCGAGAATTGGGCGACGGTGCGGCCGCTTTCGTCGCGGTGGACCAGCGTGAAGTATATGTCCGCGTCCGTCCCCTCGATCCATTCCTGCACCACGACCTGCGGGCCGCCCTGCCCGATCTGCGCGTAGGTGTGCGCCAGATCGTGGTAGGTTTCGAACCGGTAGGCCTTTTTGTTGGCACGCTCCCAGAGTTCGGACTTGGCCGCGGGCTTGAGCACCACGGGGAAGGTGAGCGCGCGTGCGGCTTCGACCTCGTGCGGGCCTGCGAGGCGCACGGTGCGCGGCACGGGGAAGCCCATCGCCTCGGCGCGCGCCTGCGTGCGCTCCTTGTCGATCAGCAGCGCGGCCAGATCGGCGTCGGGCATCGTCTGGCGGAGCACGGCTGAGAGCTCTTCGCGGCGGGCGGCAACGGGGAGCACGGTCGCTTCCTGGGTGAGGATAAGGGCGGGCCGATCGCCCAGTGCGCGCGCGAGTCCGGCGACGGCATCTACGTAGGCGGGGGTGCCGCGATCGTGCAGCACGCGCACCCGGCGGCGCGCGTGGCGGCTGGCGAACGCGGGGCCGTCCGCGCTGTCAATTACCGCGACGCGCACACCGCGTGCGCCGAGGCTGCGCGCGACGCCGAGGCCATTGACCGCAGCACCCGACACGATCGCCCACGGCCGCGAGCGAGCGCTCATGGCGTAGGCGTAGGCGTGGTGGTGGTAGTGGTGGCGTGCGCGAGTTCGGCGCGCTGTGCGTCGATCATGAACTTCGCAGCCCAGTTCAGATATTGCCAGCGCCCGTAGCCGCCATCGATCGGGTGGCTGCCCTTGATGCCACCGCGTCGGTCTTCGGTCCCGTCGAGCTGGATCGTGCGGCGGACGTAGCTGTTGAGCCGACACGCGGGGGCGGCGAGTTCGGGCGCATGGGCTGCGAGCAGGAACAAGCTGTGCGCGATCTGGACGCTGCCGGTAAGACAGACCCATGGGGCGGCAGGCTGCCAGTTGCTGTCGAGCTTGCCCGCGAGACGCCCTTCGGCATCCACTATGCGCGCGAGGCTGCGGGCGGTACACAGCGCTGCGACGAGGTGCATGGGGTCGGTGGACAGCCGCCACGCCTCCACCACGCCACGCAACACATATCCGATCGTATGCGTAAGCGGGGCGCGCGGGTCTTCGAGATCGTTCGACGCGAACCAGCCATTGGGCTGCTGTTTGGTAAGTGCCCAAGCGACCTGCCGGTAGCCGGCTGCGGCAAAGCCCTCGCCGGGCGCGACACGTTCGGCCTCGAACAAGCCCCAGCTTACGTGGGTTTCATAGGCTTTCTCGCCAGGTTTGGCGAAGGGCGTTGCGTGTTGGCGCCAGCAGCCGTCCGCATCGAGACTGTCGCGCAGCCACACAGCGGCGCGACGCATCGGCTCGAGATAGCGGTCGCGGTCGAGGTGCGCGGTGCCCGCAGCGAGGCCGAGCAGGATCTGGCCGGTGTTGAAGGTAACGGGGACTTTGGGCGTCTGGTCGATTCGCCCGCCCTGGAAACCGCCCTCGGGAAACTGGATCGTAACGAGCCAATCGAGGCAGGCGCGCGCGCGCATTTCGTAATCCGCCCGGCCATGTTCGCGCGCGGCGTCGATCATCGTCGGGACGATATAGCCCGAGGTTTCGGGGTAGCTCGTCGCCCAGCCCTTGATCATGTCGTAATCGCGCGCAAAGCCGCCGTCGCGGCTGGCGCTGTGATCCTGCGCGCGGCCCAGCCATGCCAGACCAAGACCGATCGCGGCGTGCGCGCCGATATCGTCGCCGAGCGGCGCGCGATCCGCCGCGCGCGCCCGTCTGGCGGCGGCGGGAAGTTCGAAATCGGCCTTCACGCGGCGAAGAAGCGATAGCACCGGCGAAGTCCCCACGGGTCGATCAGTCGATACCGCGCGCTTGGCACAGGGGCGCGCGGCGGACAAGGCGCGTTGCGGCGGGGATTGGCCGGGCGCGCCGCGCGGCCTAGGGTGCGCGGCAATGCTGATCCATCCGCTGGTCACGACGACCGCCGCTCTAACCGACCTCTGCCGCCGCTGGCGCGAGGCGTCTTATATTGCGGTGGACACCGAGTTCATGCGCGAGAACACATTCTGGCCCGATCTGTGCCTCGTTCAGGTCGCCTCGCCCGACGAGGCGGCGTGCATCGATCCCAAGGCGGCGGGCCTCGATCTGGGGCCGCTGCTCGATCTGATGGTGGACGATCCCGACGTGCTCAAAGTGTTCCATGCAGGCGGGCAGGATCTGGAGATCGTCTACAATCTTACCGGCAAGACGCCATATCCGCTATTCGATACGCAGATCGCTGCCATGGCGCTCGGGATGGGCGAACAGATCGGCTACACCGGGCTGGTCGAGACGATGCTCGGCGTGGCGATCGATAAGGGTGCGCGCTTCACCGATTGGGCGCGGCGGCCGCTCGATGCGCGCCAGCTCGATTATGCGGTGGGCGATGTCACGCATCTGGTGACCCTATTTCCCAAAATGCTCGAACGGCTGCGCAAAACGGGACGCGGCGGATGGCTCGATGCCGAAATGGAGCGGCTGGGCGATCCCCTGACCTACGCCAACGATCCCGAGCAGGCGTGGCAGCGGATCAAGCCGCCCTCGCGCAATCCCGCCGCGATGGGGCGGCTGCGCGCGCTGGCGCGGTGGCGCGAGCTGGAGGCGCAGGACAAAGACGTACCACGCGGGCGCATCGCCAAAGACGAGACACTGGCCGATATTGCCGCGCACCCGCCTCGCGCGCAGGCCGAACTGGCTAAGGTGCGCGGGCTGAGCGCGACCTGGGCGGCGAACGATATCGGCCGTCGGCTGATGGCTGCGCTCGATGGCGCGCGGCCGTTCACCGAAGCGGAATTGCCTGCAAAGGACCGGCCGCGTGCGGGGCTGTCGACGGATGCGGCGCTTGTGGCCGATCTGCTCAAATTAATGCTCAAGGTGCGCGCGAAGGAAGCAGGGGTAGCCCCAAAGCTGCTGGCGCGTGGCGAGGAGCTGGAGGCGCTTGCGGGCGGCGCACGCGAAGGGTTGGCGATGCTCGACGGCTGGCGGCTCGAGGCGTTCGGGCGCGATGCGCTCGAGCTGGTCGAGGGGCGCGTGGGCTTTACGGTCAAAGACGGGCGCATGGTGATGGGCGCGATCTGAGGCCAACGTCGGCCGACCTGATCAGCCCTCTTCAGGGGCCTGATAGTTCGTCAGCTCGTCGCCCGCGAGCCGCGTGATGTGGAGCACATTGGTCGATCCCGGCGTGCCGAACGGCACACCTGCAATGATGATCAGTGCATCTCCGGCGCTCGCCAGCTCGGCGCGCAGCGCCATGCGCTTGGCCTTGGCGACCATTTCCTCGAAGCTGGAAACATCGCGCGTCAAAATCGCATGAACACCCCAGACGAGGCCGAGGCGCCGTGCGGTTGCCTGATTGGGGGTGAGCACGAGCAGGGGCCGATTGATCCGCTCGCGCGCCGCGCGCCGGGCGGTCGATCCAGAGAGCGTGAAACACACCAGAGCGCGCGTGGGAATCGTGCGCGCGATCTGCGCGGCGGCTTCGGACAACGCGTCCGCCGAGGTCGGCTCGGCCTTGGTTTCGGTAAAGTGGACGCGCGCGTGATAGTCCGGATCGGCCTCCACCTGCGCGGCGATGGCATTCATCATCGCCACCGCTTCGACCGGATAGGCCCCTGCAGCGCTCTCCGCCGAAAGCATCACCGCATCCGCGCCGTCATACATCGCGTTGGCAACATCGCTGACTTCGGCACGAGTGGGGCTGGGTGACGTGATCATCGACTCGAGCATCTGGGTCGCTACAATAACTGGCTTGCCCGCTGCGCGCGCGCGGGCGACGATCCGTTTCTGGATCGGGGGAACCTGCTCAGGCGGCAGTTCGACCCCGAGGTCGCCGCGCGCGACCATTACGGCATCTGAAAGTTCGAGGATTTCGTCGAGCCGCTGAACGGCGGCGGGCTTCTCGATCTTGGAGAGAATCGCCGCGCGCCCCTGCACGAGCGAGCGCGCCTCGGCCACATCCTCGGGGCGCTGCACGAAGGAGAGCGCGATCCAGTCCGCGCCCTGATCGATCGCAAACGCAAGATCGCGCCGGTCCTTCTGGGTCAGCGCTGGGATCGGCACGACAACATCTGGAACGTTCAACCCTTTCGAATTGGAGAGCAGTCCGCCGACTTCGACAATGGTCTCAATCCGGTCCGCCACTATGCTCTGCACGCGAAGCCGCAGTTTTCCATCGTCGAGCAGCAATCGCGCGCCGGGAGTGAGCGCGGCAAATATTTCAGGGTGGGGCAGGCAAACGCGGGTCGCGTCACCGGGGGCGGGATTGCAGTCGAGGTTGAGCACTTCGCCCGCGATAAGCTCGACCTTCCCGCCGACGAAGCTGCCGACGCGCAACTTGGGCCCTTGCAAGTCGACAAGAATCGTCGTGGGACGTTGCAGCTTGCGCTCGAGATCCCGGACGAGCGCGATCCGGGCGGCCTGATCCTCATGCGTGCCATGGCTCATGTTGATTCGGAACGCGTCCGCTCCGGCTTGCATCAGCGCTGTCAGAGTCGCCGCGTCCGACGACGCAGGCCCCAATGTGGCGAGGATGCGAACACGACGCGACCGGGGAAGGAGATGAGCGACCAAAGTCGCCTCGGAGAACTGCACGCGACAGCCCTAGTTGCAAACCTTGAAAGCGCAAACTGGTTACGCGGATTGCGTCACGCACAAAAAAAGGGCCGTCCCGAAGGACGGCCCGATTTAGTGCTGGCTTTCAGGTTACTGCTGTGGCGGTGGCGGCGGAGCCGCATCGGCCGGAGCGGGCGGTGGCGGCGGAGGCGTATCCGACGAACCAGGCGCAGGCCCGGGCTCGTCGTGGCACACGGGCTGCGGGTTGGCCGCAGGCGCACCAGCCATCGTGATCTCAACGCGACGGTTCTGCGGTTCGCGCACACCATCTGCCGTTTCGACCGCCAGCTTCGTCTCGCCGAAGCCCTGTGAAGTAATCACATTGTCCGGCACGCCATGCGCCGTCATGTAAGCCTTGGTGTGCTCGGCGCGCCGGATCGAAAGACCCATGTTGTAAGACGCCTTGCCCGACGTATCGGTATAACCCGCGAGGGCGACGCTAGTCTGACCGGTCTGCCGGAATTGCTCGATTGCCCGATCGAGTATCTGGCTCGCGTCGGACGTGATAGCATCCTTGTCCCAGTCGAAGAAGATCAGGAACGGACCCACAGCAGGTGCTGGAGCGGGTGCCGTGCAAACCTGATGGGTTGCGGGCGGAGGAGGCGGGGGGGGAGGCGGCGGAGGCGGAGGCGGAGGAGGAGCGGCTCTTTCGCCAAAATTATAGGCAACCGTAAGCAACAAGCTGTGCGAACGGAACCGATCGTTCAGCTCGAGCCCGTTGATCGTGCGGAACTTCAAATCCGGGACATTGAAAAACCGATATTTGATACCAATGTCGATATTATCCGTAATGTGACGACGCGCACCCGCGATGATTTGCCAGGCAAAGTGCGTGTCGCTGTCGTCAGCAATCGTGGGCGACTGGCGATTGAACCGCAACTTCGATAGCTCGACTCGCGCAACGCCGACACCGCCGCCAGCAAAGGCGCTCCAACCCTTCTCGTCACCTACGTCGAGCATCGCGTTTCCCATAAAGCTGAGCACGCGCGAATAGCCGTAAGCACCCGAATAGGAGTAAGGGCCGGTGGGTCCGAAAGTGGAATAGTTCGGAAAGTTCTGAATTGTCTGATTCAGCGTCAAAGTGTCGATATTGGCCTCTTTATAACCAACTTCGAATTCCGTCCGCAGCAGGCCGAAATCATAACCCACATTCCCATCAATATCGAATCCGCCCTGATGATTCAGACGAACCGCGTTGGGCGTTTTGTTGCCTGCAGTATCGCGCAGGTCGAAACGATAGTCCTCGGCGAGCAAGCCGCCGCCTTCGAGTCCAACATACCAAGCCTTGTCACGGGCGAGGGCCGAACCGGACAGTGCAGTCGTCGCCAGGACGATCGCGACAGTCAATTTCCGCATTCTATTCCCCTTTCTCAATCTTGCCTGTCGGCAAGCTAACAACTCCGTATCGCGCCAGTGCTGATCGCGCAAGGAGCTAAATGCGCGACCACCATCGTTCGTTCCTCACAGGCCTCGCCGCCGAACACTCGGTCAAGACTCAATCAATCCATGTGCCCGGAGCGCGCCCAGTAATTGAAGGAGCACGCTTCTAGCCTCAGAATCGATAACCGCTCCCGCCGATGGCATGTTGATGCCCGCCTGTCGACCCGACACCACGGTTTTACCCGCGATCTCGACTTTCCGCATGGGCCACGCATCGCTGCGCCATCGGCTGCCATCGTAGACCAAGTGGGCTCCGTCGGCACGGTTCCAGACGATACAACCCGCTTGGGGCTGAAGAAAGGTCCAACCCCCCGCTTGGAAAAGCGCGATTTCATCCGGGTGTTGCGCCCATGCATCAGTCGCCCCGCTACCAACGATCCACGCCTCCCCCGGATTGGGAGTAGCGGGCGGGGTTGTTGCGCCGACGCCTAAGACATTCGGGTGCAACAGCCCGTCCACACGCAGAAGGGCGGTATTGTGCGTGATTTCCTTGTGCGCCTGCGCTGGGCTCATCAGCGTAAGGGCGTAACGGTCGGTGCTATCCGGCATGATCGCGTCCTCTCGTGTTTGCGGGTTGTGCCCGCTCAGAAATCCACGCTCGCCGCCGGCCCTGGCCCCGCCAGCGCGCTAACCTGCGCTACGCTCAGTCGGGCCGAAGCGATCGGCGCGCCGGTCTGCGCGGTTTGCTGGGCCACGTTGAAGGTCAGCGCCTCTGCCGTGGTCGTGTAGGTCTGCACGGGCCCGCTCGCGGGCACCACCGTGACCAGATACTCTTCGTTCGCTTCCCCCAGCGGAATGTCGCTACCGTCGGGCCAGCCACTCCCGATCCGGCTCCGGCGCGACCAGACGAGGCGAACCGTTCCGTCGGGATCGCGCGTCATCCGCAAGTGCGTCGGCGTGAAAGGCCTCAGATTGGCCGCGCTTGCGCAGATGCTTTTTGCCTCCACCTGCGTAGCGACGTCCAGCGGTCCTACCGCCTTTACCATCACCGTTGCGCCGACCGGCACGCTCCCCAGGTCGGCGCGGAACAGTCGCGCCGGATCAAGCAACGTGAACGCCTCACCATTGCCGTGTCGTGTCGAGGCGAACTCGGTGCCGAACCGTCCGCGCAGCAGCCCCGATAGCCGGAATCGCCCCGGCCCGGTCGCATCCGCAGCCCGGAAGGCGACAAGCTCGTCGCCGATCGCGGCGAGGTTTGCGCCGCCGACCACCGCGTCCATCGTCGCCGAGGTAAGCCAGTCGTCCGCGTTTGCCAGCATAACCTCCACCGTCGTGCGCTCGTCCCAGCGATCCGCCGGTCCGTCGGCGAGCACACCCAACGTGGTGCCCGTCACCGCCCGCGTCCGCGCCGAGCCCAGCGACACCCACGATGCGCCGCCGTCGGTGCTCGCCAGAATGTCCGCCGCGCGCCACGCGCCATCCCCCGAAACAGCCATCCACAGGCGCGGCACCGCACCCCCGTCGTCGTTGAACGCGGGTAGATCGAGCAAGCGGACCTGCGTCGCTCCTTGTTTTGAAAAGACATTGGGGATTGCCCGTCCCGCGTCCGCATTCGTTGGACCGACCAGCGGACCCGCCAACGCCTCCAGCTCAAGCTCCACTACCATCCCGTCGAGCGTCTGTCGGCGCACCCGCCACTGGCGCGCATCGTCGTCGACGCATATTCGGTCGCCGACTTCGATGCTCAGATTGGCGTAGGTCAGCGCCAACGAACGGGCAGACCTTGCTGCTTCGCCATCGCGCGCCAGCCGCTCCGCAAGGGCGCGCGCCGCGGCGGCGCCAATCGCGGCAGGCAGATCATAATGCCGGGTCGTCCGCGTAGCGCGCGCGGCCGAGGCACGTTGCTGGCCCGCCTGATAATCGCGCGCCGGATCGAAATAGCCGATCTCGATCAGCTCGGCCGCGCGCTGCGTCGCCGCGTTGCGCCACGTCCGCGTCGCCCCGTGTCGTGTGCCCGCGAACGCACCCGTGTTGGCTTCGGACAGCACCGCCGTAACGGTCCCACCGGGCGCGCGCAGTCGCAGCTTCGCGCCCGTCGCCACAGGATCGTGCGGCTGCAACAACGCCAATTGGCCCAACGCACCCCCCAGGGTTGCGCCTCCGCCCACGCCATATCCGTCCACCGTCCCGGTCAGATCGCCTGCATCGGGTGCCGCCGCCCCTGCTGCCGCAAACAGATCGCACGCAATCGCCGCCACCGTCGGCACCACCGCATCGGCGAACACCTCGAAGCCGAACTGCGGAACCCGATTGGCAAAGTCGCTGAGCTGCAAATTCTCGAAGACCACATAAGCAAGGCCCCGGTAAGCCGGTGCCCCCGCCGCTCCTTCGACCGCCACGATCAGCGGGTCTGCCACCTGATCCTCCTTGCCGGTGTAGACCCGCACTCCCCCCGCCACGCTCATGTCGCCGCCAGTATCGCGGATCAGCTTGCCGTCCGCCCAGATACGCCCCACCCGAACAATTGCCCGTGCGGAAATCCCGATCGCCAGGCTCGTCGAATAGGTCCGCCCGCTCGATCCCGCGAGCTTGGTCAGCCCCGCACCTTCTTCCTTCAATCCCGTCGACCACAGGATGCCGCCCGCAACGCGGATCGTCCCGTATAGCCGGGGGATCGCCTCGCCATACGCCGCGCTCTGCACGCGCAGCGCCGCCGCGCTCGGCGCATTCAGGGCGGTGTCGATCAGCCCGCCCGCAAGCGAGCCTGCCGCCGCGCCGAGCTGCCCGCCCTCGGCTGCACCCACTGTCGAGAAAATCGTCGTCGCCATCGCGCTACTCCCCGAATCGCCACACCGAACATACCGCCCATGCAGGATCGGCCGGACCTTCCACCACGCGACCCACGCCCAGATGTGCCTGGATCACCCCTCCCTCGCTCATGATAGCTAGATGCGCCGCGCCGCGCGCAGGCTCGAACAGGAGCACGTCGCCGTGGCGCGCGACGCCCCCCATGCGGGCCCCGCCCGCTGCCGCCAGCCCCGCCTCGGCGCGTGCCACCAACCCTTCCCCTCGCAAAGCGTAATCGCGCGGGCACTCGAACACCCGCCCCGCCGCCGCCAGCGCCGCGAGCACCAGCCCCAAACAATCCAGCCCCAGCCCCGGCACGCGTCCCTGCGGCCGGAAGCGCGTCCCCAGGCAGGCGCGCGCGCCCGCCACGATCGCGTCTGCCATCACCCCGACGCTCACAGCCCCGGATACCTTGCGATCCCGTCGTTGCCGGGGACGTGCGGCTCGCCCCGGAAATTGGCCATGTTGCCAAACCTGTCGCGACAGGTCGCAAAGCGCTTGTCGCACCCCTCGCGCAGCTCGATCCGCGCGCCCGCCGCCAACCCGGGCACCACAGCGCGCAGCGACACTGCACCGCCCCCCGAGCCATCCACTACCGACTGGCACCCCGCCGCCACGCCGGACAGCACCCGCGCGCGCCCATAGCGATAAGCGTCCGCACCCATTCCATCGTCGGTTGCCACCTCAGCGCCCGCAACGCCCAGCACCGTCGCCACCCGCGTCCGCAGCGCGAGATCCACACGGCATCGCGTGTCGCCCAGTTCCGCCCGGCACGTCGGCGCATAGCGCTCGATCGCCACGCTGTTCAGCTCGCTGAGCGCAGAGAGCATCTCAAGCGTGAACATACTGTCCTGGCACGCCACCGCGCCGATCTTGCCCGCCGCCAATTCAAGCGTGCCTGCGTCGGGCTGCTCCCAGTCCACCAAGAAGCAACGCGCCGTGGCATCAGCATACAATCCCGCGATCAGGTCCGCCTCGCGCACGCCGTCCGGCGTCAAAGCACCCGCAATCTCCATCGCATGCGCCTCGCCCGCCTGGCCCCACGTAATCGCCGATGGCTGCAATCCCGGTGCCGCCGCATACGCCATGCCGCCCACCTGAAGCGCGCGGTCGTGCGTCGTCAGCCCCAGCGCCACGCCATCGCGCCTCACGATCTGCCAGCAAAGCGCAAGCGTCGTCGCCGCCGCGCCCAGCCGCGCGGCGAACGCATCCGTCATTGCGCGCATCAGCCTTCCTTGACTTCGATAAGCGGCACCGAAAGCAGCTCGCCCTGCCGGAACGCGGCGAGCGAGACATCCAGCGCGTCGCTCTCGAAGCGCACCGGCACGTCGAACGAATAGCCCGCGCTCACCGTGGCGCCTGTCGCCGGAGCGACATCGAACTGCACCACGCCGAGCGAACCCACATGCCAACCGCTCGCCAGCACCGCCCCGCCCACCGCCACCGTCACGCTCCCCGCCACCGGCCGTGTGATACGCCGCGCCGGAGAGACAGGGTCATAGGCCTTCATCAGCGCGAACGCGGTCTGCACCCCATCTCCGGTTCCCAGCACCTGATCGAACGCTCCGGGCGGACCGGCCACACCGCCCGCGCCAAGGTCGGCCGAACTCTGGTCGAGCGGATCGCGGAAGCGGAACCCCACCGCCGATCCCCGCCGCGCGCGGAAGAAACTCATCAGAGCCCCCAGATCGCCGTCCGAGCGCAGCCCCAGCCCCGCGTCGAAGCGCAGCCGCGCCGCCGCCCACTGCGCGTTGCGCTGCTCGTGCCCGCTCGCGCTCGTCACGATCTGCGTGAAAAAGGCGGGCGAGACGCTGGCATGCTGACCGATCGCCAGCGGAAAGCTCACATCGTCGAAACTGTCCACTGGGTCTCCGATCCTGAAATAGGTAAATCCGTCGCGCGCCACCTGCGGCAGCGCCCAGATGAAGATGTCGCCAATCCCCCGCGCCGCCGCCGCCCCCGCCGCATCGGCGATCCGGCCCCACTGCACCGCATCGCCAGCGCGCGTCGCAAAGCCCGCGAAATACTGCTGGTTCGCAACTGGATAACCCAGCCGCGCCTGCACCGCCGCCCGCGCCACCGCAGCCGCACCGTCGTTGCCGGCCGTCACGAAATCATAATCCTCGAGCTGCAACACATCGAACGCGGGCCACGCCCACTCGCCGGGCAAGTTCAGCCGCATCAGGTTCGCCGCGTTGGCGTTCACCACCTGCGGGGTGAAAAACAGGAGATACGTCTGGGAACCCGCCACCGCCGCGCGCACTGCATCGCGCAGCGCCAGCGTGCTCGCGCCGAGCACATGCCCCGCCCAGTCGAAGTACGCCGCCTGCTCCGCGCTCAGCACCGCGCCAGCGCTCGTGACCGCCGGCGGCAAAGCCCGCCCCGTCGCCGCATACGCCGCCGTTACCCCAGCATCGTAGACGCAGGGCTTCCCGTCCGCCCCCACCCACCACCACGGCTCGCCCACCTGGAAATGCACCGGCTGCCCCGCCGCCACCGCCAGCCCCGCAAGCGCTCCGCCCACCCGCCGCAGATACGCCATCGCATCCGCATTGGCAGGCGACAGCAACGTCGAGGGCGGCGAGTAAGCCGTCTGCGCCGCCGATCCATCCCATGCGCGCTGCTTCCACGCGTCGGGCGCATGCGCATCGAACAGCTCGTAACTGGCTGACAATATGACCGCAAAACCCATCGCCCCCGCGCGCGCCAGCAGATCGCGGTGCCACGCCGCCGCCGCCACGTTCAGCGGCGATCCCGCACCCCCCGCCAGATACTTGCCCGTACCCACGTCGAAGCCGAGCCGCATGAAATGGCTCATTCCCAGATAATGGTTCAGATAGCCGCGATACCCGAGCGCCTGCGCCTGCCGCAGCACCCGCGCGGGCGTCAGATTGTAACTGTCGTCATAGCCGCTCGCGATCCGCAGCCCATGCTCGGGCAGATACGCGTCGCCCACCAATATCGTCGCCCCCGCCCCGTCGCACGCGATGCCCGAAAGCGCCGCCCACCCCTCCACCGGCGCGGGCAACGGCGAGATCGCGCCGGTATAGCCCGCCGGCACCAGGCTGATGAACATCCGGTCGATGTCCCCCGCCCACACCGGCGCGCCCGGCAGCGCAAACCCGCTCCCCAGGGCGGAGAACGGCAGCACCACCTGCGCATCGGTGCCCGTGCCCGTCGCGTAATTCCACAGCCGCACATACCAGGTCTGCGCCACACCCCCGGCGTCACGCCCCTCGATCGTCAGCACCGGGCCGTAGACCGCGTCGAGCGGCAACACCCCCGCGCTCTGCCAACGGAACCGCAACGTCAGTCCCCGGTAATCGCGCGCGGTCTCATACGAAAGCAGCGGGTGATCGAAGCGATCCGCGCTCTCCCAGATCAGCCCCGCCAGATCGCCCGCGCCATAGAATACCGCATCCACGCGCAATGCATCGGGCGCGGTGGTCGTCACCGCCGCCATCATCGGACGCGGAAAATCGACCGTCCAGAAGCGCGCGTCGAAGCGCTTCATCCAGTCGCGCCGGACCTGATCGTCGGCGCTCGCCAGCCACCAGCCCACCGCTCAGCCCTCCGCCCGTGCGAGCGCCAGCAGCAGCGCGTGCGCCGCCTGCGTCGCACTGCGCGCCATATATGCTGGCCGCCCGTGGCCAACCGACGCCGCCGAAGGTACCGCCAGATGCGAACCCGCATGATGCGCCCGCGCGCCCAGCATCGCGCTCAGCGCCTGCCCCGGCTCACGCGGCACCGGTGCCGCGCCCGCGCCCGCCAGCCGCGCCAGCTTGCCGTCCAGCCCCCGCCCGGAACGCGCTGTCCCTCCATCTCCCGCCAGCGCTGCAAACAGCGCGTCGAACCCGTCAGCCATTTGCTCCTCCATCCACCACGGTGCGCGCCGCAAATTCGATCAGCCCGCGCATCGGACCGCCCGGAGCTTCCGCACCCACCACGCTGCGCACGAAGCGCACCCACTCCAGCCGATGCCCGTCCAGCGCCGGGCCCAGCCCCGCCGCCACCGCCTCCACTGCTGCCAGCGTGCCCGCACAGCGGGCCGAGCGCAGTGGCATCTCCCACACGCTCACGCGCAGCCGATGCTCGCGCGCCTCCACGCTGAAGCTGCTCGCATCGGTCGCCACGTTCGGCCCAACCGTCATATAGGGCGGCACCGCACCCGGCGGCGGCGTGTCGTAGACCGCACCCCCCACCGCCGCCTGCACCGCTACGTCCGCCTGCAACGCCCCCACCAGCGCACGCGCCAGCGCCTCGCCCGCGCCACTCATGCCGCCACCTCTTCCACCAGCAGCCGCATCCGGTCGGGGGTCGCGGGATCGCGCACGATGCTCAGCACCGCAAACGCCCGCACCCCCCACCGCAAGCGGCACGTGAGGTCGATCTCACCCGCGCGCGCCAGCACCTTCCACCGCGCACGCCGCACGCGGCGTTCCCCCTCGATGCGCGCCTCCTCGCCCGCCTCGCTCAACTCGGCCCACACCTGGCCCGCCGGAGTCCAGCCACCCTCATAGCCGCCGATCCCGTCGCCCACGCCGAAGAAGCGCTCCACGCCCAGCCGTGTGCGCAGCCGTCCCGCAAACCCGTCCGCCATGTCAGCCTCCCTATCCCAGCCGGATGCGGCGGAACGGCCGCCACAGCGCCGCCACCACTGCGGGCGGCCCCGCCTCGTCCGCCGCGTCGCGGTTGGCGAACAGATGTGCCGCCAGCCGCACGATTCCCTGGCGCAGCGGCTCGGCGACGCCGTTCCAGTCCGCCGCCAGCCCCGCCGTGTAGGTCACGCGCAGCCGCGTCGCTTGTCGCTCGGCGGTCGCCACCAGCCCCACCCCGTCCGCGTCGAAGCTCAGCGTGTAGCGGTCGGCCGTCAGCACCGCTGAAGTCCCGTCCGCATACAGCGCCTCCACAACACTCACCGCCGCCACCGGCGCACCCGCCAGCCGCGCGCCCGGCAGGGGCAGCGCCGCCACCGTCTCCACCGCGCCCCGGCTTACCAGCCAGGTTCGCGTGAACGCCTCGCACAGCGCCCGCGCGCTGCGCAGCAACCCCGCGAGCAGCGCGTCCTCGTCGCTCGTTTCCAGCCGCAGATACGCCTTCAGCTCGCCCACGCTCACGGGTTCTGGGGCGGCGGGCACAGGTTCCACCAGCATTTCAGCGATCCTCCACGCGCAGCACCACCTGCCGCTCGTCGCTCCGCCCGTCGGAGAAGGTCACATGGTTGGTCAGCCGGTACACTCGCCCCGCCACCCCGCCCGTCACCAGCGCACTCGTCTGCGTGGGTGCGATCGCGCTCGATACCACGCTCACCCCGCCCGGCTCGGCGGGCATGGCAACCCAGCCGCTCGCGCTTACCGTCTGGCCGTTCAGATAGCCCGCGTTCCAGTCGAACGAATAATCGAGCGACGCACCCGGATCCTTCGCAAAGTAATTCATGTCGGCTTCCTCCCGCCAGCAGTTGCGCGCGCGATCAGACCGGCTGGCCGAACTCGATGTCCCACGCGGAAAAGCTCACTGTGCCCCCCGTCACCAGCGCCTGCGCCGGGCAAGTGGTCACATACAGCAGCCGGGACGTGCCCGGATCGGTCAGCGCCACATAATTGGCGGACCCGGCAACGCCGACCGCCACGCCGCTCTTGGCACCCACGGTGGTGCGCCGCCCGTCGATCACACCGGCTGCGGGCACGCCGAAATCGGCCGGAGCCATTGTCACGCTCGCCAGCGCCTGCGCGGTCGCGGTGGAGTAATCCGCCGGTTGTGTGGCCAAGGCCACCATCTTCGTCGCGGTGCGCACCACCGCGATCGCTGCATCCAGAACGTCGCTGTTGACTGCCTTTGCCATCGTTCGTCTCCTCGTTACGACTGTGAAATCTCAAGGACGGCGCACCGGAACGGTTCGCGCTTCGCCCGCCACCGGGGTCTGGAACCCCGCCATGAACCGCATCGCCGCCGCCGCCTGCGCACGGCTCGCCACACGCGATCCCGCTGGCACCAGTCCCGCCGCAACCGCCAGCATCGCCGCACCCGTGCGGCCCGGTACACGCGCGCCCGCCGCCGCCACCTGCGCCGCGCCCGCCAGCGCCGCCGCCCCGCCGCGCGCAACACTCCGCGCCCCTGCCGGGCCGAGCGCCAGCACCAGCCCCGCCGTCACGATGCCGCCGCGCGCCGCGCTTCGTGCGCTCGTCAGTCCGATGCCGATCTGGATCGCCGCAGAGGCCGTTCCGCCGCGCCCCGCGCTACGCCCGCCCGCCGCCGCAATCCCCAGGGTCAGTCCTACCGCACCCGCCTGCGCGCGCCCGCTCGCGCGCCCAGCCGCCGGCGCCAGCGCTGCATTAGCCTGACCAACCGCAATCGGCGCGCCACCGCGTCCCGGCACCCGGGCCGAAGCCGGCACGAGCGCCGCCGGTGCCGCCGCCGCCAGCGCGCCCGCCTGCGCGCGCCCCGGCACGCGCGCCCCCGCCGCGGCCAGCCCCAGCGCCACCGCCACCCCCTGTCCCCGGTCGCGCCCCGCCCCGCGCCCGGCTGCCGGGGTCAGCGCCGTCGCCAGCGTCCCGGCTTCGAAATCGTCCGCAAGCGGATCGGTCGCGCTCGATTTGCCCCACAGCCCAGCCTTCGTGCTCGCCGGGATCGCGGGGTCGATCGCATATCCCCACGCCGCGCCCACCTGCGCACCGTTCAAAAACAGCAGCGCATTGCTTCCCGAAGCACGCAGCTCCAGCGTCGCGGGCAGCGTGATCGCGCCCACCGTCACCTTCACCACGCTCCCTTCGGTGGCGCTGTTCACCCGCTTGAACAGCTCCACCTGCGTGCTGCTGACGATCCGGAACCCAAGGAAATTGAGGTGATCGGTCGCGCGCACCGCCACTGCTGCCACCGCCGTGTTCACATACAGCGCCGCCTTCGCATAATGGTCCGCCGCCCCCGTCTCCACGCGCGCCAGGCACCCGTTACTCGTCGCCACCCGCGCCTGGTTCACCGCGTTGATCTTCAGACCGTTCTGATCCGCCGCCGCCACGCCGAAGCCCGTCCACGCGCCGCTCCCGCCCGTCCCCGTGCGCCCGTTCAGCGCGGTGCCCGAAACGCCGGTGAAATTGTCGCTGAACACAAGCGCCATCGGCCGAACTCCATCGCATGCGCATAAAAAAGTGCCGCCGGGCCGGAAAGCCCGGCGGCGCAGTCATCGGAACGAGGCAGGGGAAACCCCGTCCGGAACCCGTCCTCCCCCTCTGGGGGAGGTGCCCGAAGGGCGGAGGGGCCTGGCCGCAAAGGCCAGACCGGTCAGCTCACGTCGAACTTCAGCAGCTTGATCGCCTCGCTGTTCGCCACGCATCCGCTAACCCGTTTGGTTGCGTAGAAGTTGACGAACGGCTTGTTGGTGAACGGATCGCGCAGGATGCGCGTGTCCAGCCGGTCCGCGATGATGTAACCCGCGTTGAAGTCGCCGAACGCGATCGAGAAACTTCCCGGCGCGATCGTCGGCATGTCCTCGCAGTCCACCACCGGATAGCCGAACAACATGTCGGGCTGACCGGGCACCATCGAAGGCGTCCAGCTGAACCCGCCATAATTGTCCTTCATCCGCCGGATCGCCGAGAGCGTCTGCGTGTTCATCACGAAGCTCGCATTCTGCCGGTAGGCGGGCCGCAGCAAGTGAATGAGATTGATGATCGTATCTTGCGGGAACACCGTTGCCGTCTGGGTCGGGAACGCCCCGCTAATCCCCGTGGTAATATATTGCAGCGTGCCGATGGCGCGCGCGCTATCCGCCGCCGTGCTCGCCGGGCTCGTCAGGAACCCCAGCGGACGGTTCACACCCGATCCGTTGACGAACGCCGCACCCTCGGCACGCGCGAACTCGCGGCCGATCTCCTGGGCGAGCCAGCCCTCCAGATCGAAGAAGCTGTCGTCCAGCATTGCCTGTGTCGCGCTCGGATTGGCATAAAGCTCGCCCATCGGCGGCGCGATCGTGCCGAACTTGACCGTCCCAGTCGAAGCCTGCTGCGACGGATCGAGTTCGCTCACCCAGCCCGAAGCCACATTGTTCAGCGTGATCAACCGACGATAGTTGGAACTGCCAACCTGAACCACATTGGCAATTTTGCGGATCGGCGAGATGTCGCGCAGCGTCTCCTGCACGATCGCATCGATCTGCAACGGTACCGCATAGCCTCCGTCCGAACCGCTGTTGCTTGTCTCGGCGAAGCTCTTCGTCTCCAGCCCGGTCGTGATCCCCTTGCGCAGATACGCCGCCATCGCAGGATCGCGCTCGGTCACCGCTTTGGCACTCGCGCCCTTGGCCTCCAGCGCCGGACGCCGGGCAGCGCGCGCCGCTTCGTCCGCCACCTTGCCCAGCCGCGCCACCTCACCGCGCAGCGCCGCAACCTCGTCCGCCACGCTCGTCCCCGAACCCGCCGCCTCGATCGCGCCGAAGCTCGCCTCGAGACCGTCCGCCTTCACTTGATAGTCCATTGCTCGTCTCCCATTGAACCAAATCGTCACGCCCCGGCAGGCGGCTCCACCGCATGCACCCGCGCGAGCGGCTGCATCGGGAAAGTCACCAGCGAAACCTCCAGCAAATCCAGATCGGTCAGCTCGCGCACGCCGGTCTTCGGATCGCGCGCACCGCCCGCCCGCACGCGGTATCCGAAGCTCAGGCCCGCCACCGCGCCCGATCGCAGCAGTGCGGCGGCTTCCGCCGCCTGCCCGCTCCCGTCCGCCAGCCGCGCGATTACGCGCAGGCCGCGCGAATCCTCGGCCAGCATCTCCACCCGGCCGATCGGGCGCTTGGCATCATGCTGCCACAGCAACGGCACGCCGCCCGCCACCGCCACCGCGCGCGCGAACGCGCCCTTGCGCACCACGTCGCGCCCCTTGTCGGGCACGTCGAACACGCTCGCATAGCCCGCCACGCGCACCGGCCCGGCCGCCGCCGCACTCACTGCCGCACCAGATCGGCCAGATGCAGCTTGACCGCGATCGCCGCCAGCAGCCCCGCCACCAGCCCGCGCACCGTCCACGTAACCGCTGCGTTCCACGCCGCCTTGCGCGCGTCGCGCCAGCCCGCCAGCGTCGCGCGCATCTCCACGATGTCCGCGAGCGCACCGCCGTCGTCCAGCCCCAGCCGCCGACACGCGCGCTCCGCCCCAAGTTGCGAGGCTTCCTCCACCACCGCACGCAGTGTCACCAGATCGGCACCCTCCTGCTCGGCCTGGCGGATCAGTCCCGCCAGCATCGGGCTCGCATCCACATTGCTCATGCCGCCATCTCCCCATCGATCCCCAGCATCCGGCGCTTCTCCAGATCGGTGAGGAAGCTCGCACCGCCCACCTGCGCCCACAGCGCCGCGCGGTCGGCGGCCACCGCCGGGATCTGGTCGCGGTCGATCCGCACGCTCACTTCGGGCCACCAGTGGCGGAAGTGCCCGGTCAGCGCGTCCGCCAGCTTGTCCGCCAGCGGCAGCAGCGTCAGGCGCCAAAGCGCGCGGTTCGCCTCCGCATAATTGGCGTAGGTGTTGTCGCCCGGCAGCCCCAGCAGCATCGGCGGCACGCCGAACGCCAGCGCGATTTCGCGCGCCGCCCCCGCTTTCGCGCCCGAAAAGTCCAGCTCGGCGGGCGTCAGGCTGATCGGCTGCCAGCGAAGCCCTCCCTCCAGCAACATCGGCCGTCCGCCGTTCACCGCTCCGGTAAAGCTGGTCTCCATCTCGGCCTTCAGCCGCTCGAACTGTTCCGCGCTCAGCGTCGATCCGTCCGCAGGCTCGTAAACCAGCGCGCCGCTCGGCCGCGCGCTGTTCTCCAGCAGCGCGGTGCTCCATTTCGAAGCTGCATTGTGCGTCTGGATCGCGCCCTGCGCTGCGCCCAGGCAGCCCAGCCCATAATGATCGTCCAATGGATTGAACGTGCGGATGTGGCACAATCCCGGTCGCCCCTCGCGGTCGAACGCGGGATAGCGCGTCACTGCGCCCCCCACCCGATATACGAAGGCGCTCGGCCACCCCTTCGCGTCCGCCTCGATCGTCACGCGCTCGGGCCGCAGCGCATAGAGTTCGGCGGGCATCCCGTCCGCGCCGTCCACGCTCTCCAGATAGGCGTTGCCGCCCAGCATCAGCCACGAGACCACACCCTCGATGAACTCGGTCCCGCTCAGCGCCGGATTGGGCCGCGCCAGCAGCGCGCCCAGCGGATGGGCTGCTGGCGAAACCACCATCGCCGCGCTCGCCACGCCCTCGGCAACCGTGCGGATCGCACGCTGCGCGATCGGATTGCGCAGATACGCCGCGCGCACCTCCGCCTCATACCCGCCGCTGCCGAACCCGCCGGCAAAGCCCGCGCCGCCCCCCCACGCCACCCCCGCCGCGCCGAAACTCGCCATCGGAAAGCGCGCCTGCACCGGCGGTGCCGCCGCCTTGCGCTGAAATATCGGTAACCGCATCGGACACCTCGCTGGAAGGCTGGAAAGCAGGCCAAAAAAAAGCCCCGCCGAAGCGGGGCTTTTCACAGCCGTAAAAAGGGAAACGCCTAACTCAGCCGCAGGCTGTTTTCCGCGGGCTAAGCGTATAGGCGGATTGCGTTTGCCCGCGCGCCGGGCGGCAAACGATCTGACGGATCAGCGGATCGGCCAACCGCCGCTCCATTGCCGCCTCGAGCCGGGCGGCGTCGTTCGCCAGCGCATCCCGGCGCTGCTCCTGGGTCAGAAGTGTCGTCATTTCAAATCCCCTCGGGGTCATCGGTGCTCAACGGTTCATCGGGCGATACGTTGCTTACGGTCGCCACACGCTCGAATTCATAAAACCATAGCCCATGATAGTGTTCGGTTTTGCCACCCTCATACCCCCTGTCGGTGAACACCGTCGAAACCCGGTCGTACTTCATCAAAGCCTTCAACGGCAAATCCGCCGTATGCGTCTGCATCTTTATCCCCAGCGGCTCAGCCACGTCAATCAAGCAGCCCACTGCTGCGCAAACCGCGCCCATCACGCGAATCCGGTCCTCGGGATCGACGATCACCGCGCGCGAGCGCGATCCGTCCCACCACGTGTCGATATGGCTTCCGTCGGGCTGCGCTTCAACGATTGAAAAGCCGAGGTCGAAAACCCGCAAATCCAGCATTCCGGGTCGCGGAGCCAACACCACAAAAGCGTTATAAACCGTTCCCACCTCATCGTCGAAGCCGATCTCCACATTTACAATATATTCGTCATTTCCCTGAAGCACGTCCGCGTCGAGCGCGTCCTCATCCGTTATCGTGCAGCGAAACATCCGGTTCGGGATCAATCGCCCGGCACCGGCTGTCAACCCTCACAGCACCCGCAGCCCCGGCCGCGCACCCGCGCCCGCGCCCGTCAGCATCAGCTCGCTCAGTGCCCACACCAGCGCGTCCGCGCGGTCGGGCGATCGGCCCGGCCCCGCATAGGCTCCGCCCGCCACCAGCCCGCACATCTCGTCTTCCAGCGCGGGGAAGGCGCCCACGTGCGAAACCCGCCCCGCCTCGTACAAAGCCGCCACCGGCTCCGCCCGCGCCACCTTCCCGTGCGAAGCATGTACGCACTTCAGCGGCAGCGCCGCGTTCACCCCGCGCAACACCGCCTCCACCATCGCGCCGCCGTTGTTCGCCTCCGCGATCACGCGGTCCGCATCATATTCTCCGGCGGCAGCCGCCACCGCGCGCGCCCACCCCTCGGGCGAAAGTCCCTGCACGCTGCGGTCCGCCAGCACATACGCCCGCCCGTCCACGCCCTTGCCCGCCACCACGATCCCGCACGCGTCGCTCGAAGCCGATGCCCCCGCCGGCGGATCGACCGCCACCACCACGCGCGCACATCCCGGCACAGCCGCCACCCGGCAGCCCTCGATCAGCGTGCGCGTCCACAGCGCGCCCGCCACATCCTCGATCAGCTCGCCGTCCAGCTCCTGGCGCCCCAGCCGTGTCCCGGTATAGGCCGCCTCCACCTGCGCCAGAAACGCACCGGACAGGTTCAGCGCATTGTCACGCGTTCGCCCTCGCGTCACCACGGTCTGTGTGTCCGCCATTAACTGCCTCAGCAGCGGCATCGGTCGCGGCGTCGTCGTCACGAGCACGCGGGGCCGTTCGCCCAGCCGCATCCCCATGCGCAGATTGTCCCACGTCGGCTGCGCGTGGCTCCATTTGCACAGCTCGTCCGCCCACGCGAAATGATGCTGCGGCCCGCGCAACAGATCGGGCTGCTCGGCGCAATAGAGGAACGCCTGCGCACCGTTGGGCCACACCAGCCGTCGCCGCGATGGTTCGTAGCGCGGCCGTCGGCCCGGCGGTGCGATCGCGATCAGCCCGCTCTCGCCCTCCACCATCGTCGCGCGCGCATCGCCCAGCGTCGCCCCCACCAGCGCGATGCGGGCGGCGGGATCGCGCTCCGCCCAGCCGCGCACATATTCCGCCCCCGCCCGCGTCTTGCCAAAGCCGCGTCCCGCCAGGATCAGCCACGTCGCCCACGGCTGCGGCGGCGCGATCTGCCCGGGGCGCGCCCAGAACTTCCATTCATGCGCCAGCGAGTCCAGTTCTTGCGGGCTCAGCCCCGCCATCAGCGCCGGGCGCCCCTCCCACCGTGCCATGCATTCCGCGACGCTGCGCCCGCGCCGCCAGTCCGCCGCCGCGCTCATTCGCCTGCCTCGCCGCCGGTGATAACACGCGTCATGATCGCCTCGATCTTCAGGCGCACCTGCTCGCCCACGTGGCCCGGCGGCAATCCGCCCGTGTCCCCCGCCTGCAACGCTGCCGCACCCACCGCCCGCGCGCGCCGCCCGCGCAGCACCTCCGCCATCAGCCGCTCGCTTTTCACGCGCGTTCTGCCCGGCGCGATCTCGGTGGCCGCCTCATAGCCATTGACCGCATGGTCGAGCACCAGCGCCTCGGCCGCCTCGGCATGGCAGGCGAGCGCATCGGCCCACGCCGCCGCAAACGCCTGATCGCGCCGCCGCAGAGCGTACACGGTGGTATAGTTCGTCCCCACCGCCGCCGCCGCGCGGTCCACCCTGCCGGTTTGGGCAAGCGTGGCGATGAAGGCCAGCTGCACCTCCGGCGTCCACCGGAACACCGCCGTCGGCGGAACAAGCGCCGCCTCGAAGGCCTCCGATCGCGCCGCGCGCCGTGCGGCCGTGTTCACGTTCAGCGTTGCGTTGCGCCGTCGCACGCACTCGGTGATATCGGTCTCGTCGCTTTCGGCCGCGCGCCGCCGCACCGATCCCGGTGCCCCTGTCGTAAACCGGCCGCGCGCACCGCGCACGCCCCACGGCGTCAGCGTCGCCGAATTCGCAGGTTCGTCCATGCAGCCCTCCACCAAAACGCGAACGGGCGGAGCATCGCCCCGCCCGTCCGCACCTCTCCGACCTGACGCCTTTGTGTCAGATCAGCGTGGCGCTGTCAACAAGAATGTTCCAATATGGTTCGTTAAAAGCGTAACCGGATATGCCCCTGCTAACCGCCCGCGTTCGCCATGCACTCGATTTCCAGCCGCGCACCCAGCGCCAGCCCGTTTGCGCCCAGCGCACTGCGCGCGGGCAGCCGCTCGGCCACGAAATAGGTCGCATAGACCGCGTTGAACGCGCCCCAGTCGCGCATATCGGCCAGGAACACCGTGCACCTGAACAGGCTGTCGTATCCCAGCCCGCGCGCGCGCAGCACCGTGCCCACATTGTCCATCGCCTGCCGCGCCTCCGCGCCCAGGCCCCCCGCCACCGGCCCCGCCTCGCCCGGGCGCGCGCCGATCTGACCCGAAAGATACAGCACGTCCCCCACCCGCACCGCATCCGAAAACGGTCGGTTCGCCGCTGCAGTCGCGGGCGATCGGAAATATTGCGTAGGCGCGGCGCGCGCAAAACAGGTCCCGAACAGCGGGGCGAACAGCGTAAGGAACAGCGTGGCCATGGTGCGCATCGCGCGATGCTACCGCACCCGCCTCCCCGGGTGAACCTCCCGCCCGCAGTGCCGCACCTGCCCCGGCATCGCCTGCCACCGCTTTGCGCGCCGTTGACAGCCACGCGCGCCGCCACCACCCAAGCGCGATGGCGGACGATACCCCCGTAGAGCAGTTGCGCCGCGCGATGGGCGCGGCGGCGCGTGCGCTCGGCGAAGCCCCCGATCTCGATCTCGCCTATACTGCGGACAAGCCCGGCGGCATCGGCAAGCAGGCGCGCGTCCCCGCTCCGGGCCGCGATCTGCCGCCCGCGCAGGTGGCCGAGGCGCGCGGCTGGGCGGATGCGTTCGCACTGCGCGCCCGCCATCACGATCCCGCCGCGCACGGCACCGCGCAGCCCCCCCACGGCCCCGCGCGCGAGGTGTTCGATGCGATCGAGCAGGCACGCATCGAAGCCGTGGGCGAACGCGCGATGGTTGGCGTCGGCCGCAACCTGGCCGCGATGACCGAGGCGCGCGTCAAGGCCGATCCGATCGCGCGCGCGCGCACGCGCGACGAGGTGCCGCTCGGCCAGGCGCTCGGCCTGATCGCACGCGAGCGCTTGACCGGCCGCGCCGCGCCCGTCTCCGCGCAGGCCGCGCTCGCGATGGTGCGCGACTGGATCGAGGAACGCGCGGGCGCGCGCCTCGATCGGCTCGCCGCCAGTCTCGACGATCAGGCCGCCTTCGGCGCACACGCGCGGCACATATTGGCCGATCTCGATCTCGCCGAACGCGAGGTCGAAACCCCCGAAAGCGGCGAAGAGAACACGCCGGACGACGCGACCGCCCCCGACGAGCCGGAGGAGGAGGACGATAGCGCCACGCCGCCCGCGCCCGATACCGCGCTCAGCGCGCGCCCCGATGCGGACGTGCAGGCGGGCGAGGGCGATCCGCAGACCGCCGCCGACATCGAAGCCGCCAGCGACGAGGAGATGGCGGGCGTCGGCGACGATACCGCTGATCGCGCCCCGCCCGCGCGCCCGGACAAGGCCCCCGCGCATCTGCCCCCCGATTTCGGCTACCGCGCCTACACCACCCGCTTCGACGAGGAGATCGCCGCCGAAGCACTGTGCGACGCCGAAGAACTCGCCCGGCTGCGCGGCTATCTCGATACGCAGTTGACCGTACTCCAGGGCGCGGTCACCCGGCTCGCCAACCGCCTACAGCGCCGCCTGCTCGCGCAGCAGAACCGCGCCTGGGATTTCGATCAGGAAGAAGGCCTGCTCGATCCCGGCCGCCTCGCGCGCGTCATCGCCTCCCCCGGCCAGCCCTTGAGCTACAAGGTGGAGCGCGACGCCGAGTTCCGCGATACCGTGGTCACGCTGCTGATCGACAACAGCGGCTCGATGCGCGGCCGCCCTATCAGCATCGCCGCGATCAGCGCGGACATCCTGGCGCGCACGCTCGAACGCTGCGGCGTCAAGACCGAGATCCTGGGCTTCACCACCCGCGCGTGGAAAGGCGGCCGCGCGCGCGAGGAATGGCTCGCCGAAGGCCGCCCCGCCAAACCCGGCCGCCTCAACGATCTGCGGCACATAATCTACAAATCGGCCGATGCGCCGTGGCGGCGCGCGCGCAAGAATTTGGGCCTGATGATGCGCGAGGGGCTGCTCAAAGAGAATATCGATGGCGAGGCGCTGCTCTGGGCCCACAACCGCCTCACCGGCCGCCCCGAAGAACGCCGCATCCTGATGGTCATCAGCGACGGCGCGCCGGTCGACGACAGCACGCTCTCCGTCAACAACGGTGCCTATCTCGAACGCCACCTGCGCCAGGTGATCGGCTGGATCCAGACGCGCAGCCCGGTCGAACTGGTCGCCATCGGCATCGGCCACGATGTGGCGCGTTATTACGCACGCGCCGTCACGATCATGGACGCCGAACAACTGGGCGGCGTCCTGATCGAGCAGCTCGCCGCGCTGTTCGCCGAGGAGCGCTCTGCCGCAGCCACGGGCCGACGGCGGCCGAGGTAAGGGCCGGGGCGCGGCCCGGCTCGAACGACGCAATCGCGCCCGGCCCGGCACGATGCAACCGGGATGGATCAGACATTAGATTCCCCCCGCATCGATCGAAAGGAGCGAGGCGTTGCCGCCCGCGCTGGTGGTATCGATGCTGACCGTGCGCTCGACGGCGAAGCGCGGCAGATAGCGCGGTCCGCCCGCCTTGGGTCCGGTGCCGCTCAGCCCCTCCCCGCCGAAGGGTTGCGAGCCCACCACCGCGCCGATCATCGAGCGGTTGATATACAAATTGCCCGCGTGCGCGGTCGCGCTCACGGCATCGGCGGTCGCAGCGACGCGGCTGTGGAGCCCCATGGTCAGCCCGTAGCCGCTCGCGTTCACGCGCGCGACGCAGGCTTCGAGGTCCCCCGCCCTGAAAGTGGCGACATGGAGCAGGGGTCCGAACCATTCCTGGCGCAGGTCCTCGGCTCGGTCGAGGCGGATCACCGTTGGCGGCACGAGGTGCGCAGGGGCGGGCGGGACGGCGAGCGTGTGCACCCAGCGCGCGCGGACGGAGCCGCGGTAAGCCATCAGCCGGTCGTAAGCGGCGGCGTCGATCACCGGGCCCACATCGGTCGCGGGATCGGCGGGATCGCCCGGCACCAGCGTGTCCATCGCACCCTTGAGCATCTCCAGCGTGCGCTCCGCAATGTCCTCCTGCAACAGCAGCAGGCGCAGCGCCGAACAGCGCTGGCCCGCCGAGCGGAACGCACTTGTGATCACATCATGCACCACCTGCTCGGGCAGCGCGGTCGAATCGACCAGCATCGCATTCAGTCCGCCGGTCTCGGCGATCACCGGCACGAGCGGGCGCGTGTCGTCCTCAAGCAGCGTGCGCGCGATGGCCCTCGCGGTGGCGGTCGACCCGGTGAAGGCGACGAGCATGACCTTGGGGTGCCCTACGACAGCATGGCCCACGTCCGGCCCACCGGGGAGCAGGTGGAGCGCGGCGCGCGGCACGCCCGCTTCATAGGCGAGTTCGACCGCACGCGCGGCAATGCGCGGGGTTTGCGGCGCGGGTTTCGCGAGCACCGCATTGCCCGCCGCGAGTGCGGCTGCGATCTGGCCGGTGAAGATCGCGAGCGGGAAGTTCCACGGGCTGATGCACGCGACGAGGCCACGCGGCGCGAGCCGCAGTTCGTTCGTCTCGCCCGTGGGGCCGGGTAGGCGCTGCGGTTCGAAATCGATGAGCGCGCGCGCGGCGTAATATCGGCAGAAATCCACCGCCTCGCGCACCTCGCCAAGCGCGTCGGGGATCGTCTTGCGCGCTTCGTGGACCACCAGGCTCATCAGTTCGAGGCGGTGGCTTTCGAGCATATCGCCCCAGCGCGCGATGGCAGCGGCGCGGGTCTGGACGGGGGCGTCCCAGGGGCGGGCGTTCGCAGCGGCGGTGGCCACTGCGGCAACACCCCCTCCGGCGCTGCGCGCCACCTCCCCCAGGGGGGGAGGAGTCGTCTTCTCTTCCCCCCCTGGGGGAGGTGCCCGAAGGGCGGAGGGGGCGAGGGCGGCCGCCGTCTCCGCGAGCACCCGCGCATCGCTCAGGTCCAGCCCGGCCGAGTTCGCACGCTCGGGTGCGAACAGATCGGCGGGCAGCGGGATCGACGGATGGCGCGTTCCCCCCACCGCACGCACCAGCGCCACTGGATCGGCGAGCAGATCGTCCTCGCTCAGCGACGCGTCCGCCAGTTGATGGACGAAGCTCGAGTTCGCACCATTCTCCAGCAACCGCCGCACCAGATAGGCGAGCAGATCGCGGTGCCCCCCCACGGGCGCATAAATGCGGCAGCGGTAGCCCTGCTCGCGCACCAGTGCCTCGTAGAGCCCCGCGCCCATGCCGTGCAGGCGCTGGAACTCGAAATCCCGATTGTCCCCCGCCCATTCGAGGATGGTCGCGACCGTCATCGCATTGTGGCTGGCAAACGCGGGAAACAGATTGCGCGCGGCAAGCATATCGCGCGCGCAGGCCAGATAACTCACATCGGTCGCCGCCTTGCGCGTGAACAGCGGATAGTTTGCCAGCCCTTCGACCTGCGTGCGCTTGATCTCGCTGTCCCAATACGCACCCTTGACCAGCCGCACGCTGATGCGACGCCCGGTCTCCGCCCCAAGCGCGTCCGCCCACGCGATCGCGGCACGCGCGCGCTTGGAATAGGCCTGCACCGCCATGCCCAGCCCGTCCCAGCCCCGGGTGGCGGGATCGCGCGCCGCAGCCGCGATGATGTCGAGCGACATTTCCAGCCGCTCGCTCTCCTCCGCGTCCACCGTCAGCCCGATCCCCGCCGCCGCAGCCCCGCGCGCGAGTTCGATCAGCCGCGCCGACAGTTCGGGCACACACGCATCCGCCTGCGCGGTTTCGTAGCGCGGATGCAGCGCGCTCAGCTTGACCGAAACCGAATGGCCCGTCTTCGCCCCCCCCTCCCCCACCCGGCGCACCGCATCGGTGTAGCTCGCCATATAGCGATCCGCATCGGGCCGGGTGCACGCACCTTCGCCCAGCATGTCGAAGCTCGCGGTGAAGCCGGGTTCGCCGCGCATGAACGCCAGCGCCTCTGGGATGGTGCGGCCCATCACGAACACCTCCCCCATGCGCCGCATCGCCGCGCCCACGCCCGCGCGCACGAACGGCTCCCCCGCGCGCGACACGAGCTGTTTTAAAATGCCGGGCTTTTCGGGTTCGGCAACGAGCGCGCGGGTGAGCACCAACCCCCATGTGGCGGAGTTCACCAACGCCGAATTGGAAGCGCCCGCGTGCGCGCGCCAGTCCGCGCTGCCGATCTTGTCGCGGATCAGCAGATCGGCGGTATGCGGATCGGGCACGCGCAGGAACGCTTCGGCCAGCCCCAGCAGCGCGATCCCCTCCTGCGTGCCCAACTGATATTCGCGCAGAAACGCATTGACCCAGCCGCTGGCTTCGGCGGCGCGCAGGTGCGCGATCAATGCGCGCGCGCGCGTGCGGACGCGGGCGAGCGTCTCGGGCGACAGCGCGGCTGCATCGAGCAGCGGCGAGAGCACGGCGGGCTCGGGCGCGCGGTGGAGGCGGGCGAGTTCGGGGGTGGTGGCCATGCGCGCGATATGCTGCGCGCGGAGGCCGGACGCTACTCCCCTCTCCCGCGTGAGTGGGGAAGGTGCCCGAAGGGCCGAAGGGGGTGCCGGGCGCCGAGCGGCGGATTCGCGTGCGCGCTTGACGGGACATAAAGCTATCTTTATGTCCCTGCTCGTGACCGACGCGCTTACCGTCCATGCCGCCCTCGCCGATCCCACCCGGCTGCGCATCGTCGCGCTCGTGCGGCGGATGGAGCTTTCCGTGGGCGAACTCGCCGATGTGCTCGGCCAAAGCCAGCCGCGCGTCAGCCGTCATGTGAAGATCCTGGGCGCGGCCGGAATCGTTTGCCGCCACAAGGAAGGTGCGTGGGTGTTCCTCACGCTGGGCGATCAGGCCCGCGTCGCCCCCGTGCTCGCCGGGATCGACGCGTGGGGCGTGTCTGACACCGATGCCGATATCGCCCGACTCGCCGATGTCCGCGGCCAGCGCGCCACGGCGGCGAACGCGTGGTTCGAGGCGCACGCCCCCGAGTGGGACCGGCTGCGCGCGTTGCACGTCGCCGAGGCCGAGGTCGAAGCCGCGATAGTCGCGGCGCTGGGCGCGCGGCCGGTGGGGCGGCTGCTCGATGTCGGCACGGGCACGGGGCGCATGATCGAGCTGCTGGGCGCGCGCGCGGGCGCGGCGACCGGCGTGGACCTCAGCCCCGCGATGCTGCGGCTCGCCCGCGGGCGGCTCGACGCCGCAGGGCTGGCCAATGCCGAGGTGCGCCTCGCTGACATGGATGCGCTGCCGCTTCCCGACGGCGCTGTCGACACGGTGGTGCTGCATCAGGTGCTCCACTTCGCGCAGGCCCCCGCCGCCGTGCTCGCCGAAGGCGCGCGCGTGCTGGCACCGGGCGGGCGGCTGCTGGTCGCGGATTTCGCGCCGCACGGGCGCGAGGAATTGCGTGCCGCCCATGCCCACGCGCGGCTGGGGTTCGCGGACGAGACGGTGTGCGAATGGCTAGGCGCGGCGGGGCTTTCGGCCCGGGTTGCCGCAAGGCTCGGAGGCGGAGAATTGACCGTGACGATCTGGCTCGGCGAGCGCGCGCAACAACCGCTCAGGGTGGCAGCATGACCGTGCTCACACGCGCGCAGATGACCGAGGCGGCACGCGCAGTCGCGCCGCCGCTATACGCCGATCTGTCGGGGGATATCGCGGTCAGCTTCGAATTCTTCCCGCCCAAGAACGCCGCGATGGAAGCGACTTTGTGGGAAAGCGTCCAGACGCTGGCGCCGCTCAAGCCCCGGTTCGTCAGCGTCACCTACGGCGCGGGCGGTTCGACGCGCGAGCGCACGCACGGGCTGGTCGAGCGGATCGCGCGCGAAACCGTGCTCGCCCCGGCGGCGCATCTGACCTGCGTGGCCGCCTCGCGCGGCGAGGTGGACGATGTTGCGCGGGCATATTGGGACGCGGGCGTGCGGCATATCGTGGCGCTGCGCGGCGATCCGCCGGTCGCGGGCGAGCGCTTTGCAGCACACGCGGACGGCTATGGCAGCGCGGCCGAGCTGGTGGCCGGGCTGAAGCGCGTCGCCGATTTCGAGCTGTCGGTGGGCGCCTATCCCGAGCCGCACCCCGAGGCGGTGAGCGAGACGGCGGATGTGGAGCATCTCAAGCGCAAGATCGATGCGGGCGCGAGCCGGGCGATCACGCAATTCTTCTTCGAAGCGGATACCTTCTTCCGCTTCCGCGACGCGTGCGCGGCAGCGGGGATCGAGGCCGAGCTTACGCCGGGCATCCTGCCGGTGATGAACTTCGCGCAGGCGAAGAAGTTCGCCGCGCAGTGCGGCACGAGCATCCCGCCATGGATGGGCCGCCTGTTCGAAGGGCTGGACGCACTCCCCGCCGCGCGCCAGCTCGTGGCCGCCACCATCGCGGCCGAGCTGGCGCGGCGGCTCTACGCGGGCGGCGTGCGCGGCTTCCACTTCTACACGATGAACAAGGCCGAACTCGCATATGCGATCTGCCATCTGCTCGGCGTGCGGGCCGATGCCGTGCCGGTCGCGCTGGCGCAGGCGGCGTGACAAAGTTCTGCGCCCTCCCTCACCCTGGCGCTGCGCGCCTGTCCCTCTCCCGCGTTACGCGGGAGAGGGACATGCGGAGCGTTAGCGGAGCGAGGGTGAGGGAGAGCACACACGATGCGTAACGCCTGGACCACCCTCATCTCCACCCGTATCGCCATCAAGGATGGCCCCTATGGCACGCAGGTGCAGGAGCTGGCGCTGGAGGAGGCCGATTATCGTGGCAACCTGCAGACCAACCACGATCAAAAGGGCAACAACGATATTCTGAACCTCACCCGCCCCGCCGACATTGCGGGCATCTGCGACAAGTATATTGCAGCGGGCGCGGACCTGCTCGCCACCAATACCTTCAACGCCAACGCCATCAGCCAGGCCGATTATGGCTGCGAGGCACTCGTCGCCGATATCAACCGCGCCGCCGCGCGCATCATCCGGGACTGCTGCGACCGCGCCACCGCCGCCGACGGCAAGCCGCGCTTCGTCGGCGGCGCGGTCGGCCCGACAAACAAGACGCTCTCGCTATCGCCGCGCGTTTCCGATCCGGGCTTCCGCGAGGTGGATTTCGACCAGATGAAAGCCGTCTACCGCGAGCAGATCGATGCGCTCGTCGAAGGCGGCGCGGACTGCATCCTGATCGAGACCGTGTTCGATACGCTGAACGCCAAGGCGGCGATCGTCGCAGCCGCCGAAGCTGGCGACGCGCTTGGCCGCGAAGTGCCCGTCATGCTCTCGATGACGATCACCGACATGGCGGGCCGCAATCTCAGTGGCCAGACGGTCGAAGCCTTCTGGGCGAGCGTTGCCCACGCGCGCCCGCTCGCGGTGGGGCTCAACTGTTCGTTCGGCGCGACCGAGCTCAGGCCCTATGTGGAAACGCTCGCGGGGATCGTGGACGTGCCGCTGATGATCTACCCCAATGCGGGCCTGCCCAACGATCTGGGTGCCTACGACGAGGCCCCGGATGCAACCGCCGCGCTGATCGGGGACTGGGCGCGTCGCGGCCTCATCAACGCGATCGGCGGCTGCTGCGGCACGACGCCCGCACACATCGCGGCGATGGCGGGCGTTTGCGCGGGCCTGCCGCCGCGCGCGCTGCCGCACCCCGCCCCCGCGCTGGTGCTCGCGGGCATGGAGGCTTTCAATCTTGCAGCGTAATTCGGCGGCGGCGCGCGCGCTCCCTGTCCCTGACGCCCCCGACGGCGAGCTTCTACCCTCTCCCGCAGGGAGAGGGACAGCGCCGGAGGCGCAGGGTGAGGGAGGGGCTCCCCGCCCCGTCGCCCAGTTCGTCAACATCGGCGAGCGCACCAACGTCACCGGCTCGGCCAAGTTCAAGAAGCTGATCATGGCGGGCGATTACACCGCCGCGCTCGAAGTCGCGCGCGAACAGGTCGCCAGCGGCGCACAGATCGTCGACGTCAACATGGACGAAGGGCTGCTCGATTCCGAAGAGGCGATGGTCACCTTCCTCAAGCTGATCGCCGCTGAACCCGATATCGCGCGCGTGCCGATCATGATCGATTCGTCCAAATGGAGCGTGATCGAAGCCGGGCTGAAGTGCGTCTCCGGCAAGGCGATCGTCAATTCGATCAGCATGAAGGAGGGCGAGGCCGCCTTCCTCGCGCAGGCCCGTCTCGTCCGTCGCTACGGCGCCGCCGCCGTGGTGATGGCCTTCGACGAACAGGGCCAGGCCGACACCGCCGCGCGCAAGCTCCAGATTTGCGCGCGCGCCTACGATCTGCTCGTCGCCGACGGTTTCCCCGCGACCGACATCATCTTCGATCCCAACATCTTCGCCGTCGCCACCGGCATCGAGGAGCACGAACGCTACGGCCTCGATTTCCTCGAAGCGATCACGCTCATCCGCGCGCGCTGCCCGGGCGTGAACATTTCGGGCGGCGTCTCCAACCTCTCGTTCAGCTTCCGCGGCAACGAGCCCGTGCGCCGCGCGATGCACAGCGTGTTTCTCTACCACGCGGTCCGCGCGGGCATGCTGATGGGCATCGTCAACGCGGGGCAACTGGACGTCTACGACGCGATCGACCCCGAACTGCGCGATGCGTGCGAAGATGTGATCCTCGCCAAGGGCGGCGGCGCGACCGAGCGGCTGATCGCGCTCGCCGAACGCTACCGCGGCACCGATGCGGTCGCCGAAAAAGCCGCCGAGGAATGGCGCGGCTGGCCGGTCGGCAAGCGCCTCGAATATGCGCTGGTCAAGGGGCTGGACGCGTTCGTGGTGGACGATGTCGAGGAAGCGCGCCTCACCGCCACCCGCCCCATCGACGTGATCGAAGGCCCGTTGATGGACGGCATGAACATCGTCGGCGACCTGTTCGGCGCTGGCAAGATGTTCCTGCCCCAGGTGGTCAAGTCCGCGCGCGTGATGAAGAAGGGCGTCGCGCACCTGCTGCCGTTCATCGAAGCGGAGAAGTCCGAAGGCGCGCGCACCAAGGGCCGCATCGTCATGGCGACCGTGAAGGGCGACGTGCACGATATCGGCAAGAACATCGTCGGCGTCGTGCTCGCGTGCAACAATTTCGAAGTGATCGATCTGGGCGTCATGACGCCGTGGCAGGAAATCCTGCGCGTCGCACGCGAGAAGGGCGCGGACATGATCGGTCTCTCGGGCCTCATAACCCCCAGCCTCGACGAGATGGTCACCGTGGCGGCCGAGATGGAGCGCGCAGGGATGACCACGCCCCTCCTCATCGGCGGGGCCACCACGTCCAAGGTTCACACCGCGCTGCGCATCGCGCCCGCCTATAGCGGCCCCACGCTCCACGTCCTCGACGCGAGCCGCGCGGTGGGTGTCGCAACCGCGCTGGTCTCCGATGGCGGCCGCGACGCGCTCGTCGCCGATACCGCCGCCGAATACGAGGCCGTGCGTGTCGCCCGCGGCGATGCCGGCAGGACCAAACTCGCCACGCTGGCCGAGGCGCGCGCCAACCCGATCCGCCTCGATTACGCCCCCGTCGCCCCGCGCCGCCCCGGTGTAACCGTGATCCGCGACTGGGACCTCGCCGATCTGGTCGAATACATCGACTGGAAGCCCTTTTTCCAGGCATGGGAA
>Ga0123338_10000585_pt1 | contig 36947 bp, 29 predicted proteins | sample grotaG_FD_89793 | JGI IMG/M metagenome (GOLD analysis project Ga0123338, IMG submission 89793) | Glacier valley bacterial and archeal communities from Borup Fiord, Nunavut, Canada, to study Microbial Dark Matter (Phase II) -... | ecosystem: Environmental > Aquatic > Freshwater > Ice > Glacier ...
AGAATGGTCCCGGTTGGGGGCTGTACGGTAACCGGAGTAGTGGATCCATTCGACATATAGGAATACAAAAGCTGTGCACCAATGCCATTGCCTACAAGTCGAAACCGGTCGGCTCCAATGGTGAGAGTGCCTGTCGCGGTACCTACTTGAGTGGGAGTGAAATTGATGGTGGAAGTAAAGGAATCTCCGGGCTGAAGAGTGATGGGCAGAAAAGGAAGATCGGTTACCGTTAAACCAGCCCCTACGGAGCTCACGGAATTGATCACCGTGGGCGCGGTGCCGGTGTTCTGAACCTGGATGGAAATGGAACGCTGGACGCCAATCGGAGTGTCCGGAACTGTAATCTGCTGGCCTGCGGCTACTGGTGTGGCTGTATCGACGTCGATTGTCGTGTAAGAAATCAGCGAGCTGATAGCCGTTCCAGTCAAATTGATGTTCACCGTGTGGTTCGGGAAGGTAATGGTCAGCATGCCCGTATCCGTACCGGGGTTTACCGGTGAATAACGGACGGTAAATGAGGTGCTGCTACCAGCCTGAAAACCAGCGGGAAACAAACCCAGGCCTTGCAGTTGAAACGCTGCTCCTGCAATGGCAACCGAGCTGACAACCCCCGCGCCGCTGCCCAGGTTGGCCAGCACGATAGTGGCGGTGGCACTGCTTTTCACCAGCGTTGCCGGAAAGGCAATGGTCCCCCCATCCGCAATCGGAGTCACATTGTTGTTGGGCGGCAGAATGTAATTCACCGTCAAATTCGGGACAACGCCGCTCAGGTTCACGACAATAGTTCCCGATGTCGGAGGCTGCGCGGCAACGGCGGCAGTCTGCACAAAAGGGATCAAGAGTTGAGCGGCAGCAGAATTTGTGGTGGTGGGGGTAAAGGTGATATCGATGGCAAAGCTCTTATTTGGCTGTGGCATAAGAGCTGAAATGCTAAATTCGGGGTTCCCCAGGAGCTGGGGTGCGGAAAGCGCAACGTTTGTGTTGCCTGCATAAGTGCCAGTGAGAGTCAGAGTCGGGGATTGCCCAACTCCGCTGGCGACGAAAGTCAATGTCTGGCCATTCACCACCAAACCCTGCTGAGTACGCAAGTTGAACGGGACTTGGGCCAAAGCTGGGATACAGGCACCTGCAAATATAGACAGGAGTAGAAAGAGAGATGAATTACGCATGTTAATCTCCCGCCGGAACGAAGAGGACTAAACGTTGGGGGGCGGTTCGCAGGAGAAGCCTTGGTTCAGAGGCCGCGCTTCCGGTATTCATCAAAAAGAAGTTGGAAAGAAATGGCTGAAATTGCGTGGGCTGCCAACCGATATCCAGATCGTCTACTTTTTGGAACGAGTTTAGATCATAGACCCGGATTCGCCGTTGGGAACGATCGGCGGAGTATAAAAGCTGTTCCGTGCTCTGCACCATGAGCGCGGCGGCGCCATTTAAAACGTCGTTCTCCACAAACAGAAACTCAGCGGTGCTGTTGGAGGCCGGGTTCCGGATTACGGAAATACTGGAATCGCCCCCGGATACATAGAAAGATCCATTTAAGGCGAAGGCCGCTGAAACGGGAGTACTGGAAGTCTGGACCAGAGCCGGTCCGGCATTCGGTTGAATCAGAAAAAGATTTGGAGCGCCACCGGCATCCTGACCCGGCGTGCAGAGTACGGCGGCCAATGTATTCGCTGCATCGGCTGCCAGTGCCTTTACCTGTCCAGTGCAGGAATCCGGCAGGGCAATGCTTCTTAGCGAGAGCGTTCCTCCGCTACGTTCCACAAATTGAACTTGTCTTTCCGTAGAAGAGACGAAAACAGCGGCAGAGGAATTGCGATCCCAAAAGATCTGGTCCGGGCTAGCCAGGGAGCCTCCCACCAGAGAACTGCTGTCCAGATATCTGCCCAGGTCTACGATCCATTCCACCCGGTCGGGCCACACAGCCACCGCCGAGGTGCCGTTAGGAGCCACAGAGGCAAACTGCAGTCCCGTAAGGGAAGGATCTCCGAGGAACGACGAGCCCGCTAAGCCGATCAAAGGGCGGATACTTGACCTGCCCGTATCGAAAATATAGGAAGCAGAGGGAGCGCCGACCGTCTGCGCCAGACAGGAGGGGGCCGCTATGAGGGCAATCAGGAGAAGTGCTCTGCTCAAGCCTTGATTCGTAAGTGTTGTCACGATGCTCATTAAGGGTTGCTTTAATGCGACGGCTGCTTTAATGCGGTGTGCCGAAAGTAGGGCCGCCAGGAGTTAATACCACGGTTGTGCCGCTGCTGCCGCGGGTAAGAAGGATGACGGCCGTCACGGTACCGGCCGCGCCTAAAACCGCCAGAACCTTCCAGTTTTTATACCAGTGATGGTTCCCTGGTTTCATGGTCCCATCCAATACGGCCTTCATTGAATTAGATTGCAGAATTAAAGCGCTTCCCATGCGGGTATCGATAGTGGCTTTCACCGGAATGGAGAAAGACCCGGTTTGGGAATTTACAGTGAACGGGGCCTGCGCTTGGCCGGCCGTATTGGTGGAGACAGTTTTTACATGTTTACCGTCCTCAAATTCACCACCCGCACCGCTGTCTGGAAGCCGGAATTCCACGGTGGCCATCTCCACGGGCAGGCCGTTGTCGTCGCGGACTTCCACGACAGGGGTAGCGCCCTTGCGATCGGGAATAAAATTAACCGCGTCGCGGCCTTCAAGGACGTAAATTTTCAAACCCACCGACCGCATGCTTTCCGCCGCCGCAGCCTGTTTTTTTCTGTCTTTTGCGGGCAACTGAAATGGAATGACGCTTAGCGTTATCGCCAACGCTAAAAAGCGGCGGATGGAAAAGTGAGTTCCAAACATTTCGATAAACTATTATGACAGTCGTTCCCGTACAAAGAAAGCTTTCGGAAGTTAGCGTGCCACTGGCTGAACTGGGAATTGCCGCATGATACTGTCGTACGCGGATTGCACAAATTCAACCGCCTGATCCGCGGCCGGTGTTATATTTTCACCCAGTACCGGAACCACTACCCGTACTAGCGCCATATCCGTTCTGTTTGCGGTGAATGTCTCAAAGAGGCGGCTAAAATGAAGGCTCTGATCGCCGGTGAAGGCGCGGTCATGAGTCTGATACCAATACACCACGACATCCTTGGCGGAGTCTTTCGCAATCAGGTAATAATTAGCGGCAATTTTCCCCATTTTTGTGGGAATTTCAATTGTTTTTGAAGCAATAGGATTGAATCCAGAACCGGGCAGGCAAATCTTCGGATCATGTGCACCTTTGGCTTTGTATTGCGTCTTGTAATACGCAATAAAGAGATTCACATTCAAATGGCGGGCCGGATCCGCGTAGTTCCGGTTCAGGTAATCGTCTGGCGCGAGCATTTCGTACACCGCGGGATCAAGGTTGGAACCTCCGTTTTCCCGCCAGGTGCCGATCGAACTGCTAAATTCCGAGAGCGGGGGCGGCGAGGGAAGGTATTCCGGATGACCCAGAGACACCATGAGAGCGCCTTGCACCCCTAGGAGCAGAATTCCCGCCAGGAGCATTGTTTTTAATCCTGGTCCGGATTTTCTAGCGGACAAGGGGAGGGCTTCGATTGACATAGCGTAATCCGCGGTGAAGAACCAGAACAAGACCGAAAGCTAAAGCCAGACAGGCCCAGCCGAGTGCTTCATGATAAATACCTTGTGTAAAACGCGGGTTGAATTCCCCCAGAATACCGGTGGCTGTAATGCGTACGACATTTAAAATCAGCGCCGCCGGAATGCTCAAAGCCACAACCGCCAGACGGGCCCACGTTCGTTCCTCCAGAAAATAGGCGTACAGCACGCAGAAGAACGCAAGAGTAATCAGGGAACGAATGCCGCTGCATGCCTCGACGATAGAGAGGCGATAGTGGGGAAGTTCAAGCAGGTTCCCTTCGCGAATCACGCTGAAGCCGGCAAGTGCCAGGGTTTTTTCCGAAAGAATGGTTGCCCAGCTCTGTAGCGGCGCGGTGATTTCCGCATAAAGCAATTGAGGAATGGGAAAAGTGAAGAGCAGCAGAAACAAAGGAAATTTCAGCCGCAATAGTGCCGGAAGGCCGCCCACAAGCACGATGCAGCCAATTAAAGAAGCCAAAAAAGCGAAACGTTGCAGAGTTGCGGATGTTCCCACGCTGGCAATAACGCCCGCTGCACCGGCTATAGCCAGGACCAGGATGCCCCACATACTGGGCGCGGCGGGCTGCTGCAGTATTTCACCCCGCTTCGATACCGCGATATAAAGGGCCACCAGAGGAGCGAAGAGACCGTGCGCCATATCCTCGCTGGAAAAAAGAATCTGAGCCGTCCAGCGGAGCGCTGGAAAATAGACGGCAATCAGTGCCACACCCAAAAGACCGCAGAGAATCAAGGCAGCGCGGTTTAAATAGCGGGCTGCCGGTACTGATTGGAATGGTGACGCCTGTGCCTCTATTAACATTTAGCTTAATTTAGAGAGTAACTCCTGAATCTGTGTTTGGGCTTCTTTCGTTGGGTGTTTGGTAAGTCCGGCTTCTAATTCTCTTTTGGCTCCGGCCCGGTCACCGGTCTGAGCGAGAGCCATTCCCAGGTGATACCGGAACATGGGCTCATTCGGAAAATCTTGAACCAGCCGGTTCAAAATTGCGGTGGCATTCGCATTTTTATTGCTCTTGATGTAAGCAAATGCCAGGGTATCCAGCAAAGAGGGGTTTGCAGGAAGTTTTGATAGCGCGCTTTGCGCAAGACGCAGCGCTTCCTCGGGGTTCCGGCCGGTCTTGGCAAGGAAATACGCTCTGTTGTTCAGTAAAACCGGATCGGATGGGTTCGATTGTAATGAGCGGGCGTAGGAGGCGTCAGCCTGGTCTAACAAACCGGCCTCATCGTAGGCCAGCGCGAGGCGGCCTTCTTTGGTGGCATCTTTCGGGGCCAGATGTTGGGCTGCTTCAAAATTACGGATGGCATTTTTTTTATCGCCCAGGAAGTCATAGATCTTTCCCTCTTCGAACTGATATTCAGAAATATCAGGGTAGGTTTCGGCCAGCAATTGGAATTGCTGGAGTGCCAGATCGAATTTTCCCAGCTTTTCGGCAAGATTCGCCAGAAGCTGCCGTTTTGAGGCGGAAGGATCTTTTTGTACCTCCCGCACCATCATCTGAATAGCGCTATCGGGCGACCCCTGCTGGACATAAGCGGTGGCAAGACCAGCGAGAATCCGTTGATCGCCGGGCCGGGATTGCAGCATTTTCTCAAAAACGGCAATACAGGCCCTGGTCTTCTTTTCCGTCAGATACAGCAGTCCGGCCTGAAGCTTCACATCGTCGGAATCCGGAAATTCCTTGAGCAGGGACTGCATCTCGTTGTCCGCATCGGCATAGAGGCCTTGCGCCATCCAGCCCCAGGCGTGCAGCAGCCGGGCCTGCATATCCTGAGGTGCAATTTCCAGCACTTCTTCCGTGTACCGGAAAATCCCCGTAAAATCGCGCTTTCCCTTACTCATTTCAGCAAGCGCGATACGTGGTTCCAGGAATTGCTTATCCAGGTGCGCGGCCGTCTGGTAATAAGATGCTGCTAGCTGCGCCTCACCCTTCCAGGTATAAGCACGGGCGAGCAGGGCAGGGAACCGTCCATCGAATGGCCGCTTCAAGGCAAATGCTTTTGTGATGGCAATGGCTTGATCCACTTGCTCGGTTTTCCCGGAATCGATCATGAGAGAAATTCGAAGGCCCTGAGCCCGCCAATTGTCCGGTTTCTCCTTTACTGCCTCATCAAGGCGGCTCATGGCTTCGGCATTCCGCCTCTGCAGGATATAAATGGAAGCGATTTTCGTCAGATAGTCGCTCTTTGCGCTGGGTTCGGCCGTTATCCCTGCCTGAAAAGAACGCTCGGCATTAGCCAGGTCTCTCACAGAAAGATAAAAATTGCCTGTTGTGGAATAGCGGTTCGGAACTTCCGTGTATCTGGTGGTAGCCGCGCCCAGAAGATCCTGAGCCTCTTTCGGCTTGTGCTGGTTCCAGTAAAAAGCCGCCAGCCCCAGGATGGATTCAAAATCTTTAGGATTGCGCTCGATCCGGGATTTCAAAACCTTCTCGGCTTCAACGATTCGCCCGCTCGAGACATAAGACTTGCTCAGCCAGTCGTATACAGGGGAAAATCCTGGATTATGAGCAGCCATATCGAGCGCCAGCTTTTCGGCATCCGCCGATTGCCCATTGATCTGTAGGGCATCCGCCCAGGGGAGGACGATCGCGGGGTCAAAAGGTTTAAATTCATTGGCTTTCGCATAGGTGGCGATCGATTCTTTCAACTTGCCATCCCCGTAAAGCAGGGAAGCCTGCAGGCGCAGACCAACGTTGGAGCTGGAATTCTTCGCCAAAATCTCCTTCACCATGCCGGTCACTAAATCGTAGAGAGCCTGGCTATGGCCGCTTGTGAGGTAACGGTTAAACGTTACATCAGCCAAATCTTCCAGCACGGATTGGTTTGCCGATGCCAGGCGGCGAGCCTGTGAAAGTGCCGCAATCGCGTTATCAACCCGGCCTTGGGCAAATTCACACAGTCCCAGCTTCTGGTACGCTTCGGCGAATTGCGAATTCTTCTTGATGGCGTTACGGTAGTTGATGGAAGCTTCGTCGTATTTTGCAGCCGCGTAAAGCGCGTTGCCTTTTTCGAAATAATTTTGTTCTGAGTAGGAACAACCGCTTTGAAAGAAAAGCGCAAAAATTGATGCGGCAACGCCGCAGGTAGAGAGAACGCGCATAAAAATTTAGATCTGACCGCTTATTACAGGTTACCTCGTCCGACCGCTTCAAAACCGTATAGTACTAGCACTGCCTGTGTATTTCTTTTTTTTCATTTTCTTTAAGATTTTTCTATCATCTTTCCAATACAAGGGTTATACTCCAGAAGATTGTAATTTCCTGCGGAGGGGAAGAACATTGAAAATGCTAACGTTTAACAAATTTCTAGTGGTGGCGGGGATGGTTTGCGCTTCTGGCCAAATCTACGCGCTACCGCTCGCTCCGGGCGGCACGGTCGCGCCCGGTACCACAGCTACCGCGCCCTCAGGCACCCCGATTGGGGTCGATGCCGTCACAGGTACCCAAGGGGGCCTAAATGACGGGTTTAACTGGCGGCCAGGTAAACAGACGGCTCTTCGGGCAAGCGGCAACTATATCAATGCCGTCTATGTAGACCCGGTGACGCACGATCTGGATTTTTACTATCAGATCCAGAATACGTTTACGGGTGCCGCTAACGCTCAAAACACTTTGCAATCGGTTCTTCAGATTGCTGATTTCGCTGGGTTCACGATCTTCGATGTTCAACAACTGAAGGATCCTAACTCGGGCAACTTTTTTGGCGATGGCGCGAACGTTGAATTTAAAGGCAAAACAACGCAGACCATTACGAGTGTTTCGCGTAGTGTGGATGGTTCAGACCTTACAGTGCAGCTAAGCGGAGTTGTGAAGCCGGGTCAAAATACGGCTGTCCTGCTTATCAAAACAAACGCCACTAATTTCGATCAGGGCAATTCCACCTTCAATTGGGTAACTGCTCCTAGCGGCTGTACTGCTGCCAATCAGGCGACCGGAACCTGCGGAAATGCTTATAGCAATCCGTTCTTTCTGGCAAACCTGGAACCGTTCGCGGCCCCAGAACCCGGCTTCTACGGAATGCTGTCACTTGGCATGGGCGGCCTGTTCTTCGCCGTCCGTCGCCGTCGTTCCGCTAAAGTCTAGTTCGTAAAGTTAAGTTTTCCTCAGGGGGCATGCACACAAAGTGCATGCCCCCTTTTTTGCGTTCATGGTAAACAGAATGTAATTGAATGACGTGGTCCCCTCGGCGAATCACGACCTTGGGGGTTCCGCATGGACGAAGAAAAACGATAGGAATCTTTTCTCCCGCGCTAAGCGGCGCGGCGGGGGTATGCTACCGGGTGGACCGAATTTCTTTCATAAAAAACTTAGGGGGCCGGCATAACGGATGGGTCTATCATATGCCGTCTAACTAGCCTCGCCGGGTTTCCTCCAATCAGAGAACCAAAAGGAAAACTTCGGGTCACCACTGATCCAGCAGCAACAATACAGCGAGATCCTAGCGCGACATCTTTTAGAATCGTCACATTAGATCCAATCCAGCAACCATCGCCAATCACCACTGTACCTACATCCATCGGACATGCAGCGACCCACTTATCCGGTTCCATAGTATGATTAGCATCCGTAATATAAGAACCCGGGCCAATCATATTGTTGTTGCCGATTTTAACTAAGCCACACGCATCAATCATTACGTTGCGATTGAAGTAATTGTGATCGCCGATATGGATCCGGATTCCGTTGTAGTCAGCATCTATAGGCCAAAGCCAAGTTCCCTCCGAGAGGGCGTTTTGTCTACCAAGCCAAATTTGGGATGGTCGGCGAATCCGTAATTTTTCAAGACGGCAGTGATCGCCAATTCGCATCCCGAGCGATCGGTAGAAATGAACCCGTAATCTACTCTTTATACCCCCGGTGGTGCGAAACAGGAACGTCTCTAATAAGGAAGATATCAAGTGCAATCGCCTAAAGTGGCGTTCCTGATGATTAGCTCCATTGCAGTTCCTCAGCTGCCACCCCGTATAGAAGTTTATTCGCGGAAGACACACACATCAGGCGGCCGTCGGATTGGCGGTGTATTTTCTGGTTGCTGTATATGCGGACTGAGGCTATCGAGAGATCAGCATCGGACGAAGGAGGTTTCACCCACACTTGTGTAGTAATTCTTAGAATGTCTTTCCAGGATGCGTTATTCAGGTAGGCTATTTTTCGATTGACAATTGTCCTCTTGTTTATCAGTTCATCCGGCCAGGCAGGTTGCACCCGATTTAAAGCATTTCGTTCGCCGAGATCAAGGAAAACAGGGTAATTAGCGAAATAAAGCAAGCCCGCACCGTTCACGTCTCTATCTGGCTGTACATGATACTCAAATTCCAACGGAATATCGTTCAGCGGTATATATTCAGGGCCCGGAACATCGATATAGCCGTTTGTTTCCGCCTGCTTTACGATCGTGTGGGAATCGGGGGCAGTGGGCAGTTCGCGGATGTTTTCAATGAGTCCCTCCCTAGGTCGCCCTTTTTTCAACCACTCCGCTCCATTGAACTGCATGACAAAGATGTTAGACATTCGAACAGCGGGTATTCCCAGCAGCACGGCGTCGGCGATCCCATCAAGAGGGTGCGTAATACTATCCTGCTTGCCGGGTGGAATCAGATAGGACGTACCGTCCAGCATGGATGACCCGAATCGCTTAACAGAATCGACCATCTGAAATGTATCGTTCTCACCGTAACAGGCCATAGGTCTGTCCTGGGGGAAAGCTGATTCTACGTAGAAAAACGTGGGGTATAGGCGATTTCCTGACACATCAGTCATATCCCGGCTTTGTACGCCCGTAAGGCGAGCCACATGCCGCCACCGCAGGTCTCCCAGGTACTTCAGTAAAGCACTTTCGGAGAGGTGATTAATCCCTGTCAAAGGCATGCCAATTTCCATGTGCTCGACCAGAGAATTAGTGGCCCACTGGGGGGTGAGTGAGACATTGGAAGTGCCTAGAGTCGTCCTCTGACTCAAGGATCCGTGCTCCCGTGAAGACTCCAGGTATTCAGCAATGTCGCTGAGAGTAGACATGTCTGCCCAGTGTTCATCTGAGATGGAAATATTAAAAGCTCTCTCGCATTGCTCACGGAATATTAACAGCGAAAGTGAATCCAGACCGTACTCAGTTGGCCACGAGTCTGCCTGTACGTCCGCCGGCGCACGACGTGTAAGGTTGCCTACGATTTCCCGAAGTCTGTCCAGGTCACTTATACCTATTGGCACTAAAGAGAATTCCTTTGAAGCAGCTTATTCCAGCATTCCATATCAAACCTATTCTAAACGGAACATTCGTTACCATGCAGTGTGATAAATCAGTGCTCAACAGAAGAGACTTTTAAAATCCGGGCACGTACGGCGACAGCCGGATTGCCCACATAAATCGTCCAGGGGGAAAGCGATTTCAACACCACGCTTCCCGCGGCGGCAACCGCTCCTTCTCCAAATTCCACGCCCGGCCCTACCGTGCAACCGGCGCCCGCCCAACTGCCGTCCTGTAGGGTTATCGGCTGGACAATGAGCCCGAAAGACGGGTCCGACCAGTTGTGGTTGCCCGTGCATAGATAGACTTTTTGAGACACACAGACGCTGGTTCCAATGGTCACAAGAGCCAGATTATCGATCCATGCGTCCTCGCCCAGCCAGCAGTAATCGCCCACAATCAGCAGCCAGGGATACTTCACGCGGAATCCCGGCTTAATGGTGGGCATCTTGCCGATAGAGGCACCGAATAAGCGCAACAGCTTCGCACGGAATGACGAGGAAGGAATCACCGCGCAGCGCAGCAACGGCAGCCCCAGGAAAAACCATAAAGCCTCAGTGAGCTTCGATTTTCCGGACGTGTACCCGGAGTTGTATTTCGAGAAGTCGACACGCAGTGGGCCTGGAGGCGTCATGACAGAATCTCCACGCAGGAAGGTGCCGGCCCGCCGCCCAGTATCCAATCGAGTACGGCAGCGCTTTGGGCTCCTACGATAGGCCAGGTAAAACGGTCCTGAACAAGCTGTTTCGCTCGTGCTCCCCATACGATGCGGTCCGCCGGAGACAGTTCTAAACACTCGCGCAAAGCAGCCTGCAGGGCTAAGGGTTCGGGTTCAATGGTTAAACCGCACTGGTAAAGATCCACTTCGGGGAAATAACATTGCCTGCTCAGGATCACTGGCGTACCTGCCGCCAATGCTTCCAGGACGGAGATACTGAAACCTTCCGAATAAGAAGGTAGCGTAAAGAAGCTGGCGGCCCCTAGAGCGGCCCACTTTTCTTCACCCCGCAACATTCCGGCAAAGGTTACCCTCGATTCGATACCCCGTTCCGCAACCAGCGTTTCAAGGGATTGCTGTTGCGCGTCAGAATCCGGGCCCGCGATGACCAGGTGCGCTTCCGGGTAGCTGCTACAGACTTTACTCCAGCTATCGCACAGCAGCGTCAGCCCTTTCTTGGGGTGCAAACGGCCGAGAAACAAAACGATGGTCCGCTTGCGTAGATCCGGGAAACGCTGAAAGAACAACTCCGGATCAATGGTGGCCGGTGCCGTCACGCCATTGGGAATTACAGCAACGGGTGTTTGCAAACCCATACTTCGATAGTGCCCGGCCTCTGCGGTCGTAAGCGCCCGCAAGCAGCGCGAACCTTTCAAATAGCGCTTTTCCAGCAAGTTCCAGTAGAGTTGCTTCTTCCAGGCCTTATTCTGAATAGCCCAGGGTTCCAGCATGCCATGCGCGGAAACTAAATACGGCTTGCGAGCCGCTTGTGCGAAGGAACTGCCGAGCGCCGACTGTTCCTGCCACAGGCCGTGAATGTGGACAACATCTGCATGTTCGATGAGTCCGGCTAAACGGCGCCGCAGTGTAGAATCCGTTTGCCAGCGCAACCGGCCAAGAGGAAGAACCGTAGTTTCTTCCTCTTCGGTGGCGATCTCGCCGGGTTCGCAAAAGGCGGCTAGGCCAGCCCGATATTTTCCGGTTCCGCGCAAGGCCTGGCAAAACTCGGGAAGCGAAGTGGTGAGCCCTCCAAAGCTATGGTCAATGTGAGCGGTTAAATTAAGGCAGCGCGGCAGAGTTCCGGGTTGGCTCACGGAAGTGTTCCAGCAAAGCGCAAAGCCGCGCGCAGGCTCTTGACCGGGTCGGAAGTTTGCCGCCACTTGTTAAGAATTTCGCGCGACGCTGTTCTCATGCGCTCTGTTTTACCGGGAAGCGTAGCGTCCAGCAGGGCATCGCGCAAAGCAGCAGCGTCGCCGGCTGGAAAGAGATGGCCATTGATTCCATCCTGAATCAATTCCACGCCTGCCCCGGTGACAGAACTGCAAATCAGGGCAAGTGAGGACATCGCCGCCTCAGTCACTACCACGCCCCAAGGCTCAAAATCACTCGGCAGCACAAGCACGCTGCCAAATTGATAAAGGGCAGCCACGGTTGCGGCATCAGGTATAAATCCAGTCGAAATGACACGATCGCGAAGCGCGGGCGGAAGTTTCTCAAGAAGGGGTTCGCGCAAAGGCCCGTCACCAATAAGAATCAAATCCCACTCTGGCCGTTGCGCCGCTACTTCAACGAAAGCTTGCAGCAATAAATCAACCCGCTTTACCGGGACGAAGCGGCCACTGAAGATCAGGTAACGGCGTCCTGGCTGAACGGTGTAAGCCTGGCGCACTGTCTGCAGCCGGGCTTCAGGCACATTCTCAAAGGTGGAATAATCCGGCTCATAGGGAAAGGAAAACAGGCGCTTCTCTTCGGCGCCGTAGCGTTGAAAATATTGCCGCCCCAGCTTACCGCAGTAAAAGATTCCAGTAGCGCAACGCACCACCCAACCGACGAAGCGGCGCTTGATGGCGGCCTTCCAGGGCGCGGGCCGGTCGGCAAGAATGTTGCTGTCGCCAAACACAAAGCAGGGAATTCTTAACCGCCGGCAACCGTGAAGAATCCGTAAACGGCCAAAATCGTTATATCCCTCAAGCAAAACAAAACGCACGGCATTCTGGACCAGCCACTTGAGTACCGCGCCTCCCTTGGCCCACTCATTTCGCTGGTTGCTCCAATGGCTTTGTTTTTCACTTTTTTCGCCTTGGCCCATATAAACCGGCTGCAGCCCCGGGGAGGGATGCAAGCGCCAGGGAGAGTTGCTGAACTCATGGGTAAAAACGCTAAAGAGTTCAACTTCGTTTAGCTCCCGGACAATTCGCCCGTGTACATGCATGCGGTAGGGAGTTTGAGAGTTGCTGATAATTGCGATGCGGGGGCGCTGTTCTGTGTTCATGAGGGCTGAATGGCCGCCCGGAAAATCGCTTCCATTCGTGCGGCATTGTGGTCCCATTTCAAGGAGCTTTCAAATAATGCTTTACCCGCTTGGCCCATCCGCTCCCGCAAACCGGGGTCGCTCAGTATCCGCGTGAGAGCATGCGTGGTGGCGGCCAAATCCTTCGGCGGAACCGTCAACCCATGAATCTCATTTTTCAAGACGTCCGTAATTCCTCCGTCATTGCAGCAGATGACGGGCTTGCCCGCGGACATGGCTTCTGAAAAGACGGTGGCAAAAGGCTCATCCCAGCCAGTCAGCACGAAAGCATCGCACAAGCACATCTCCCGCATAACGGATTCATGCGGAAGAAAACCCAGAAGCTGAACTTTGTTCTGCAATGAGAAGCGCCGGATCACTTCTTCTATCTGAGGCCGCTCTTCCCCATCCCCGGCAATTCTCAGAATCGCGTAGGGGAACTGCTTTGCCGCTTGCGCAAAGGCTTCAATCATCAGAGGGAAGCCTTTGCGCTTATAGAATGCACCGCAACTGAACAGTACAGTCCTGTTGCGCAACTCCTCCGGGCGGGCGGCGGCTCTTAAAGCATCGGGAATGGGATCAGTTCCATTCTGGACCGTACAGGTGCGGGCTTGGGGGAACAACTCGCGGATTTGATTCTCCATGCGGGAAGCGACGGCAACCATCATGGAAGATTGAGAAATCACGTCCGCAAAAAAGTGCTTTCGCGCAGGCAGGTGGGCGCACTGCGCAATTTCATCGAAGTCATGGTCTGTCACCACGAAAGGAATCTGAAAGGCTTGTTTCAGCCGGGCAGCCAGGTAACCGTTCACCGCTGTATGGTGAGCATAGATCAAGTCGGGCTTGAACTCCTGCACCGCCTGAATCAGAAACCGGCGTGCGCTCTTCCACGCAAGTTCCATTTGCGGAGCCGGGTTTCTGAAAGCATATTGTTTCAGCGGGGGGATGGGGTACCACAAGGCTCGTGGGTACGAAACCGATAATTCGCCCCATTGAAACTGGCGCGGGCAATTGGCATAAGCGGCAGCGTGTTTATAACCGTCCAGAAAGCGGGGCACCCAGCTGGTGAGTGAAACCACCCGCAGATCCATATGACGCTGTAAAGCGGCAGCCTGCGAAAGGGCCCATGTTCCCATTAAGCGGTTGGCGGGCTTCGGAAAATAGCTTGCCAACATCAACGCCCGAATCCGGTCAGGCATGAACCGAAGTAGCGGGTAACGGCTCCAGTATCCGTAGATTCCCGTTTTCTTCGCCGGCTTTATTGGCAAAGCGCCAAACCAGAAGAGCGGGAACGGACATGATGACAAGGCGGAAGATAACCGCTTCACCGCTTTGGGTGACCATGTAAATGGACAAGATGCAGAGAATGACGTACTCAGTGGTCCAGAAGCTCTGTTCCTGAACCGCCCTTCTCCAGATACGGCTAATGGACCAGCCGATGATCCAGCAGACGGGAATTTCCAGCCAGGAAAACTCAACCCACAGATCGGCGATCATGCCCGCGGCGGCACCTTTTATCGCGCTCCAACCCATCACGCTCTGCATATCGCCACCCGCTACGCCGGCATTCTGTTCCAGATCTTCTAAACCGGTATCGGTGTATTTACCGGGCCAGATCTGGCGGGGAACGGGCCGAACCAGAACCTGGGCCGCGTAGCGCTTTCCCCAATAACATTTTCCGGTGACCCGGCTGGTGGTAATACAACCGACTCCAAAAATATATTCATTGGTCTCATTCGCATCCATCACCACGTCCGAAACGTCCGTTTTTAGAGTCGATAGATCGCAATTCAGACAGATAGAATTTCGATTGGTAACCAGGAACAACATAAACAAACCCAGCCCCGCACCGGATAAAACCATGATGAGAATAGAAGGCCTTTTGGCTCGGGCAAGAAACCACGACATGCCAATGCAAACCACCATCATGAAGGTTGGACCGCGGCGCGCACCCAGCAGAGCCTGAACTCCCCAGGGAAACGAAAATGCCGCGACAGCACACCACCAAAACTTATTTTTGACATCGATGCCTTCCGGCGAGATCAACAAAAGCACCCCGACAATGACCAGGTAAGAGGCGTCCCGAAGATATCCGTAATCGCTCCATGTACCTCCATAGGCGTTTCCGAATGCGCCGGAAAGGCCACCCGATTCACGCAATGTAAATAACCATGCAGCCAGGCCAATGCCGCCCACAATATACGCGCCCATATGCAGGGTGTAGCGGTCGGCGCGCACCAGCGGTATTGTGTCCGACGCTCTTTGCGCGCTCCCGGTGAGCGATCCAGCCGTGAGCGCCATCATGGCAAGCACAACCACCAATTGCATGAAGATGGCCTGTTCTTCCGTTACATAAGTCCACAGCTCGCCCTTTTGGATCAGTTTGAAAGGCATGTAGACATACATAAAAGCGCTCATGGGCATAATCAGCATGAGCGGATGAAACACATCTTTAAACCGTAAGTAAGCCAGTAAGGGTCCAAGAACGCAAATGGCCGCGGTCAGCCCTAATAAAAGATTAAACATTGTGGTTTTCTATACTGTAACGAATTGAGAAGTTTTCAAACCTATTTTCTTATAATGCCGGACGGCTTCCTTACCGTATCGGTCCCAGTTCCATTCTCTGGCCCGGAGTGCGGCACTGAGGCCCATTGCCACCCTGGCATTTTCATCGCGCCGCAGAAACTCTAAGTGTTCCTGGATGGCTACCGGGTTCCTGATGGGAACTACAAAGCCTTGTATTCCATTATCCAGTGCATCCGCCGCGCCCGTATTCTCGCTGACAATCACGGGAACTCCGCAAGCCATGGCTTCCAGCGTAGCCAGCGAAAAAGAATCGGCAAGAGAAGGCAGCACAAAAACGGAACTGGAGCTATACAACTCCTTAAGAGCCAGCTTCGGCACTACTCCCAAATAACGAAACGAACCCTCATAACGCGCCAGGATCTTCTCAAAAGAGGGGTCGAGCGGCCCCACCAGGATGAGTTCGCTATTGGTTTTATCCATTTGCGAGAACGCTTCCAACAGGTATTGCGGACCTTTGCGGACGGTGAGCGAGCCGGCATAGATCACGCGGAACCGCTTATCTGGCTTCCCCGAATTCCGGAAATGGTTTACATCCACCCCATAGGGAAGAAGCAGCAGCTTTTCAGTCGCAAATCCCTCATCGAGAAATGTTCGTCTGGCGTGTTGGGAAGGAACAACAATGTAATCGGCCAGAGCGAATTCCTGAAGAACCCTGGCCTCATAAGAGGTGCCGGTAATTTGCGGCTTCATCTGAAAGCGGCTGCATTCTTCTTCCAAAATACGCTTCTGGAAAGAAGGGTGTTCCTGACGAACATCGCAGACCACAATCGCGCCCAGGGCCTTCGCCTTACGGGCACAGTGCAGCCCGACACTGCTAACGAAATGGAAGATGCCGCTCCCCTCTATCGAAGGAAGTGCAAGACGATCGAACAGCTCATTGTTGAGCCAATCCGCCCGTTCATGAGAGATGGCCCTCAGTTTAGGGAGAACACGCTGTAGAATTTCCGGCCATCGGATCTGCCGGGTGAGGCTTTGGGGAACATGATGAAGGCGGCGGCCCTCCAGTTTGTGCCGTAACCCCGCTGGCAGCCAGCCGGGAGCTTGCTCTTCACCGATTAAAGCGGATGCTGTGATGTATCGCTTGAGCATCCCCGCTCCATGCAGCGCTTCCGCCAAATGATGGTAATGCGGGATGTTCGATAGAAGCACGGACTGCATTTACGGTTCAGTATCCGCAGCGGGCTTCGCCTCATACTGATGAGCAAAGCCAACCGTGGGGCTTCCGCCTATATCGCCCGGCCGGCGGTCCCACACGCTTCTCTGCCGGGCTCGGTTTAGCCACGATTTCGTGAACCATCGCCAGACTGCCTGGTTGCTGCGGGGCGGAGGAGAGGAGTAATCTTGAGCTGTAAAAATTCCTGAAAACCGCATTGCGTCGTAGCGGCGCAGCGCAAGCTCAGGCATGGGCTTGCGCAGACGGAGCGCACGCCTGAACCCTCCGGCGAATTGAATCAGGGCCGTGAAATAGGATTTAAAACGAAACAGCCTGATCGCATCTAAGAAGCCGACCAGAATTACCCACGAGACCTCGAGCGGTAACCGCCCTGCCGGGGTGTTCATCACGATAGCCCAAAGTTTATTTCGGATCTGGCGCATCCAGGTGCGTTCCTGCTTGCGGTTGCGCACGGAAACATGGTGATGAATGACCAGGGCGGGGAAGAAATAGATCACCCATCCAGCCGCCAGCATGCGAAGGCCGAGTTCTTCTTCCTCCCACTCGTTCCCAAAAAATTCCCGGTATCCTCCTACCTGGCGCACGGCGGTGGTCCGGAACATAACGCCGCACCCCACAAAAGCAGCATGATATTGCGGCTGGGCCTCCTGAAGCTTCTCAGGAAGTTGCGGACCATTGAATATATAAAAACTCAGACCACCAAAAGATGGGTTCGATTGCATCACGCGCACAGCTTCAGAGATGGCCTCTGCCTGAACGGGGTGGGAATCGTCATCGAGCTGCAGGATGTATTCGCCGCGCGCAATTTCAAACCCTTCGCTTCTGCGGCGGCACTGGCCCGCACTCTCGCTCCGGCGGATATAGTTCGCCTCAGGCCAGTGTTCCCGCACGATGGACTCGAGGGGGACAGAAGATCCATCGTCGATTACCACCAGTTCAAGCGGTTTGTATTGTTGCCTTGAGAGTTCGAATAATGTGCGGCGCAGATCGTCCGGGCGATCTTTCGTCGCGATCATGATCGAAACTAGCGGGTAAGAAGATTCCGGCTGCAGATGCAAGACCTATTCTCTCGCGGTTGGAAGCCATACTGAGGCAAATCCCGCAGTCTTTCCACGTAATAAACGGGATAGCAAAAGAAACCGTTGCCCACTTGCGCCCGCTGCTAACCAGGTAAGCGAACTGTACACCATTTCAAACCAGAACAGCCGGAGGTGATCAAGCAGGCGCGTGCGGCCCATAGTCCGGGTCATAATCCCATACCGGTTCACCACCATGCTCTTGCCTAAAGCCTGCCAATCCCGATGAGTGCCTTTCCCCATATCGTGGTGAAAAACGCGCGCCCGCGTTGTATTCACCAGCTTGTACAGTTTGGCGATACGGGAAGAGATATCCACGTCTTCAGCAAAAGAATACCCTTCGAATTCGGAAAATCGGTGTTGCAGAAAAGCTTCTCTCCGGTACGCGGTGCAGGTTGAAGGAAGCCAATCGGTTTCTTGAACGGTATCGGGAAGATCTTCGGGCAGAAAGTTTACCGCGGGGCCTAGAAGTTTGCCCGCGTAACTGCCATGCCACTGCCCTAGACAGAATCCTAAAAGAAGGCGGTTCAGGCCTTTGGGATCGCTGTAAGTTTGATTCGTAATGGTGGCGCTGGCTCCGCCCGTTTCCCGCAGAGAATCGTTTTTGAAGACGTTCAATAATTCCGCGATGCAATCCGGCTCCAGATCGAGATCGTCATCCATAAACAAAAGAATGTCGCTGGCAGCCAGATCCGCTCCTAAGTTTCTCTGTCTGGCAGCACTTTTGATTTCCGTATGGCGATAGACCACAGGGAATTTCAAAGATGCTTCCAGCCCAGCCACAATCTGTTCCGTCTGGTTATCGTCAGAGGAATCCACCACTATGCCTATAGTGGGCAGAGTGGTCTGCCGGTTTAGGCTAAGAAGGGTGTCCCGAATGGGCTCCGGCCTGTTCCGTGTGGCTATCACTACGGAACAAGTAAGACCTGGTCTTGTGCGGGAGTCGGTTGGCACAGTGGCGCTATCCTAGAAGCCGTTGCAAAGTATCGGTGTTCAGGCCATTCAGAAGGTCGTCCATCTTTCCATATGAAGTGGTAACAGCAACCTGCCCAGCCAGTTGAAACACGGCTCCGCATTCCGGTGTTGCGTGAACAGTTCACAAAGGAAGCGGTTGTCGCGAATATCTCCCTGATGGAAAGAGAGTTCTCCTCCGGCTGAACGAATGCGTTTAATATTTTCCTTAGTTCCCTTTCGGCCCAGGTTATCGAGCCCGATAACCGTATTGCCATGGCGCAACAGGCGGTCCGCCAAGTTGGAGCCGATAAAGCCGGCAATGCCGCTAATCACGTATTTCATGAATTGTTTAGCCTCGTTGGGAGAGAAAGGTAAGCAGGGTACCGAGCCGATGCTGGTATCGATGCTTCGAATCTACAATCCGTTGGTAGTGCTCAAAAATTTCAAGATGCTTGGGGTAATCGGCAAAGATTTCTTCCGATAACTGCCGGGTTTGCGCGGCGCTGTCGGATTGATAAGGAAAGTCATGCTCCAGGACTTCCTCCAGTGCGCGATGGCGGTGGATGATAAACGGCGTGCCGGTTGCGAGAACTTCAAACACGCGGTTATTCACCATACCTGTCTTTTCCTGATAAATCTCGGTCATACCGAGCGTGAGTTGCTTCCGGTTGTAAAACGCGCTTAGCTGTCCCGGAGTGTTGACATTGGCCCATTCAAAACCGGGCTGGTCCATGAACGGGGCCAAAATAGCTTCCACCTGTGGGGAATCCTTGTGCCCTTTCGAGCCGGCGAAACCAACACCGGTGCGCAATTGATTAAGGGGCTGAAAACTTTCTCCTACAGCCAGCGGAAGATACAAGGTGCGGCAGCCCAAATTCCGGGCGTAGTTTATGCACCAGGAGGAAAGACATGCCACCACATCGGGTTTTATATTGACCGCGGCCAAGTACGTCTCCAGCCAGTCGTCCTGCCCATTCATTGACCACCACCAGTAAATATTGTGATCGCCGACTGCAACCGGGAATTCTTTCGGCCAAGCCCCCGCGGTAATTACGATTCGGCCGAGTTGTGGGTCACCGTGTTGCTCGCAATAAGTTACAAACTCTTGGCAAACTTGCTGGGCGACCATCACATCGCCTAGGCCTACGGTGGTGAATATGGAGAACTCAGTCCGGCCGAATCGGGAGCTGTGGACGGTGCTCCAGTCACGCTGCCGGTTTGTTAGGTTGCGAGCGTCAGTCCATTTGCGTCCGATCGGTGTGGCATGGAAGATGCGCCTGGCGATAGATTTTATGTTCATCTGCTGACCGCCTCAAGAAAACCGTTGCGCAATAGACGGGGTATGCCTTGCCCATACATGTGATGCCGGATCGGACCGACGTAATGTTTACAGGAGGAGCGGGTCTCACCATCCAGCTTTACTCGATACTCCTCAGGCAATAATTCCGCTCCGTATCGAAAGCTGCAAAGCGCAAACAAAGTCTGCTCTATCCGCCAACTATGCCCTAGAATATCGGGCAAGGAAAGAAACTCTTCGATCCAATCTAATCGCAAGGAGTCGCGATGAATCAGTCCCAGTCCCGAATTAAACAGCGGCTTCAGTTGAAAACCAAATCGCTCAGCGACGATTGCCGGCTCGGTGGTATAACTAGTCGCGACATCGGCATTAACGGAATTGAACCGATACTGAGGGTTGTCGATGCGCCTAAGCAATTCAGCAGGTTCGGAGAAAAAGAGAATATCGCTATCGATCAGCAGCATACGATCGGTTTTCAAATAATGAAGAAAATCGAACAGCTTCATTGCAAGGGTATTCGTGCGGCGAAATTCCAAACACCGGGGGAACCGTGCGAGTTCCGCTAAAATTTCCGCATCGGCTTCGGATCGCAGGATAAAACGTGCGGCAGGGAAATGGTGTCGCAACACCACCAATACTTCCGGTGTCAGCGTGCCGTCATCATGAATGCAAAGCCCGTAGTTGCGGCCTGAAAAATGATAAAACGTTTTCAGGGTCCAAACCAGATTCAACCAATCTTTGGCCGAGGTCAAGACATGAATCTCGCAAGTACCGTCTGTAGAGGAGGGGCGCACCGGACGTGTTTTCAGAATCCGGGGCCGGATGATGTCGCGGTAATAGGCGTTAACAACGCCGTGTTCGAACGTCTTCCGAAACCGGTAAACGAACGCACCCGGGCTCATCGATACTTTTGCAGGCTGAGTCAAGATCCCAAGGGTCTCCGGGATTGCGACAGACGGGACCGGACTTCCGGTATAGCGAGCCACAAAGGGTAACGGCTAAGCGCGTACCAAAAAGGCTTTCCTTGCAGCGGGTGTTTACCGGAATGATAACAGTCGTACCCAAGGCGGTTGCGTAAGGAAAAAGTTTCCCGGACGCCTAACTGGTCCGAGTCCAGGGCAGTCCCAAGGATGGCGCGGATTTCATCGGCCGCCTTTTCAGATGCTGTGGATTTTTGCTCGGAGTGCCTGCGAAACTTCGCCAGAACACGAGGCACGCGCTTTGTTTTTATGCCCTTCTGAAAGCACCGCACCCAGTACTCGTAATCGAAAGCCAAATTGTAATTTTCATTGAAAGGGCCAACGCGTTCCCACATGGAGCGTCTGTAGAAAACCTCCGGCTGTACCCAGTGCTTCTGCTTCCACCAAACTTCGTAAATATTCAAAATATCGGAATAGCTCGAAATATTTCCAGCGTGAAAACCTTCACTTCGCCCCTCTGCATCGATCCATTCGACTTCGCCATACAGAAGATCCAGTTCGGGATCTTCGGCAAAAGCCTCAAGAATCGTTTGGGCCGCACCATCGGCCAGCAGATCGTCAGAATTGATGAATCCGACAATCTCCCCTCCCATCTTGTGAAAAGCTCGATTCAATCCATTCGTCTGGCCGCTATCTTTTTCGACAACGATACGATCTTCCGGCCCCGCAAAGCGGGCCGCAATCTGGGCGGATGCGTCAGTGGAACACGAATCCTGCAGCCACCAGCGCACGTATGGCCGGTTTCGTTCCAGCGACAGCATGGTTTGCTCCAGGTATCGCGCCCCGTTCCAGTTCGGCACTGCCAAGCTTAATCTAGAACCTTCCGTGATCATGGAAGGGCCCGGTCCTTACTCGCATAACCTTGCAGAACGTAATCCCCGGTGGACACCGTTTTCCAGTCAAGAATGGGCGCAATCAGCCCTGGGCGGCTGGAAGCATCCAGAGAATTCCAGTACGGAGAGATGCCATGATCGAGGACAACCTCAAAGCCGACCGTTGTGCCGCCATCGACGATCCATGCACCGCTACCGATGGCGATTTTGGGTAACACGATGTAGGTGCCGGCGTTCAACAAGCCGGCGGACACTGTACATCGCCAACGGTTCTCTCCAGGGTGGGCCTGGAAAAATCCTCGCGGTGCCCTATCGCTTTGCCACGTGGAGAAAACGGGGATTCCGGTTGAGGTAACCAGTTCAAACCCGACGCGCAGCCCAGGCAACTCCGAAGGGATAGAGAATCCAAACTCCACGGTAAGGTCCTGCGAGCTGGAATAAATGCCGTTCGAGCTGTCTTCCGATTTGACCTCAATACTTGTCAACTGTATGTCAGCGTTGCCTGGGTGGTCATGACTCCAGTGCTGCGAACCGGACACCGCGGTGGAAGTGGTTTCCAGATACTTGCCAACTACGGCTCGCGTATCTCCGAATGCCACTATCCGGCCGTGCTCCAGATGCATCACCCGGTCACATAAAGCCTGAACGGCCTGAAGATTATGGCTTACAAAGAGAACCGTACGCTTCGATTGCGTGGCCACGTCGCGCAGTTTGCCTAAGCACTTCTTTTGAAAGGCGGCGTCGCCCACGGCCAGCACCTCATCGATGATCAGGATGTCAGGATCCAGATGGGCGGCCACGGAAAATGCCAGCCTCATATACATGCCCGAGGAGTACCGCTTGACCGGAGTATCGAGAAACTTGTCCACTCCCGCGAATTCAACAATTTCCGCAAACTTTTTACGGATATCGGCCTTTTTCATTCCGATAATTACGCCATTCAGGTAGATATTTTCCCTGCCGGTCAGCTCTGGATGGAACCCTGTTCCAACCTCGAGCAACGAACCGACACGTCCCCTGATTTCAACTGAACCAGCTGTTGGTTCCGTGATCCGGGAGAGTACTTTCAAGAGCGTACTCTTGCCTGCGCCGTTGTTGCCGATGACCCCCACTACCTCGCCACTCTGCACCTCAAAAGAGATATCCCTGAGAGCCAGAAATTCTTCCGCGGGTTCCCGCGTAAACTTTCTTCGCAAAGACGCGGTAAATCTTTCGCCAAGGGCTTCATCGCCCGTAAGGCTACGGCCAAGATAGTAACGTTTGCTGAGATTTCGAGCCCTGATGACAATGTCGGTCATTCGCTGCCGGATCAGATCAGGTCCGCAAAACGCTTTTCCGTACGGCGAAAAAACAGCGCCCCGGTAATTAAAGCTAATATTGCGATCGCGGAAGAGACCAGAAGAATACTGTCAGGCCGCGTTTTCGTTCCTAAAATCGCCCACCGGAATCCCTCAACCACTCCCACCATGGGGTTCAGCGCGTAAAGAGTGTGCCACGGTTCATGCAACAGGCTGCTTGGGTAGGCGATGGGGGTAGCGAACATCCACATCTGCACCAGAAAAGGGACTGTATGGCGGATGTCGCGATATTCCACATTCAAAGCCGATAACCACAGACCGGCACCGAGCGAGCTGACGAAAGCGAGCAATACGAACAGAGGAATCCACACTATGCTGGCATGAATCCCCACTCCATACCAGAGAATCATCAGAATCAAAAGCCCGAAAGCAAGCAGGAAATCGATCACCCCGCCCAGCACGGCCGCCGTGGGCACCAGCAACCTGGGGAAGTAGATTTTAGTAATTAGTTGGGAATTATTGATAAGACTGTTGGCCGACTGAGTAAGCCCATTGCTAAAAAAAATCCAGGGAACCAGGGCCGTAAAAGCAAACACGGGATAAGGAATTCCGTCTGAGGGAAGCTTCGCCAGACGACCGAAAAACAGACTGAAGATCACCATGGTGAACAAGGGCTGCAATAGGGCCCAGGCGGCCCCCAACAGAGTCTGCTTGTAACGAACCTTCACCTCGCGCCAGGTAAGAAAATACAGCAATTCCCTCCGGTCCCAGATCTCCGGCAGATTTAGCCCAAGCCAACCTGTAGATGGTTTTATTGTGATAAGCGGCGACGGAAGGCTCTCTAGGGCAGTTGGCATGTGATGGCAAAATCTGTTGAGTTCTCATTGAGTGCCGGTTTCCAGCCAAGTGTTGCTGAAACGAAACAATTCAAATCAAATATCAAAAGATTTTATTAAATAGTATAACCGTTCAATTTCAAACTCGCAAAGTATCCCGGCGCGGTCTACCGAAGTAAGTAATAGGAAACATTAAGCCACCGCTTCCCACGCGACAACAGGGGTGAGGATCCCTGGACGCGGAGGGCGGATGGGACCCGATCGTTTAGCTACCACCTCAAATCGGACCACAGGGTCGTCATTGATGATCCAGTACTGATTGTGAATGCTGATTCTGGGGGAAACGTAATACTCACCTGCGGCCAGAAGCCCCGCCGGAATAGTGCACTGCCAGGAATTTGTTCCAAGGACGGGGACAGGGCTATCTTCTTCGCTAAGGTCGGTCTGGTAGCTGCGCAGCACCGTCACGCCTTCCGGTGTGATGATGTCAAATCCAACACAGAGGCCTTCACGCAAAATGGCGGTATCGAACACCATGGTGACAGCCAAGTCTCTGGAATCGAGGCAGATGCCGTTACCGCCCGGCTCCGAACTGACTTCAATCTCCTTCAAAAGCACTTCATGATTGCCCGGTTCGTCGCCTTCCCATTTGCGGGAGTTTCCCACTGAACTGATTTTCGTCAGATAGCGCCCGATGACCGCGCGAACCTCTCCAGAATCCACCAGACTGCCGTGTTCCAGATGAAGAGCGTACTTACAGAGAGATTGAACGGCTTGCATGTCGTGGCTGACGAACAAGACGGTGCGTTCTGAATTGGACGTGATGCTTTGTAGCCGCGCCAGACACTTTTTTTGGAAAGAAACGTCACCTACAGCTAGAACTTCGTCCACCAGGAGAAGATCGGGTTCCAGGTGCGCCGCGACGGAAAATGCCAGCCGCATATACATTCCAGATGAATACCGTTTTACCGGTACATCCAGAAACTGATCGACTTCGGCAAAGGCGACAATTTCGTCAAACCGGCGGTGTACTTCAGCTTGGCTCATTCCTAAAATAGCGCCGTTTAGAAAAATATTTTCACGGCCGGAAAGCTCCGGATGAAACCCCGTACCTACTTCCAGCAGCGACCCTACCCGGCCTTGAATTTCTACAGAACCGCAAGTAGGCTCGGTAACCCTTGACAGAATTTTTAACAGCGTGCTCTTACCCGCGCCATTGCCCCCGATGACTCCTACAATGTCGCCCCGTTGAATTTCAAAGGATAAGTCTTTGAGAGCCCAAAATTTCGCCTCCGTTTCTTGCTCAGCCGTTCGCTTACGCGACAGCACCGATTTTACGGCATGAATAGGCGCGTAAAGGCCGGCACCGATCATTTCCCGGAAAGTCTTATACCCATGGGTCTCTTTGCCCAGATGGTATTGCTTCCCAAGCCCCTCGACGCGAATAACCGGACCCGGCATTACCTGGGATCCAATAGGTCCAAAATCTTCATAGAGACACCCTAGGAAGCTTTAGGAGTGGCGCCGTAATGAGAATCGTACGCCCCCAAAAAGTATTCGTCCAGCGCTGAGCCGCCCAAACTGGGCTGCCAGTGATTCAGAATTGTGCCGACAATAGGAATCCCATCTTCAGCGATGCGGCGGGCTGTCAACTGCACATTTTCACGGGAGCTTACGCCTGAACGAACAATCAAAATGACGCCGTCGGAGATTTGGCCAAGCAGCCGCGCGTCTGAAAACTGAAGGGTGGGCGCGGTATCAATTAGAACGAAGTCATACTCGCTTCGAAGCCGCGAAAACAACTCTTTCATGCGCCGGGAGAAAAATATTTCCCCCAGCTTCTGAAACTCCATTTCGCCGCTGCTCAGAAGAGACAGATTCGGAATATTTGTATCTTTTATGTAGTCCTTCAGCGGAAGTTTGTCCACGGGGACGTCTTTGCTGTAAATATCAGAGAGCCCCCCTTTACGGTCCAGCCGGAAGAGATTATGTAAGCGGGGAGCGCGCAAGTCAGCATCCACCATCAGAACCCGGCGGCCAGTCTCTGCCATTGCCACCCCCAGATTACCGATGAGCGTAGTTTTTCCTTCATTCGGGCTGGCACTGGTAACCACCAGCATCTGATGCGATTCATCGTTGCCGCGGACAAGAATGGAAGTAACCGCGTGACGTATGGATTCCGCAAGAAAAGGCTGCTTCGACCAGGAAGTGAGGTCCGGAACCGCGAGGCCCTCGTTCCGGTTTGCGGGCCGGAGGGCTTTCAGACTGAATGGTGAAGGTCGGCGCAATGACCCATCAAGCTGGAAAGCCGGAATTATGCCGAGTTCCGGTACGTTTAACACCGGTCCTGTGTCACCAGGCGAGGCGAATACCCGGCTCAGTTTTTTCATGCGAATGGTTTCTTTCAGAATCAGTAACCCTGCGGCAAACGCCACGCCCAAACCGGTCATCATGGAAACGTCGCGAACTGGCTGCGGCTTCGAAGGGATATGAATCGGCACAGCCGGATCGATCACGCGCACACTGTTGGAGGGAATTGCCGCAAGAATTGACATAGAGCTATATTCCTGCTGAAGACGGTTATAAACCGTTCGGGTAGTCTCTGTATCGCGCTTGTAATTCTCATATTGGGCCGCCTCATCCGCTTGGTTCGCTACAGCCCGGGCTTGGGAATTATAGGCTCCGTTCATCAGCTTTTCCCGTTGCAATGCCGTCTCGTACTCGTTTTGAATCCTTTTCACCAGATTCGCTTTTTCACGTTTTAGCGTGTTATCGAATTCCTCTATCTGCGCATCGACCCGCTTCACTTTTACGTGGTCCGGAGTCAGGGTTGCGGTGAGTTGGGCACGTTCTCTGCGTAGGGCAACCAGGGTTATGTTCAGACTCTTTAAACTGCCGTCATCCAGAATTTCCGGGAGCGAATCAATAGGACTGGATTTTGCGAGGTTGTAGCGAGTCTGCTTCGAAATGCGGTCGCCTTGGCTGGCGGCCAGAGAAGCCTGCAAATCACGTAATTTACTGTCTGCAAGCGTATTTTGATCATGGACAAAGGCAATGCCCTGTCTTTTGATGAAATCCTGAAGTTTGGCTTCCGCTTCGTCCAATTTCCCCTTTGCATCCTCAATTTGCGTGCCTAACCACTGAAGGGTAGTGGTTGCAGAACTAGAGGAGAATTGCTGCCTTTGGGAAATGTATTCAGCCGCAGTCGCATTAATGAAGCTGGAGGCGATTTCGGCCGAAATAGATTCGCAACTTACTTCTACCAGACGGGTGGTGCCTACCTGCCGGGCCGACACGGATCCCGCCGCCCGCTGGATGGCGGTCTTAAGGTAATCCATGTTGTCTTGTGGAATCAGCCGGAACCGGTTACGAAGCTTGCTTAAAAATCCCGAGCTGGGAGGAGCAATGGGTGGAGATTCCAAAGAAACCCGCTCCACCGCCTTACGCATCAAGCCGGAACCCGTCAGGATACGCAACTGAGTCTGAATATTGGCGGCATTGATGGTATAGGTGTCAGATCCTTGTGGATCCAGATTGCCGCGGCCCATGAAAGTTAGATTGGGCGCGGACAGTTCCATCGTGGCCGAAGCTTTATAAGTAGGCAGCTGCCTGACAACGCGGACAAAACCAACAAGAGCCCCCATGATGGCGAAAGCAATCGCCAAAAACTTACCGTTCCACAATGCCCGGACGTAATTCGGCTTTTCATCCGCTCTTTTCGGTGCAGAAGCGGGACCGGCATTCGGATTAAACGGCACCGGCCGAATTAACTCGGCTGTAACGGCCCGCAGCCGACCGGCGGCTGTCTCTTTGTTAGGTATTTGTTCTTCCATGGTTTCACAACCCCCGTGCTAGCAGCACCGTGATGCTCACAATCAGCGGCACAAACACGAGAACACTCTTCCCATCGAGGGTCTGCCTAAATCCCGACTTCGTCGGCACGTACAGCAGATCGTTTGGCATGACGGCAAAATCCGTGTCTTTACCTTCCATGATCCGGGTGATGTTCAAAGGAATTTCGGCTCGCTTGGATGTGTTCAAAACCGGCCTGAGTATCCGGGCTTTTTCGGCGTTCGCCTCCGGCTTCAAGCCGCCAGCCATGGTGACCAACTGTGTCACCGATAAAGAATCTTTTTCCTGCAGGTCAATGCCACCCACATGCCCAAGTGCTCCGTTTACGTAAATCAACTCCGCCTTTTCAACTGTCACCACGTCGAAGGGCTCCAAAACGATATCTTCAGCCGGGTTCACGTTATCCCTTAAGCTACCCAGGCTGATCCGGACGGTAGAGCCTTTTCCATCGGGTGTCGGCACAGCATTCGGGAGCGGGATCGATCCGATTTCTGTCCGCCGGGAAACTTTAATGGTGCGGCTGGCATTGGGCTGAAGACCTCCAACGGCCGATAACATCTCAACCAGCGTGCGGCGACCCTGGAGCGGATAAATGCCCGGTCTCTGAAAAGCCCCGACAAAAAACACCGGCTCACTACGAAACTGGACAATATTGATTGTTACGCGGGGCTCTTTAACATATTTCTTTAAAGCAATAATCAGAGTTGCCTCTAGTTGGGAAACCTTCAATCCCGCTGCATGAATAACGCCTACGACGGGTACGTTAATATTTCCGTCGCCATCGATCAAGACCGGTCTTTCGCTGATTTCTTCCATTTCAAAGGCGCGAATGATGATCTGATCGCCAGGCCCAAGAACATAAGTGGGCCGGAGATTATCAGCGCTCATCGGGCCGGTTTGAACGCTTTGGGCACTGGCGGGCTGTTGCGCGCGGTTTGCTTCTTGGGCAGGCAGAGTGGCGGTGGTGAATCCAAGAATCAAAAAACCGGCCATGCCTAAAATCGTGAGTCTCAAATGGTCTCCCTGTAAGATCCCTGCTCGACCCTGTCTTTTGTAAGTGTCTTAAGATGATGATTCATTTCAGAAAGACAACGCTCAAGTTCGTTCAACCGTTCCGAAATGTCTTCTTTTACGGGTGTCGTATGGGGCTGCATCATAGCGTAAACCGCCGATCTGGCTAATTCCGAAAGGCTGCGGGCACCCCGCGCCTCACGTAAGTCGCAAAGCTCCGCGAACTCTTGTTCCGATATGCGGAAATAGACTACACGTGTTCTCGATTTCAAATTCGCCATGGGTTGCATTGCTTAGGGTTTACGCAGCCATAACCATATCTGGCCGTGTACTGTAACTCACTTTAAAGGTCCGTCCAATGAAAGTAACAATTTCATTGACAAATGTCAATGAAATTACTCATTCCTTCCATAAAAAATAGATCGGCCGAATGAGCGCAAAACGTTAGTTGTCGGGTTGACTCGCGAGCCCTGGAGTTTAGCTTGAGGCCATTTGTGCGCCAGCGGTGGACTCCACCGCGCTTTCAGAGCCGATGATGGCAAGAATGCGCGCAACGCCGATGGAACGCTGGTACTGTGCGATGAAGGCGCGGTAAGCACGGGCGCCTGCCGCGACGATCAATTCCGGTTGTGCGCTCAAGCAATCCAACAGTTCGAGCAACCCCTGGACGTCGCCGCACTCAATCTGCCACCCGCAATTATATTGCTCAATAATTCGCGCAGGGGTGGAGTCTTTCGGGCCGATAAATAGAATGGGACGCCCCGCGGCCATGATGCCGTACGTCTTACTTGGCACGGCGGACCCAAGACATTCATTCTTTTGCGTTACTAAGCCGATATGGCAGGATACCAGCCGCGCATCCAGATCCTGCCGTTCACAATATCCCTGGAATACAGCGTTCCTCAGCTTGTGCTCCCGGCAGAAATTTTGAAGCCACCCGTGCCCCGAACCGCTACCTGCAAATGTGAAACGAAAAGCATTTCCACCGGTTTGCCGATTGTCCAGTTCGGCCATGGCGGCGCAAATCGTCTTTGCATCGTGGGCCAGCCCGAAATTTCCGGAATACAGAATTGAGATGGCGTCCTTAACAACCAGAGGCGATTCGCGGCGGCCAAGGCCGGCAAATTCATTACGCCCCGCCCAGTTTTCCGCGATAACAATTTTGTTGTCGGGAATACCATGGGCTAGTAAACGAGCCCTCATGCACTCACCCAGAACAATCACCCGGTCCGCATGGCGGCGGGGGAGATCGGCAAGCCATCCGAATAATTTTGCGGCCACACTGTCGCGGTGTAAGACTCCCAGGTCAACCGCCACGTCGGGGTATACATCCATCTCCCAAATCACGTGTCGGGCTCCGCGGAGCTTCTGAATCATTAATCCAATCAAAGACAGCAGCGGCGGAGTGGTAAGCGTCACCACCACATCCGGCGCGCTCAAACGCAGACTTTGCCAAAACGCTCCGACCAGAAAACTCAAATACGAACCCATCCGGCCGGCAACTTTACGTGAAAATGCGGAATTCTTTAGACGGTAAATTCGAACTTTAGAGGGAGGAGCGCTACTGACGGCTCCATAGCTCGCCGACCCGCAGATCACGCTCACGGTATCTCCGGCAGTGACCAGTTGTTCGGTAAGGTCACTAAGAAGCTGCCCTGTAGCAGCAGTATCCGGCCAGTAGAATTGATTGAGAAAGAGTATCTTCATTGCCGGCAATAGCCCATTCTTCGGTGAGAACTAGTTGTGTGACCGGCGCGGCGACGCAAATACAGCCGACATCTCAGATCTTGGGTACTGGGCTGCATAAGAATCAGACTTCCATCCGTATAAAATAGGACAAAACTTGGCTCGAAAAGCGATGGTAGTACAGATTTCGGATTAGCGCAATCCTTCCAAGGTTATAAATGCCAAATTGCCATTGTAAGAAGTAACAGGACGAAAACTGGCTTGGGCGGATTCTGGTAAATGCCATCTGAGCGACCGCCCGAACGCTCCCAAACCTACCTTTCCAATAGGGAATGCTCTGGCAATTCGACGAAAGCCTGGAGTGCGGGGGCGTGTTCGCCTGAAGCTCATCGCGTTTCACATCGGCAATTATAAAGAATAAAAAATTATTTCAGCCATTTCTTTGAGAGTTTTTTTAAATAGTTCCAGGCCATATCGGTTCGGCACGCAGGGGTTATGGCCAGCAGGCACAGCGGGAATCTGCTGCCAATCCACCGGATACGGCACAACGGCCAGCCGGTGATTCCGGGCCTCCATTGCCCGCTGTAATAGCAGTACCGACCTGCGCATATGAAAAGAGGAGGTAACCAGCAGCAATCTGTGCCAGTTTCGCAGCCTCGCCACATCGGCGATAAGACGTATTTCGCCGGCGGTATTATCGGCTGGCCCGGCAAGCAGAATACGGTCTGCCGGGATGCCCCGCGCAATTGCGGCCAAACGGTTCAATTCCCCTTCTTCCGTCGTCAAGACCAGGAGGGGAGCACGCACCGCGTTGTATAACGCGAGAGCGCCGTCCATGCGATTAGGGGTTTCAAAGCTCCGTAACGGGTGATTTCTTGGCAAGCCTGTGCCGGCCAACACGGCGATTGCATCCCCCGCCGGGCAATTCTCCGGAAGAATCGGCTGGTAAGACCATTCCAATAGATGAACGAAATAGTAAGAACCCCGCGATGTCGAAAAGAACCATAGGACACCTAGGATCCCTAACGATGCCGCGACCCATAGGCCTCGCCGAAGCCAGGGCTTCATCGCCCCGTTTACCTTTTTCTTCAAGACGTTGTAAAAGCGGAAGAAAAAGGCCGCAACCCCGCGCGGGAATTGCGGCCTTTGGGCAATAAAGATTAACGCGGCCCGGGAGTCTGCGACAAAACCAGATTTCCGGCGAAATCGTAGTAGCGGACCTGTGCTGTAAGAAGGCCGTTTAGGTTCAGCGAACAGGTGTTTTGCCCTAACCACTGGCCCGATTCGCAAAACGTGGTGCTTAAAGCCGCCTGGGCTGGTGAAGGCGCGAAGTAAACACGCATTTTAACGGGATATTGATAAATTGTACTCGCGGCCCCTTGATACGAGTAGCTGGCTCCCGTTGAGGAGTCGGTTACCGTAATCGAGGAAGTTTGGCTGCGTGCGCTCAGAATCATCGATTCAATCTGTTGCAATTGAGGGAGCGACATTTGAGTCGGTTGTGGGTAGATTGCCATATCGCCAACGCGTTGGCCTACGACAAAATCATTGTAGTTGTTGGTCCAGCAGGTGCCTTGGCAATTCGCCAGGTAAACACCCAAGCCGTCGTTTGGATAAACGTAACGCCAGCTAACTGGAGCAAATGTGGGCGCACTCGAGTTTTTCGGATCGGAGAACGGCAAACTTACTCCCATAGTGGGAAGGGAGGATTGCTCGGGAATGAAGATCGAATCGGGAAACGCCAGTTGGAGCTGCCGGAACGTATCGGCGGGAAGCGGTGCTCCGCCGTGCCAAACGGCCGTATCGACATAGTACAAAGTGGTTCCCCACCGCGCATGGGCGTAAGCCACTTTAGACATCAAGAGCGCTGTTACGCTATTGGGTTGAGTTGACTGATAAAACGTCTGGCCGCCATTTCCCTGAGGTATCAAAGACCAATTTACGCCCGCGGGATCATAACAGGCAAAGAACCGTTGTCCAAACGGATTGTTCACCTTGATGTAGTAATCCTTAAAATCGTTATCGATGTCGTATTGGCAGGTGGAAGGCAGTTGTGTTCCCCATTGGAGTTGCTGGGGACGCAGAGTGATGCCAACCTTGTAGCCGGCGTTTTTAAAGAGTGCGAAAAGCTGGTCAGCGGTAGCGTCCATCTCGGGCGCGTAACCCTTTGAAAGGATCCGGGGATCACCCACATAAGTGGTCGCCTGGATAAACTCCTGCCCTTCCAGGTCCCAGATCAGTAGCCCTTGGGGCTGTACAGGACGTGCTTTCATAAGACCGATAATCGTCTGCGCTTGCCCCAGGACCTGGGTTGTAAAGTTGGGAACGTTCGAAACATCCAGAGTCGGCTGTTGCAGATAGCCTCGTGGATTGATGGCACTCCTTTTGGAATAATCCGAAATAAACCACGCCATGATCGGGCGCCGGTCAGGCCAGTTCACCACCGAAGGGTAAGCCTTGTTGAAAGCTGTGTAAGCTTCCGGTGCGAAATCAATAGATGCTAAAGCGGGGTTTGGAGTGAATCGAAGAGAGAACGACGCGGTTTTGGTCTGGCCGGGCAGGATGTTCAGGATATCCGGTTGATTTTTGCAAAACGTGGTCCAACCGCAGGTCACATTCAGAACCACATCGGGGCTAGGGGCATTGTTCCAGATAGCCCATTGGCCTGTAAGGTAATTGACATAGCTGATGGGGTTCAATCCATCTACCGTCAAAACCCGGGACTTGGCAGGGGAAAGATCGTATTGAGGCACATCTACCCCAAGAACGCTAAGCTGAGCATCCGTAATGGTATCGGTGGTGCCGTTATTGATGATCTTTATGACAGCCGTTAGGGTGGAAGAATCCGGGGTAGAGTAATCTACCCTGACCGTAACCGGTGTCGATCCGCCCGTGCAGGTTTTGGTGACACTGACAGCATCGAAAACGCTGCGGCAGGTAGGAGCAAAGCGATTTGGTGTACCGCCGGGGGCAAGGCTGGTCAGAGAAGTGACCAAATCCTCACCATATAAATAATTGTAATCTGCTCCATTAAAAATAACGCTCTGCAAACCATTAGCTTGCGTTGTGAATTTAATATTCGGAGCATGCAAACGAATCAGCGCAGTGCCGAACTTACGGGAATTGGCCAAAGAGGTGGCCGTAAGCGTCACATTGGTATCGACCGATACCCCTGGTGTTGTGAAGACCCCGGAAGAGGATACGGTGCCCAGTATGGAATTCACAGACCATCTCACTGCTGTATTTGTCGTACTGGACACTGTTGCCGTAAAAGCCTGAGTCCCAGCCCCGGTAATGTCAACAACCGAGGGTTGTATAGTTACCGTTATATTGGGGAAAACATTGATAGAAGCTTTGGCCACCAGAGTACGGTTTACGATATCTGTCGCCGTAAGATTTACCGTTTGGGCCTGCATCAAGCCAGGGGGAGGGGTATAGACAGCTCGCGACGAAGTTGTCGATATGGAACCAAGATTCGGTGAAAGTGACCAGGTGACACCTTGGGTCCCAGCCCCCGTAATAGTAAAAACGGGGCTTCGGTCAGCGGTAGATACCTGTGTTGGGCTTACGGACAACGCTGCACAACCGACACTTGCTGTCATGAAGAACAGAAGAAAATACTCGGCTTTAAATGTCATTTATTGAGGGGTGAATTTGCCTTTGTAATATAAGATTTTTTAATTACGTGGAGATCTGTACGATATCACACTATATTTAAAAAACTCATACTGTAAACAAGCTATTACCTTAGTTAGATGCGTTCGTGATTGGCAATAAAAATGCCGACACAATTACGCTGTAGCTGAAAATGGGTAAAGGACAGATTCGCCAGTTGCTTGCGGCCCTTCACTCTCTGTCGAAGGCTGGAGTGTGGTGATGCTGGGAAGGTAGTGGGAATCCGGCTGGTTCAGTTGCTGAAGCGTCCAGAATTGCCGGTACAGATTGCAATCGCGTATCAGTTCCTCGTGGTTGCCGAAAGCGATGCACTTGCCTTGATCGATCACGATGAGCCGGTCGGCGCTTCGCAAAGTCGAAAGCCGGTGGGCCACAATAAAACAGGTTCTGCCTGTCATTAAGGTGTCGATTGACCGTTGTACCTGCGCTTCAGCAATGGAATCCAAACTTGCGGTTGCTTCGTCCAGCAGTAAAAGCTTCGAGTTCCGAAGCAGTGCCCGCGCAACATTCACCCTTTGGGCCTGTCCTCGGGAGAGTTCGCGGCCCCCGGTTCCCACTGGTGTCTCATACCCCTCGGGAAGCTGCAAAACTTCTTCGTGAATGGAAGCGGCAATCCCCGCCTGTTCCACTTCTTCGTCCGTGGCTTCCGGCCGGGAGCAGCGAATGTTCTCCCGCACTGTGGTTGTGAAAAGAAAAGGTTCTTGAGAAACAATGGCCGTGTGCCGGTAAACATCCGCCATCCGGTAGTCGCGAATATCGACTCCGTCGAACGTGACCCGTCCGGCGGTCGGATCATAAAAGCGGACGATCAAATTCAACAATGTTGATTTACCCGCTCCCGAAGGTCCAACGATCCCTATTGTTTCTCCGGCCCGGATCTCAAAATTCAGATCTTTGAGCACCAGGGGTCCGTCATATCCGAAACTGACGTTTTCAAACCGGATCACTCCCGGAGCTTCCATCAAAGGACGCGCATCGGGTCGGTCGAACAAGTCGGGTTTTGTTTGCAGTAATTCTTGAATGCGCTCGTGAGAAGCCTGATAGCTATGGATATCGGAAAGGCTGCCATAAATCTCGTATAAGGGCCCAAATAGGGAACGGGTGGCGAAAACAAATGCCACCATCACTTCCCACACCATCTTGCCGCGGCTTACCTGGTAGCCACCCACCGCAATTACCACCACTAAACTCAAGCCCCCTACTGCTTCGAGCATGATCTGAACTTGGGCCTTCACCTTAGCCACTTCCATTACGCACTTGAAAAAATAGTTGCCTTTATCGATACTAAGCCGGGCTTCGGTTTCTTCCGCTCCGTAAGCTTTGATAATGCGGATGCCCGAGATGATTTGCAGCACAATATCAAACAGCGCGAATCCCGTGCTGCGCAGCTTGCGGGAACTCATCCGAAGACGTTTTGACGACCAGGCCAGCAGAGGAATCGCTATAAAAGGAAGCAGGACCAGAGCATAGAATGACAACAGCGGGCTAAGCCAAATCACTGTTGCCGCAAGCGATACCGCCAGTAGTGTGCCCCGGATAATGGTGGCATACGCATTGGCAGTCTGGCGTAAATTCACGACGTCCGTGCGGATGGTCTGCACCAGATCGCCCTTGCTCTGTTTGTTAAAAAAATTTAGGGAGAGGCCAAGCAGGTGCCGGATAATCTTTTCCATCACCCCGAGTTCCAGAATTTCAGCCGCACGTTGCTGCGTGATCCGGTTATCGTAGCCAAGAAACGCACCTATCAGGTTCACCACGATCAGAGCAACCGCCATCACGGCAAAAACCCGGGAATGCCCGAAGTGAGCGGATATGAATCTGGGCACGGTTCCATCGGAGTGCCGGCTGACCGATAGAAATTGTTGGATCATCAGCACCAGGAGGACTTGCGAGAGCGCCCGGCCAATGGAAGTCGCAAAGTAGCGCGCAAGCAATAATCGCTTGCCACGAAACAGTTCCGTTGCGTAATTGGGGAACAGGGCCGCTAGTCCCTTTCCTGTATGGGCAGGGGAAGATGTTTCAAGAGAAAGGTTTGCTGCATTTTTATTTTTAGCAAAGGAACGGACTCCCAGTTTACAAACTATAACCCCGATTGTCTCTATCTATGGACTGGCCGTTCATATGAAAGGGAGTGGGCTCTCTGTATCAAACTTCTCTTCGGGCCCGATGGTATGGTATATCTCACTCGCGATAGAACACTGGTAAGCTTATTTATCGTTTACCGAATCCCCTTCTGGGCTAAGGCCCCTTGAGTATCGCGTCTCTTTTCTAATATTTGCGTGATCTCTAAACTTGCCAGGATTCTACGTTAGATAGAAATTTAAATGAAAAAAAAGCGATACTAGGCGGTCAGGCTAAACGGAATGTAACTATATGACGGAGAGCCCCACGGCATTCTGGCCGTCCCCCCAACAAAACCTGATTTGGTCACAAGACGGATCGGCCTTAAACGCCGTAGCCCTCATATCCCTGAACGGCCCCGTTCTCGAAGAGGCATTGCAAGCGGCACTTACAAAATTAGTGGCTCGCCATGAAGTCTTGCGAACCATTTTCCGCGCCAGCGCTGGAATGAAAGTTCCGTTTCAAGTGATTCTAGATTCCGCGCCGCCTGTATGGGAGATACGAACCGGAAACTCTGCCGAAGCATTTCACCAGGAGCTGAACCGCCCATTTGACCTGGAAAACGGGCCGGTCATGCGTGCCGTGCTCATCCGCAGCCCGGCAGACCAACCCCGCGCGGCACTGATTGTCAGCCTCCCCGCACTGTTAAGCGACGGCGATTCTCTGGAGGTTCTGATTCAGGA
>Ga0123338_10000586_pt1 | contig 36921 bp, 26 predicted proteins | sample grotaG_FD_89793 | JGI IMG/M metagenome (GOLD analysis project Ga0123338, IMG submission 89793) | Glacier valley bacterial and archeal communities from Borup Fiord, Nunavut, Canada, to study Microbial Dark Matter (Phase II) -... | ecosystem: Environmental > Aquatic > Freshwater > Ice > Glacier ...
CGACAAGCGCTACACCGACAAGCGCGAGCTGGACAACCCGCTGGCCGCCGTGCAGATGGGCCTCATCTACGTGAACCCCGAAGGCCCGAACGGCGAGCCCGACGCGGTGCGCTCGGCCCACGACATCCGCGAAACTTTCGGCCGCATGGCCATGAACGACGAGGAGACCGTGGCGCTGATTGCCGGCGGCCACACCTTCGGCAAAACCCACGGCGCCGCCAACCCCGGCGAGCACGTGGGCAGGGAGCCCAACGGCGCCACGCTGGAAGAAATGGGCACGGGCTGGCGCAACAGCTTCGGCAAGGGCCACGGCGGCGACACCATCACCAGCGGCCTCGAAGGCGCCTGGACCAGCACGCCCGCCAAGTGGAGCACCGACTACTTCGACTTCCTGTTCGGCTTTGAGTGGGAGCTGACCAAGGGCCCCGGCGGCGCGCACCAGTGGCGCCCCGTGAACGGCGGCGGCGCCGGCACCATTCCCGACGCCCACGACCCGGCCAAGAAGCACGCCCCCTTCATGCTCACCACCGACATTGCCCTGCGCGCCGACCCGGCGTACGAGGTGATTTCGCGCCGCTTCCAGCAGCGCCCGGAGGAATTCGCCGATGCCTTCGCCCGCGCCTGGTTCAAGCTGACGCACCGCGACATGGGCCCCAAAGAGCGGTACCTGGGCCCGGAAGTGCCCACCGAGGAGCTGCTCTGGCAAGACCCCATCCCGGCCGTGACCTACACGTTGGTTGACGACCAGGACATCGCGGCCCTAAAAGAGCAGATTGTGGCGTCCGGCCTGTCGGTGTCGCAGTTGGTAACCACCGCCTGGGCGGCCGCTTCTTCTTACCGCGGCTCCGACAAGCGCGGCGGCACCAACGGCGGGCGCCTGCGCCTGGCCCCGCAGCGGAACTGGGAAGTGAACAACCCGGCCGAGCTGGCCCCCGTGCTGCAAACGCTGGCCGACATTCAGCGGGCGTTCAACGGCGCCCAGACCGGCGGCAAGCAGGTCTCGATGGCCGACCTGATTGTGCTGGCCGGCGGGGTCGGCGTGGAACAAGCCGCCCAGCAGGGCGGGCACCAAGTGACGGTTCCGTTCACCGCCGGCCGCGCCGATGCTTCCCAGGAGCAAACCGACGTGATGTCGTTTGCGGCCATGGAGCCGGCGGCCGACGGCTTCCGCAACTACCTGAAGCCCCACCACAAGGCGGCGGCCGAGGAGTTGCTGATTGACAAAGCCCAGCTCCTGACGCTGACCGCGCCCGAGCTGACCGTGTTGTTTGGCGGCCTGCGGGCCATCAACATCAACTACGACCAGTCGAAGCACGGCGTGTTCACCGACCGGCCGGGCGCCTTGACCAACGACTACTTCGTGAACCTGCTCGACATGGGCACCACCTGGAAGGGCACGTCGGATGCGCAAACCACCTTCAATGGCCTCGACCGCAAGACCGGCGCCGTGAAGTGGACCGGCACCCGCGTGGACCTGATTTTCGGTTCAAACTCCGAGCTGCGCGCCCTGGCCGAAGTGTACGGCTGCTCGGACGCCCAGGAGAAGTTCGTGCACGACTTTGTGGCCGTGTGGAGCAAGATGATGAACCTGGGCCGCTTCGACCTGGCCTAGCGGCAACGCAGCCAAAGCAACTGAAGCGGGTACCGCGCGTGCGGTGAAAAAAGGTGGTCTCGCAAGAGGCCACCTTTTTTCGTGCGTCGGGGCTGCCTGACGTCCTGAATAGGGTGGTCCCAGACGTTAAATGGAGACGTCCCAAACCATGAATTGGGGCGCGGCCAGGGCCGTGCCCGGTGACCTTTGATTGGGCAATTCGCAGCCGTTGGCCGGCGATGCCGCAGGGCATTGATAAATAATGCAGTTGGTCTGTAACGAATGGGGCCGGCGCCGGTACTCATCTGGCGCATTGTAATAAAAAACGCCATTTCACGATATGAAGATGGTTGTCGGGGCCCGGCCGAAGTACGAGCAAACCCCCGTTCCTGCCCTTCTAACTCCCCTTTCTGTCACTCAACCACTCTTCCCCATGACTACTGGCTACCGCTTACTGGGTTTGTTGCTGGCCTTGCTGCTGAATGGCCCGGCTTGGGCGCAAACTGCCGCCCCGGCATCGGCGCCGGCCGGCACGGGTTCGCTCACGGGCACGGTGCTCGATTCGACCAGCCGGCGGCCGGTGGCGTATGCCACGGTGGTGCTGCTGGCCCCTGCCGCCCCGGACAAGGCCCTTACCGGGGTGGCCGCCGATGAGAACGGCAAGTTTCTGCTTGCCAAGCTGCTGCCCGGGGCCTACCGCTTGCGCGTGAGCTACGTGGGCTACGCCAGCCGCACCCAGGCCGTGGCCGTGACCGGCCAAAGCACCGACGTGGGCCCCGTGTGGCTGCCCGCCGCCGCCCAGCAGCTGGCCGAGGCCGTGGTGGTGGGCACCAAGCCGGTGGTGGAGGTGCGCCCCGACCGCCTCATCTACAACGCCGACCAGGACGTGACCAACGCCGGAGGCACCGCGGCCGACGTGCTGCGCAAAGCCCCGCTGCTGGCCGTGGACGGCGATGGCAACGTAAAAATGCGGGGTTCGGGCAATTTCAAAGTGCTGGTGAACAACAAGCCCTCGCCCGCGCTGGCCCAAAACCTGGCCGAGGCCTTGAAAGGCATCCCGGCCGAGCAGATTAAGTCGGTCGAAATCATCACCACGCCCCCGGCCAAGTACGACGGCGAGGGCACGGCCGGCATCATCAACATTGTGCTGAAAAAGGGCGTGGACCAGGGCCTGAACGGGCGGGTGAGCGCCGCGGGCGGCAACCGCAATGCCAACGGCAACGCTTCGCTCAACTTCCGGCAGGGCAAGGTAGGCTTCACGTCGTCGGGCGGCACGGGGGGCTGGTACGGGCCCGGCCAAACGGCGCGCACCCGCTACAACAAGCTCGACGGCTCGACCCTGACCCAGCAAGGCACGGGCAACTACGGCGGCCGGTGGTATTACGGCAATGTGGGCCTCGACTACGACCTGAGTGCGCACCAGAGCTTGTCGCTGGCCGTTGCGCTGAACGGCTACGCTGGCCACGGCTTCAACAACCTGCTCAATTACGCGACGGCCGCCGATGCGACCCAAACCGGCCTCTTTGCCCGGTCCACCAATAGCCTGTTCAGCAGCCTGAGCGGCGAGCTCACGGGCACTTACACCAAAACCTTTGCCCAAGCCCGCCGCGAGTGGAGCGTGCTGGGCCAGTACGTCCCCAGCAAAGGCACCTACGGCTACGATTTCGACGAGTACCGCAACTCCTCCGTGAACCTCGAAACCGCCCGGGCCGACTACCGCGAGCGCAGCCGCGGCCGCACGCCGGGCGCTGAAACCACGCTGCAAGCCGACCTGACGCAGCCGTTTGGCGAAAAGCAAACCCTCGAAACCGGCCTGAAAGCCATTTGGCGGCACACGGCCTCGGTGGGCGACGTGGATGCCCTGGCGCTGGGCCAACCCGATTTTGGCCGCCTGCCCGCCCGCACCACCGACTTCAGCTACGACCAGAACGTGCAGGCGGCCTACGCCACCTACACCGCAAATGCGAGCAAGAAGCTGACCCTGAGCCTGGGCAGCCGCCTGGAACGCACCGCCCTGACGGCCGATTTCCACACCACCGACACGGGCTTCCGGCTCAGCTATGCCACCGTGCTGCCCAACGGCAGCGCCCAGTACGCTTTCAGCGACAACAACAGCCTGCGCCTGGCTTACAGCCGCCGCATCACCCGGCCCTACCTCGACTACCTGAACCCGTACATCGACCGCAGCGACGCGCAAAATATTTCCTTCGGCAACCCCGGCCTCAACCCGGAGCTGACCGATTCCTACGAGTTGAGCTTCAACACTAACGGCAAGGCCGGCTCGCTCAACGTGGCGGGCTCGGTGCGGCGCACGGGCAACGCCATCGAAGCGGTGCGCTTGCTGGCGGCGGAGGCCGGCATTCCAAACACTGGCCCCGGCGTGACCGCCCAAACCTTCGCCAACGTGGCCACCAACGCCTTTTACCAACTCAATTTTTACGGCTCGGCCAAGCCGGCTCCGGGCTGGGACCTGAGCGGCGGGCCCGACGTGCAGTACATCGTGCGCCGCAGCCCCGCGCTGGGCATCGAGCGGCGCGGTTTCACGGCCGGGCTCAACCTCAACACGTCGTACAAGCTGCCCAAGAAATTCACGCTGCAAGGGTTCTTGTATAGCTCCCTGGCATCGCCCGAGCTGCAGGGCCGGGGCTCGGCCAACCTATATTACCAGCTGGGGGCCAAGAAATCCTTGCTCAAAGACAAGGCCGACGTGGTGCTGAACTTTGGCTCGCCCTTCAACAGCTATTGGGTGTACCGGAACACCACCGATACGCCCACGTTCAGCGAAACCAGCGAAAACCGCTCCTATCAACGGTCTTTCCGCTTCAGCTTCAGCTACCGGTTCGGGCAGGAGCAGCAAAGCAAACGCCGCAAGTCCATCTCGAACGACGACGTGAAAAGCGGCGGCAGCAAGCAGGGCGGGCAGTAGGGCGCGCTGCGCGCTTTAATGAAAAATTAAGAATGCGGAATGAGAAATTAGCCGATAGGGGCGAACTTCCTCATTGAAGCACAGCGTAACAGGCAACCCGTGATTGGTATGGGGCATCTGGGGCAAAAGGACTGGTGTAATGAATCGGTAACCCGGCCGATTCGCTGACGCACTGTACCTTTCGCCGTCTCACCTCTTTTCTGCAAAACCGCATGCCGCTCACCATTACCAACCTTTCGAAAACCTACGCCAACGGGGTGCAAGCCCTCAAGGACGTGAGCCTGACCATCCCGACGGGCATGTTCGGTCTGCTGGGCCCCAACGGCGCCGGCAAGTCCAGCCTGATGCGCACCATTGCCACGCTGCAGTACGCCGACACCGGCTCCATCATGCTCGACGACCTGGACGTGCTGAAGGACAAAGACGGCGTGCGGCGCATCCTGGGCTACTTGCCGCAGGAATTCGGCGTGTACCCGCGCGTGACGGCCGAGGAACTGCTCGACCACCTGGCCGTGCTCAAAGGCATCGGCAACGCCCGGGAGCGCAAGGAAACGGTGGACGCCCTGCTCCAGCAAACCAACCTCTGGAACGCCCGCAAAAAGAACCTGGGCGGCTACTCCGGCGGCATGAAGCAGCGCTTCGGCATTGCCCAGGCCCTGCTCGGCAACCCCCGCCTCATCATCGTGGACGAGCCCACCGCCGGCCTCGACCCGGCCGAGCGCAACCGTTTCCACAACTTGCTGAGCGAGATTGGCGAGCACATCATCATCATTTTGAGCACGCACATTGTGTCCGACGTGACGGATTTGTGCCGCAACATGGCCATCATCAGCCAGGGCCAGGTGCGCCTCACCGGCGACCCGCTCACGGTGGTGGAGCAGTTGCGCGGCCAAGTGTGGCGCCGGGTGGTGAGCAAGGACGAAGTGGCCGCCGTGCAGGCCGCGCACCACGTCATCAGCTCGCGCCTGTTTGCGGGCAAAACCATCGTGCACGTGCTCAGCGACGCGCGGCCCGACGGCAGCTTCGAAGAAGTGAATCCCGATTTGGAGGACGTGTACTTCGCGCAAATTTCTGATAGTAGTGAGAAGAGAGTAATGAGTATTTAGTAGTGAGTATCGGTAAAGCGAAATTGGCTTACGGGTTGTCGATTATCGAGGGCCAAAAGCAACTACTCACTACTGAATACCCACTACTAAATACTCTCCACCGAATACTCACTACTGAAATACTCCCAGCTATGCACGACTTTAAAAATCTAAAAGTCTGGCAGAAGGCGATGGGAGCAGCGCAGGCGACTTATGAATTGTGTGCGCGGTTTCCGGATGCTGAACGCTACGGGTTAATTTCTCAGATGCGGCGGGCGGCGGTTTCTATTCCATCCAACATTTCGGAAGGCGCGGGCCGCAACTCCAAAGGAGAATTTCAACAATTTCTCGGCATTGCGATGGGTTCCGCTTACGAGCTGGAAACCCAGTTTTTGCTGGCTGGCCGCCTGCTTTATTTGAACATGGCCGAAGTGGAACCCATCACCGCTCAATTAGTGGAGTTGCAAAAGATGCTGTACGGCCTTAAAAATAGCCTGCGCGCTTAACCTGCGCCCAAGCAAAAGTCTCACTACTCACTACTGAGTACTCAATACTAACCCATGTTCCTTCCCATCTTTCTTTTCGAGCTGAAATACCGCCTGCGCCGGCCGGCCACGTGGATATACTTCGGCCTGCTGGCCCTGATGGCCGGGCTGCTCACGGCCGCTGCCGGGGGCGCGTTCGGCGCCGGTACCAACGTGAGCCTGGGCGGCGACGCCGGCCGGGTGCACATCAACTCGCCGCATTCCATTGCCGGCACGCTGGGCATTCTCAGCGCCCTGGGCATGCTCATCACCTCGGCCATCATGGGCAACCCGGTGTACCGCGACTTCGAGCACCGCACGCATTCCCTGTTCTACACCACGCCCATCAGCAAGTTGGGCTATTTGGGCGGGCGCTTCTGGGGCTCGTTTGTGATTTGCGTGCTGGTGTTCAGCGGGCTGCTGCTGGGCAGTTGGGTGGGCGCCCTCATGCCGGGCGTGGAAGCCGACAAGCTCGGGGCCTTCCACGCCAGCAGCTACTTCTGGCCGTTCCTGCTGCTGGTGGTGCCCAATATTTTGTTCACGGGCGCCATCTTTTTCACGCTGGCCACGCTCACGCGCAACGTGCTGAGCATCTACATCGGGTCGGTGCTGCTGCTGATGGTGTACCTCATTTCGCAGTCCCTCCTCAGCGACCTCGACAGCAAAACCGTGGCCTCGGCCCTCGACGCCTTTGGCATGTCGGCCATGCGCTACACGGTGCGGTACTGGACGGCCGCCGAAAAAAACACCCGCTTGCTCCCGCTGAGCGAGTACCTGGTGGTGAACCGGGCCGTGTGGTTGAGTTTTGGGCTGGGGCTGCTGGCGTTTTGCTACGCCCGGTTCCGGTTCTCGGTCTTTGCCTCGGACAAGGCCCCGACCAAGGCCCGCAAAGCGGCCGCCGCGCTCGACGTGCCCGCGGCGGCGGCCGGCATGGGCGGGCGGCTGCAGCTGCCGCGCGTGGCGCAGCTTTTCAGCGGCCGGATGCACCTGGCCCAGTGGTGGAGCCTGAGCAAGCTGGAGTTTCGCAGCATCGTGCGCAGCATGTATTTCGCGGCCATTGTGGGCGCAGGCGTCATCTTCGTGCTGGTGGTGGGCTGGCGCGTGGGCAAGATTTACGACACCGAAACCTACCCCGTCACCAACGAAATGGTGGGCATTGTGAGCGGCAACTTCGCCCTGTTCATCCTCATCATCATCACCTACTACTCCGGCGAGCTGGTGTGGCGGGAGCGCGACGCCGGCGTGGCCCAAATCACCGACGCCCTGCCCGTGCCCAACTGGGTGCCTTTTTTAAGCAAGCTGGCCGCGCTGGGCGGCGTTCAGGTGGTGCTGCTGGCCGTGGTGATGGCGTGCGGCCTGCTGCTGCAAACCCTGAAGGGCTATTTCCACTACGAGCCGGGTCTGTACGTGGCGGCCCTGTTCGGCTTGCAGCTGCCCGACTACTTGCTGCTCTGCGTGCTGGCCATGCTGGTGCAGGTGCTGGTGAACAACAAGTACCTCGGCCATTTCGTGATGGTGGTGTACTACGCGGCCAACATTTTCAAAGGGCAGTTGGGCCTGAACCACCAACTGCTGAACTACGCCGGCAACCCCGACGTGCAGTATTCCGACCTCAACAAGTACGGCCATTTTCTCACCGGCTTTTCGTGGTTTAAGCTGTACTGGGGCGCCGGGGCCCTGCTGTTGGCCCTGGTGGCCAACGTGCTGTGGGTGCGCGGCACCGAAGCCCGCCCGGTGCACCGCCTCGCCGAAAGCCGCCGCCGCTGGGGCCGCCCCGCCTGGACGGCCCTGGCCACGGGCTTGGCCCTGATGCTGGGCACCGGCGGCTTTATTTTCTACAACACCAACGTCGAAAACCGCTACCTCACGCCCAAAGCCCAGGAAAAGCAACAGCTGGCCTACGAGCAGCACTACCGCCGCTACAAAGACCTGGCCCAGCCGCGCATCGTGGCCGTGAGCCTGCGCACCGACATTTACCCCGAAACCCGGGGCGTGCATTTGAGTGGCAGCTATTGGCTGAAAAACAAGCACGCCCAGCCGCTCGACACCGTGCTGCTCACCTTCGCCCACAGCCCGCGCATCCGCCAGCTGGAGCTGGGCCGGCCCGCCGCCGCGCTGGTGCTCGACGACAGCACCTCGCACCTGCGCTTCTACCGCCTGGCCCGCCCGCTGGCCCCCGGCGACTCCGTCGAGCTGGCCATGACGCTGGACTACCGCGAGCTGGGCTTCCCCAACTCCGGCACCAACACCGACATCGTGCAGAACGGCACGTTCTTCAACTCGCAGTACCTGCCGCTGATTGGTTACCAGGAAGCCGGCGAGCTGAGCGACGACGACGTGCGCAAGCGCAACGGCCTCAAGCCCAAGGACCGCCAGGCGCCCGCCACCGACCTGAAGGCCCGCCAAAACTCCGGCCTGAGCGACGACGCCGACTGGATTCGGTTCGAAGCCGTGGTGAGCACCAGCCCCGACCAGCTGGCCGTGGCCCCCGGCCGCCTGCTCCGGACCTGGACGGAGGCCCCCGCCGCTACTTCCACTACCGGATGGAGCAGCCCATGCTCAACTTTTACACCTTCCTCTCGGGGCGTTACGAGGTGTTCCGGGACCAGTGGGCCGATAGTGCCGGCCACCGCGTAGTGCCCATCGAAATCTATTACCAACGCGGCCACGAGTACAACCTCAAGCGTATGGCCGCGGCCGTGAAAGAGTCGTTTGCCTACTACACCGCGCACTTTGGGCCCTACCAGCACACGCAGGTGCGCATCATCGAATTCCCGAAGTACCAGCAGTTTGCCCAAAGCTTTGCCGGCACCATTCCCTTTTCCGAAGGCATCGGCTTCATTGCCAAAGTCGACCCCGACGACCCCGAGGACGTGGACTACCCGTTTTACGTGACGGCCCACGAGGTGGCGCACCAGTGGTGGGGCCACCAGGTGGTGGGCGCCAACGTGCAAGGCAACACCATGCTGGTCGAAACCATGGCCCAGTACTCGGCCCTGATGGTGATGAAGCACCACTACGGCCCCGCCACCATGGGCAAGTTCCTGAAGTACGAGCTGAACTCCTACCTCACGGGCCGGGCCTTCGAGCGCAAGAAGGAGGTGCCGCTGGCCAAGGTCGAAAACCAGGGCTACATCCACTACCGCAAAGGGTCGGCGGTGATGTACGCCTTGCAGGACTACATCGGCGAGAACAAGGTGAACGCCGCGCTGCACAGCTTCCTGCAGCAGCACAAGTACGAAACCGCGCCCTACTCCACGGCCCCGCAGCTGGTGGCCGAGTTCCGCAAAGTCACCCCCGATTCGCTGCAGGGCCTCATCACCGACATGTTCGAGCACATCACGCTCTACGAAAACCGCCTCACCGAAGCGTCCGTCAAGAAGCTGGCCGGCGGCAAGTTTCAGGTGAACATGACCGTGGAAAGTAAAAAGCTGGTGGCCGATAGCCTGGGCACCGAGCGCCCCAGCCCCGAAAACGACTACCTGCCTGTGGCTATCTTCCCGGCCCTAGGCAAGGACAAAAAGCCCGTGGCCCCGCTGCTGCTAACCAAGCACCGCTTCCACGCGGGCACCAACCGGCTGCAGTTCGTGGTAGCCCGCGAGCCCGCCAAAGTTGCCGTCGACCCCTACCACGAGCTAGTGGACCGGGTATTGGACGACAACGTGAAGGACGTGAAGCTGTAAAACGTCGTGAGCAGCCGCTCAGAACCGGCCCGACGCAAAAAGCCCCGGCCAGAATGGTCGGGGCTTTTTGCGTCGGGCCGGCGCCGGGGGCGCCGTAATGCTATTTGTGCACCTGCTTCAGGCTGCGCTTTACTTGCCGGCGGGCCGTTTTGAGGTAGTACTTGAGCTGCTGCCGGCGGGCCACTACGACAACCGTAGCGTTAGCCAGGTTCACCGTGCTGGGTTCGGCCGAGCCGTTCAAGGTCATGTTTTCATCGGCAAAACCGGCGTACGTCACCCGGGCGGCCAGGGGTCCGGCGCTGGCGGGTACCACAAACTCGAACTCGCCGTCGGCGTTGGTTACGGCCATTTGCTTGGTGGCCGTGAGAATGACCACGGCGCCGGGGAGCACCCCGGCCGGATTGGTGATTTTGCCCGTGAGCACGACCATTTCCGTCGGGTCGGCGGCCGGAGCGGCCGGGCGGGAAGCGTTGCCGCGCCCGTTGGAAGTGTAGGCTACGCTGCTGGCAAAATCGGCCTGGGCCCGAGCACTGAAGCCACTCAAGCCCAGCAGGAAGGTCAACAGAAAAGTGGCAGTGAAACTAATTGAGTGTTGCATGGCAGTGAATAATTTAACTTCTTGTTTGAATGATACAAAAGTAGCGAGGGTGTATTTCTGAGTAGCGGCTGCCTCGCTCAACTGCTGATTTCCGACGGCAAATGGAGGGTTCTGCTGGCGCAGTGGGCTGGGGTAGCTCGGTGGGCAAAAAACCCCGGCCAGTCAGGCCGGGGCTTGTAGCAGAAGCAGGGTTTTGCAGAAAAAAGGTGAACGAGGCAAAAAAAGTGTTGTGAGCAGACCGAGTGGTTAATTGACAGCGTGGCCGACGGCGCCGAGCGGCTTGGCGCGCAGCAGGTACACCGAGCCCAGGGCTTCGGCCGGGGCCAGGTTCACGACTTCCTCCTGCAGGCCGCCGTAGCCGCAGGTGAGGCTCATGCGCTTGGTATCGGCTGGAACGCGCAATTCAAATTCGCCCTCCGCGTTGGTCACGACGATGGTGCGGGTGCCTTGCAGCCACACCGTGGCGCCGGGCAACACGCCCTGCTGCCCCTGCACCACGCCGTGCAGCACCTTGGTGCTGGCCTTCGGCGCGTCTTCCGGGTCCAAAGCAGTTTCAATGGGCCGTTCCACGCGGGTGAAAGCCAACTGGCCGTAGCCCGGTAGGACGGTCAACACAAGGCCGAGGGCAACGATGGCGGAACTTATGGTGACTTTCATGACGGCTTGCACTCAGATAATTTTTAATTGAATGATACAAACATAATGTATGCAATGTTCATCTTCCAAATTTTTTTCAAAATATATTTATCTTAAATCTGGGATAAGGACTATAAAATATGATAAGAGGAAGGGCATTAAAAAACAAAACCCGCTTTGCATTACGCAAAGCGGGTTTTTTATCCAATTCAATATTTTGCATTTAGCACAAAATATTTTTGGTAAAAGACAGATGCTAGCCTGCTTTTAGAGACATTAAGCCGCATTCGTTGCGTTGGCCAGCCGGCGGTACACCGCGTAGGAATAGGCGTAGCAAAAAATGGCGGGGCCCAGCACCAGCACCAACAACGCCACGTGCACCCAGGCCACGGGCAGCACCAGCGCCAGCCCGGCCAGCAGCAGGCCCGAAATGCAGAACAGAACGCCGCCTACCCGGTGCGTGCGGGCCCACACCGCCGGGCTTTCCAGCGTCCAGGGGGTGCGGATGCCGATAAAGTAATTGGGCTGCACCGTGGTGAGGTAATTGCCCATGAAGGCAAGAAAAAGGCCTACCAGTATGTCGACGCCCCGCCCCGAAGCCGTGCCGGGCTGCAAAGCCATCCGCAGGCAATAGCAGGCCAGCACGCTGACTAGACCCACAAACAAAAGGCGGAGTTTTTGGAAATTAAGTCCTTCGCCGCTAAACCGTTGCTTGGGGTCGAAACGGGGCAATACGGTGAAAAGCACCGCCACGCCCAACGGCAGGGCCGAGGTGAGCAGCCAGATGTTGCCGCGGCCGGTGTAGTCGTTGGCTCGGCCATCGAGGCCAAAATGCGTGGGTATCTGAGCCGGGAGCTGGGGCCACGCGTAGAGCAGGTAGAGCGTGGGCGCCAACAGCGCCAGCAGGGTGAGGAGTTGCCAGGGGAGCAGGTTCTGTTTCATTACGAAGTGCCGTGAGGTGGAAGAATGGTTGGAAGCTACGATTTGAACTGAACGAGCCAGCCCAGGAGTTCGTCAAACACCGTCATATTGAGGGTGTAGAGCACGAATTGGCCCTGTTTTTGGCTCGTCACCAGGTCGGCTTGCCGCAGCAAATCGAGGTGGTGGCTGATGGTGGGGGCCGAGAACTGAAACTGCTCGGCAATGGTCCCGGCCGTGAGGGGGCCGGCCCGCAGCCGCTCCAGAATGGCGCGCCGCGTGGGGTCGTTCAGGGCTTTGAAAAGAGCATTCATGTTCGGACTTCAATGTTTAGACAAATATCTAAATAAAAATCGAATAAAAAAGCGCGGCCCCCGAAAAGGGCCGCGCCGATAATTTATCTGAAACGTTCTTGTACGAATAGATGGCAAGCTACGCGGGTTGCGTGGCGGCCGTTTCGGTTTTGGCGGCCGCTTCGGTTTGGTGCCCCCAGCCCATGCCGCACCGGGTTTGCATTTGCTGACGGAATTTCTCCCGCTCCGCGGGGCTGAGGTGCTCCATGCGGCCGGCCATGCGCTGCTGCCACGCTTTGCGCCGCTGCGCCCAGCCGCCGGGCCGCCCGCCCCGAAAGCCCCCAAACAGTATCCGGCTCAGCAGCAGCAGGCCCACCGTTTGCCCAACGCCGATGGCCGGGCCGTGGAATAGCTCCGGCACCAGCCAGTTCCAGAGATACTGCGTGGCGAATACCACGGCCGTGAGGAACAGCGACGCGAAGAGAAACAAACGGAGGCCGCGGAGCAGCCAGAATTTACGGTCCATGACGGAGGAATGTGAAAATGTGATAAGGTGAAAATTGGCTGATGAAAAGCCGGGGATTACGTAGGAAATGGCAACCATTGGAACCGCCGTTGTGACGCGGCCTCGTCGTTTGCACATTTCCACATCAGCACATTTTCCCGTTAATTAATCGGTAAATAGCTCGGTGTACAGTTTTTGCAGCCGCTTGCGCAGGTGCAGCACGGCGTAGTGCTTGCGCGAAATCAGGGTTTTGAGCGGCACGCCGGTTTCTGCTTCCATCTCGCGGAAAGACTTGTCTTCCAACTCGTGCCACACAAACACCTGGCGCTGGGCGGCCGGCAGCTCGGCCAGCGCGTCGGTGAGGGCTTCCATGAGGGTTTCGCGCAGCAGGCGGTTTTCGGGCGAGTCATCGGGGGCCGGCAGCAGGTCGGCCAGCAGCAGGCCTTCGCCGTCGTCGGAGGCTTCGGCCGCGCCAAAAGCGGCTTCGAGGCTCACCGGGCGTTTGCGGCGGTAGAGGTCGGTGATGCGGTTGCGGGCCACCCGGAAGAGCCACGCCGCGGCCTGCTCCACGGGCTTCAGCAGCCGGTAGCTTTCCACGAGTTCGGCAAAAACGTCCTGCAGGAGGTCTTCGGCCTCGGCCTCGTCGGGGATGCGGCGGCGGATGAATTGCAGCAGCCGCGGCCGCTGCTGGCGCACGGCATCGGCAATCTGGCGGTCTTGCTGCGAAGCCGTCATCGGGGCCAGGGGAGAGGGGAGCGTAAGAGCCAAGGTTTCCATTCTGAGCAAGCAGACGCCGGTCCTTCGAAATTACTTTAAGATTATTCTTCCCGGCGGATGCAAGGCCCGTGGGACGTTCTGAACCGTTGGGCGCCGTCCGCAAAATCACCCCCGAATTTTTCGTTTTTCAAGTACCTTTGCCCGCCGGCCGGCTGCGTAGCCCCTTCGCTGGCCCTTCCTGTTATGGACCCAACCGTTTCCCAAACCGTTCCCGAAGTTATTCGGACTGTTCCGCTCCAATACTACGTTTTTTTCGCGTCGGCCCTGTTTGCCATTGGCGTGACGGGCGTGCTGGTGCGGCGCAACGCCATCATCATCTTCATGTGCGTCGAGCTGATGCTCAACGCCGTGAACATTCTGCTGACGGCCTTCTCGGCCTACCGGGCCGACCCCAACGGGCAGATTTTTGTGTTTTTCATCATGGCCGTGGCCGCCGCCGAGGTTTCGGTGGGCCTGGGCATCATCGTCATGATTTACCGCAACTTTCAGACCACCGACGTCAACCTGCTCAGCCGCTTGAAGTGGTAAAAGCCGCTGTCATTGCGAGTGGAGCGCAGCGCAACGCGGCAATCCGTCCTGTCAATAACAGATACTGTAGGATGTAACCAAGCCAGCGATGGCAAGTCCTTCCGTCAAAGTATTTACCGTATTACAACTTGAAGGTGACTGAGTGCTAGAGGAAAGATTGCCGCGTTTCGCTGCGCTCCACTCGCAATGACAGCTTGCCCCGAAGTCCCAACATGCAAGAAACCGTTCTTCCCGGCGCCAACGCCCCGTATTCCACTTTCGTCTACGTCCTGATTCCGCTGCTGCCCTTCTTAGGCTTTTTGCTGAACGGGCTGCTGAACAAGAAGCTTTCCGGCACGGTGGCCGGGCTCGTTGGCAGCGCCGCCGTGCTGGGTTCGTTCCTGATTTCGGTCCTGTTGTTCCTTAATTTTCAGTACCAGTACACCGTGCAACTGTTTGACTGGATTTCGGTGGGCTCGCTGCAAATCCCGTTTCAGTACCAGATTGACCAGCTCAGCCTGATAATGCTGCTGCTCGTGACGGGCGTGGGCTTCCTGATTCACGTGTACAGCATCGGCTACATGCAGCACGACGCGAACGTGGGCAAGTTTTTTAGCTTCCTGAACCTGTTCATTTTCAGTATGCTGCTGCTGGTGATGGGGGCCAACTTCGTCATCCTCTTCATCGGTTGGGAAGGCGTGGGCTTGTGCTCCTACCTGCTCATCGGCTTTTGGAACAAGAACACGGCCTACAACAACGCCGCCAAAAAAGCCTTCATCATCAACCGCGTCGGCGACCTGGGTTTCCTGCTCGGCATCTTCCTGATTTACCTCACCTTCAACTCGGTGCAGTACGCCGAGGTGTTCCAGAAAGCCTCGCTGGGCCAGTTTGGCACGTATGGCGTGGGCATTTGCACGGCCATCACGCTGCTGCTGTTTGTGGGCGCCATGGGCAAGTCGGCCCAGCTGCCGCTCTACACCTGGCTGCCCGACGCCATGGCCGGCCCCACGCCGGTTTCGGCCCTGATTCACGCCGCCACCATGGTCACGGCCGGTATTTACATGGTGCTGCGGGCCAACGTGCTGTTTACGCTCGCGCCCGACACGCTGCAAGTCGTGGCCATTGTGGGCGCGGCCACGGCCCTGTTTGCCGCCACCATCGGCTTGGCGCAGAACGACATCAAGAAAGTGTTGGCGTACTCCACGGTCTCGCAGCTGGGCTACATGTTCCTGGCCCTGGGCGTGTTGGGGTATTCTTCGGCGCTGTTCCACGTGCTCACCCACGCTTTCTTCAAAGCCTTGATGTTCCTCGGGGCCGGCTCCGTCATTCACGCCATGAGCAACGAGCAGGACTTGCGCCGCATGGGCGGCCTGCGCAAGGCGCTGCCCGTCACGTTTTTCACCTTTCTCATCGGCTGCCTGGCCATTTCGGGCATCCCGCCATTTTCGGGGTTTTTCTCCAAAGACGAAATCTTGAGCCACGCCTTTGAGCACAGCAAAGCGCTGTGGGCCGTGGGGCTGCTCACCGCTTTCCTCACGGCGTTCTACATGTTCCGGCTGCTGTTCCTGGCGTTCTTCGGCGAGTTCCGCGGTTCCGAAGAGCAGCGGCAGCACCTGCACGAGTCGCCGGCGTCGATGACGCTGCCACTCGTTGTTCTGGCCCTTTTGGCGGCCGTGGGCGGCTTCATGGGCGCGCCCATGTTCACGGGCGGCCACCATTACCTGGCCGAATACTTGGCCCCAATTTTTACGTATTCGCAGCGCATTCTGCCGGCGGCCTTTGCGGCCGAGCCCGACAAGCACACGGAACTGCTGCTCATGGGCCTGTCGGTAGCGGCAGGCGTACTGGGCATCGTCCTGGCCTATGTGCAGTACGTGGCCCGGGCCCAGCGCCCGGCCGAGGACGAGGCCCAGCGCTCGGCGCCCGAAAGCCTGGTGTACCACAAATACTACGTCGACGAGCTGTACAACGCCTTGATTACCCGGCCGGTGATGGCCCTGTCCAGCGGCCTCTACAAGTTTGTGGAAAACGGCCTCATCAACCCCGTGGTGGGCGGTTTCGGCCGCGTGGTGAACGGCGGCGGGCAACTGCTACGCTACGTGCAGACCGGCGCCGTGGAAACGTATTTGGTTCTCATGGTCATCGGCATCGTGTTGATTCTGGGTTTGAATTTCGGCCGGTTTTAAGGCAAACTTCCGTGCTCTATCTCACCAGCAAAAAGCTTCTTCCTTTCGGGAGAAGCTTTTTCTATGACCCATGGTCCGCTGCGGGGCAGCCTAGCGCAGGATTTTCACTGAGACAGGATTAAACAAGACGACGGAAAGTTTGAAGCCAATACCCAAAAGTAACCTCTCAGGCAAAAATGGAAAAGCAGCTACTTGTTCAACCGAAGCAGGTTAGCTTAACCGAGCGCTAAAATTTAGCTTCATTATCAACTCGTTTAGCGAAGGCCGGTATATAGTATTACCGCAGAAAAAGCAACTTTTTTAGGCAGAAAGGGTATAGCAGCACATCCAACGCGAGCCGACTGGTTGGCTCGGGATGTGTGCACCTACTCCTTCACCCAACAATTATGAACCTAAAGACTAACTTCCTGCGTGGCCTTGCGCTGGGAGCCGTCGTGCTCGGCACGGCGGCCCCGCGTGTTCAGGCCCAAACTGCCGACCGAAAAACGGCCATTGGCGTCAACGTCAGCCTCGAGCAGTACCGTGGCAACATGGGCACCGACTTTTGGGACATCGGCTCGCCCAAAGAATTCCGGGTGGGCGGCGGTGGCCACATCACCCGCTACCTCTCGCCGTCGTTCGACGTGAGCCTGCTGGGCAACTACGAAACCTACCGCTTCTCGGGCGACCGCGTAGGCGACAACTTCGAGTTGCGCAACGGCATGGTGGACCTGGGCCTGAAGCTCAAGCTGAATAACGGCAAAATCCTTAAAGAAGATGCCTTCATTCAGCCCTTCCTGATGGGGGGCGGCGGCATGTTCCTGGCCAACAGCGACGGCAACGTGGCCGGCAAAGGTCACTTCTTCAACCAAATTCGCCGCCCTGAGGTGTTCGGAATGGCCGGCCTGCGGTTTCGCCTGAGCGACGCCGTGGCCCTGGACTTGACCACCAGCCAGCATTATCCCTTCACCGAGCGCTCCGACAACTTGTACGGCAGCCCGGACGATAAGCTGTACGACCGGTTTCTGGTGCATTCGCTGGGCCTGACCGTGGCTTTGGGCAAAACCAAAGACGAAGACGGCGACGGCGTGTCGGACAAAAAGGACAAGTGCCCCGGTACCCCCAAGGGCGTGGCCGTGGACCCCACCGGCTGCCCGCTGGATAAGGACGGCGACGGCGTGCCCGACTACCAGGACAAGTGCCCCGACGTGAAAGGCGTGGCCGCCCTGCAGGGCTGCCCCGACCGCGACGGCGACGGCATCACCGATGCCGACGACAAGTGCCCCGACGTAGCCGGCGTGGCCGCGCTGCAAGGCTGCCCCGACGCCGACGGCGACGGCGTGACCGACCTGAGCGACAAGTGCCCCAACACCCCGGCCGGTGTGAAAGTGGACGCTACCGGCTGCCCGCTTGACCGCGATGGCGACGGTGTGCCCGACTACCAGGACCGTTGCCCCGACCGTGCCGGCCCCGCCTCGAACAAAGGCTGCCCGGAGGTGAAAGAAGAAACCAAGAAGCGCCTGAAAGAAGCCACGAAGTTCATCAACTTCGAATTCAACAAGGCCGTGTTGCTGCCCAGCTCGTTCCCGACCCTGAAGGACCTGGCCGCCGTGATGGCCGAGTACCCGGACTACACCCTGGGGGTTGCCGGCCACACCGACAGCAAAGGCGACGACAACTACAACCTGCGTCTCTCGGATGACCGCGCGGCTTCGGCCCGGGCTTACATGCTGAGCCAGTCGGTGCCCGCCGACCGCATCGTGTCGCACGGCTTCGGCGAAACCAAGCCGATTGCGGACAACGCCACGGCCGCCGGCCAGGCCCTAAACCGCCGCGTCGAGTTCGACCTTTACCTCACCGGCGACCCCAACTCGGCCGAAGTGAAGTACGGCCCGGCCCCGGTTATGCAGCCGATGCCGACGAAAGCCGCTCCGGTGAAGAAGGCCCCGGCTAAGAAAGGCGCCGCCCGCAAGGCGTCCGCCAAAAAGGCCCCGGCCAAGAAAGGCGCCGCCCGCAAGGCGCCCGCCATAAAGGCCCCGGCCAAGAAGCGCAAGTAAGCGGCCCAAGCGGCCAGCGCTACACGAAAAAAGGCCCGCTCGGTGAGAGCGGGCCTTTTTTGCGTTTGCACAGCGGGTACGTTCTCGCTATCACACCGCGTAGGTCACCGCCAGGTAGTACAGCCCGCCCACGCTGGGCCCGCCCAGGTACGACACGTAGTAGTCGTTCAGCACGTTGCTGGCGCCGAGCTTGAAGCGCAGAGTGGCCGCGGGCACGGCGTAGCTTAGTTGGGCGTCGAGGGTATGGTAGGCGGGCACGTCGCCGGTCACCAAAAAGGTTTGGGAATAGTAGCCCTGCTGCCAGCGGTAGTTCAGGCCAAAGCCGAAGTTTTGGTAAGCGTTTTCGTTGCCCAGGCTCAGGTTATAGGCCCAGCGCGGGGTGTTGAAGCCGTCTTCCAGGCCGTCGCCGCTGTCGATGCGGGCCAGGCGAGTGTAGGTGGCGTTGGCGCCGGCCAGGTAGCCGCGGCCCGCGTCGTAGCGCAGGCCGGCCGCGCCGCCAAAGTTGTGCACCTGGCTTTGCGAGTTGGTCCAGAGGCGGTAACGGGCCTGGCCCGTGGTGATGCCCGCGGCCGGCACGGAAGTCGTATTCAGGGCCGTGGCAACCTGGTTGAGGTCGGTGCCGGTGGTGAGGGCCACGCCGGCGGTGGTCTGGGGCACGTAGGCTTCCACCTGGGCAATGAAGTCGCGGTAGGAGTTGTAGTAAAAGTCCACGTCGGCCAGCAGCCGGCCGCCGGGCCCGAAGCCGGCCTTGTAGCCCGCTTCGAGCGAGCGGATGTACTCGGGCTTGATGTAAGTGTAGGGGTTTTTCACGAGCAGGACCTGGTTGGCGGCCACGGCCTGGGCGCGCGTCTGGGCCGGGCTGCCGTTGATGCCGGCCGTCACGGCCGCGTTGAAGCGGTCGATGCTGCTGCGCAAGTAGCTGTTCTCAAACACGCCGTCCGACATCACCCGCAGCCCGCCAATGCGCTTCACCTGCCCGCTGTTCACGTTCGAGAATCCTTCAAACAAGCTCGGGAAGCGGTAGCCTGTCTGGTAGCTGAGGCGGAAGTTCTGCTGCGGCGTGGGCGAAAACACGGCCGTGAAGCGCGGGTTGAATTTTACGCCGAAATAGTCGTTTTTGTCGGCCCGCAGCGTGGCCGTGAGGCGCAGTTTCTCGTCGAAGAAGCGGCCGCCGGTCTGCACGAAGCCGCCGGTTTTGGAGTAGGTCAGGTTGTCGGCCAGCGGGTCCTGGCCGGGGTTGGGGTTGATGAAGTAGTTGCCGTCGGGCACCACGACGTAGGTGCGGTGGTCGGCCCCGGCCAGCAGGTCGAGATTGGCCGGCAGGCGGCCGCCCCGGCGGCGCCAGGCCTCGGCCAGGTTGGCCTGGGCCTCGCCGTGCAGCAGCCGGGCCCGCACGCGCAGGGCCGCGCCCCGGTCCCAGTCGTTGACGTCTTGCAGCTGGCTCAGCCGCTGGTCGAAGGCCTCAGTGCCGGGCTGCAGGCGGCCGGCGTCGGTGGCGGTGCGGGCCGTGGCCAGGGCCAGGGCCACCGGCTGCCCGCCGGCGGTGGCCGCGTTCCAGGCGGCGCCGAACTCGTTGTACCACTGCGCGTCGGGCTTATAGCTGCGGTCCAGGTTCTCGCCCATCGAGCGCAGGTTGTAGCTCCGGCCGGTGCTTTCCCCGGTAAGGTAGGCGCGGGCCTGCACCACGGGCGTGGTCAGGGTGAGGGCGTGCTGCTGCAACAAGTAGCCTTGCAGCCGGAAGCGGTTGGCGCGCTGGTACACGTTATCGAACACGGCCACGCGGTAGGTGTAGGCCAGCTCCACGCCGGGCCGGAAGCGGTAGTGCAGCGCCGCGTCGCCTTTCAGGGTTTTGAGGGCGTAGTCCACCAGGTCGCGCTCGTCGTAGCCGGTGCGGGCCACCGAGTAGCTGCGGCCGCCCAGCATGAGGTTGCGGCGGTCCGACGACTCGTTGCCGTAGCGGTTCACCGGGTCGGCGGCCGGGTTGTCGGCCCCAAACAGGCCGGTGGTGGCGTTGCCGTTGGGGTTGAGGTCGGTCTGGTCGTGGGCCACCCAGTCGGAGGCCCGCAGGTACGTGCCGTTCAGTTTGAAAGCCAGCCGGTCGGCCACCAGCACCTTGGCGTAGCGCACGCTGGTTTCCGAATACACCGTTTCGGGCGTGCTGCCCCGCCCCAGGGTCCGCACGTTGGGGTCGCGGAGGTGGTTGAGGCCGGTTTGCTGCCGCACGCTCAGCCCCTGAGAAGTAAACGGGTTTTTGGTCTGAAAATTGGCCAGCCCGTTGATGGCGTTGAGGCCGTAGAGCGCGGAAGCCGTGCCGGGCACAATTTCCACCGTGCCGATGTCGAGGTCGCTCGGCCCCAGCACGTTCCCAATCGGCCCGCCGATGTGGGGCGCCTGGTTGTCGACCCCGTCCACGAGCTGGGCAAAGCGCACGTTGGTGGTGTTGGTGAACCCGCGGGCGTTTATCACCTTGAACCCCAGGCTGGGCGTAATCACCTGCACGCCCTTGAGGTGCTCGATGGCATCGAAAAACGACGGCGCGGGCGTGAGCCGCAGGGCCCGGGCGTTCAGCTTTTCCACCGTCACCGGCGATTGCAGAAAACTCTCCTCAACCCGCGAGGCCGATACGACGACTTCGGTCAGGCCCACGTTGCGGCGGGCGGTGTCGGCCGGGGCGGCGGTTTGGGCCCGAGCAAGGAAGGCAGTCAGAAACGCGGGCAGCAGCAGGAATCCAAGGGGCGGGAGTGGCCGGAACGGCATAAAAGCAGACTCGTTATATTCACAAAGATATAACGACGTGCCCGTTGCGCGCTACGCTTGCAGCCGTTGCGTCTCGAGCGTCATGAATTCCTGAAAACGGGCTTGCACCGTCTGAAACGCCGCAATGGCCGCGTGCCCGGCGGCCGTGACCACGGCCCCGCCGCCGCGGGGGCCGCCGGTTTGGGTGGCCACGAGCGGGGCGGCCGCCTGGGCATTCATGGAGCTCACCAAATCCCAGGCCCGCTTATAGGACATGCCCATGGCCTGCGCGGCCTTCGAGATGGAGCCCAGCGCGACGATGTGCTCCAGCAACTCCAGCCGGCCGATGCCGAGGAAGCGGCCCTCGTCGGTTTCGAGCCACAGGCGGCCGTTGAGGCGGTACGTTTTGGCGGGCTGCAGCAGGGCTTTCATGGGCAAGGCCGCTACGGCTTCACAAACTTTTGTTGCAGCACCTGGCCCGTGGCGGTTTCCAGGCGCAGCACATAGGTGCCGGCCGGCCAGCCGCTGGTGACGAGCTGCAGGCTGCCATCGGGGGCGGCCAGGGCGTGCACGGGCAGGCGCTGCCCGCTCAGGCTGAACACGGCCAGGCTGCCCGCCCGCAGCGGCCCGCCGGCCCGGACGGTGAGCACGTCGCCGGTGGGGTTGGGGTAGAGCGCGAGCACCGGCGCGGCGCCGGCCGGGCGGGCGGCCAGCGCGAAGCGGCTGAGGCGGTAGGGCCGCAGGAAGCGCCACACCTCGCGGCTGGCGCTGATGTCGCGGTTCGTCACGCCGATGTTGACCGGGGCGCCGGGCCAGGTGTGGCCGCCCCCGATGATTTTGTAGTGCTCGACCACGCTGCCGTAGCGGGGGCCGGCCCACTGCTGCCGCTCGGCGGTGCAGCCGTCGTTGGGATTGGTGTCGGGCACGGCCGTGACGGTGGGCGTGGGGTTGCAGCCGTTCGCCTGCACCCAGTGGGCCAGCAGGGTGGGGATGGGCACGAAGTTGAGCGCCGTGCCGCCGGTGTAGGGCACGGTGCCGTCGGCCGTGCCGTGGATTTCGATGACCGGCACCGGGCGGCCGGGCGCGCAGGTGTTCATTCGGCTCGGAATCATGCTGCCGGTGACCGAGCCGATGGCGGCGATGCGCCCGTTGAGCTGGCAGGCCAGCTCGTAGCTCATGAAGCCGCCGTTGCTCATGCCCGCGCTGTAAACCCGGTCCGGGTCGATGCGGTAGCGGGTGGCCAGCGTGTCGAGCAGGGCCGATAGAAACGCCACGTCGTCGACGCCCGTGCCGCGCGGGCCGAAGGTGTTCCAGTAGCGGCTATTGGAGGCGTCGAGAGTGCCGTTGGGGTGCACCACCAGGAAGTTGGCCGTGTCGGCAATGGGGCGGAAGTCGCCGTAGGCTTCCTGCTGCACATTATTAGAGCCGTAGCCGTGCAGGTTGAAGAGCAGCGGCACGCGGCCGGTGGTGCGGGTGTACACGGCCGGCACGTACAGCCGGTACTCGCGCACCAGGCCCCCGCTGCGGATGGTGCCCAGCACGGTGGTTTGGGCCCGCAGCGGGCCCGCTTGAAAGAACAGCAGCGCCGCCAGTACCAGGCTGGCGGTGGCAGAACGGAAATTCGTAGTCATCGGGCAGCGAATGATGTGGAGCAGAATACGGGTTCTTCGCAAAGGTAGCCGCCGGCCTGTTCCAGCTCGCACCCGGTCGAGCTCGCGCCGGGGTTGGCCGAAAGTTCGGCCGCAACCCGGCGGCTTGCTACCTTTCGAGCGTCGCTCCGGCGGCTTCACTTTTTTTCGACTTTGCGTATGAAAAAATGCCTGCTTTCCGCCGTCCTCCTGTTGACCATTGCCGCCGTGAGCCACGCCCAGGAATTTCGGTACCAAAAGCCGCCCCAGGCCATTCAGGACCTGCTGCTGGCCCCGCCCACGCCGCGCGTCAGCTTGTCTTCGGATGGCAAAATGCTGGCGTTGCTGGCCGTGCAGGATTTTCCCACCGTGGCCGAGCTGGCCCAGCCCGAGCTGCGCCTGGCCGGCCTGCGCTTCAACCCGCGCACCAACGGCCCCAGCCGCGTGAGCTACGCGGTGGGCATCAAGCTGAAAAAGCTGCCCGGCGGCCCCGAAATTGACGTGAAGGGCCTACCTGCCCAGGCCCGCATCAGCGGCCTGGCCTGGTCGCCGGACAACAAAACCATGGCCTTTGCCCTCACCACGCCCGGCGACGGCACCGACGGCCGCGTGGAACTGTGGGTGGCCGACGGGGCCACCGCCACCGCCCGCCGCCTGCTGGCCGCACCGCTCAACGACGCCTTCGGCAACTCCTTTGAGTGGACGCCCGACGGCAAAACCCTGCTGGCCCGCGCCGTGCCCGCCGGCCGCGGCGCGGCGCCGTCGGCCACGGCCGCGCCCACCGGCCCGGCCATGCAGGAAAACGGCGGCGGCAAAAAATCGGGCGCGCCCACGTACCAGGATTTGCTGAAAAACCCCGCCGACGAGCGGCTGTTCGATTATTTTGCCACCGCGCAGTTGATGAAGGTGAGTTTGGCCGACGGCAGCGCCCAGCCTGTGGGCCAGCCGGGCGTCATCCAAACCGCGTCGGCCTCGCCCGATGGCAAGTACGTGCTGCTGCGCACCCGCCACCGGCCATATTCCTACACGCTGCCCTTTTATGCCTTCCCCGAGCGCCTCGACGTGCTGGACCTGGCCAGCGGCGCGCCGGTGCGCACCGTGGCCGACCTGCCCCTGGCCGACAACGTGCCCACCGACTTCGACGCCGTGCCCACCGGCCCGCGCGACCACGCCTGGCGCCCCGACGCCCCGGCCACGCTCTACTACATCGAGGCGCAGGACGGCGGCGACCCTAAAATCAAAGCTGACATCCGCGACAAGGTATTGATGCTGGCCGCGCCGTTTGCCGGGCCGCCGCAGGAGCTGGCGGCCCTGCCGCTGCGCTTTGATGGCCTGAGTTGGGGCAACGCCCAACTGGCCCTGGCCACGGGCGCCCGCCGCGCCGACCGCCACCAAACCACTTGGCAGCTGAACCCAAGCAAGCCCGGCGGGCCGCTCACCGTGTTGTTCGACGGTTCGTCGCAGGACCGCTACCGGGACCCCGGCACGCCCTACGAGCACCGCAACGCCCAGGGCAAGTACGTGCTGCTGACGGGCGGCCCCACCGGGCAAAGCATTTACCTGCTCGGCAACGGCGCCTCGCCCGAAGGCGACCGGCCCTTCGTGGACGAATTTGAGGTGACCAGCAAAAAAACCACCCGCTGGTGGCGTTCCGCCGCGCCGAGCTACGAGGTGCCGGTGGCCATTCTCGACGCCAGCGGCCCGCACCGCCAGCTGCTCACCCGCCGCGAGTCGGCCACCGACCCGGCCAACTACTTCCTGCACGACGCCACCAAAAAAGGCGCGGCCGCGGCCGTGGCCGTCACACGCTTTGCCAACCCCTACGCGGCCTTCGGTGGCAGCTTTAAAAAGCAGGTGCTGCGTTACAAGCGCGCCGACGGCGTCGACCTCACCGCCGACCTGTACCTGCCCCCCAATTATAAGAAAGCCGACGGCCCGCTGCCCACGCTGATGGAAGCGTACCCGCTCGAATACAAGGACAAAGCCAACGCCGGGCAGGTGAGCGGCTCGCCCTACACCTTCACCCGGCTGGGGTGGAACTCACCGGTGTTCTGGGTGACGCAGGGCTACGCCGTGCTGGCCCACGTGAGCGTGCCCATTGTGGGCGAGGGCAGCAAGGAGCCCAACGACACCTACGTGGAGCAGCTGGTGAGCAGCGCCAAAGCTGCCATCGACGAGGGCGCCCGGCTCGGGGTGGTCGACGCCCAACGCGTGGGCGTGATGGGCCACAGCTACGGCGCGTTCATGACGGCCAACCTGCTGGCGCATTCGAGCTTGTTCAAGGCCGGTATTGCGCGCAGCGGCGCGTACAACCGCACCCTGACCCCCTACGGCTTTCAGGGCGAGGAGCGCACCTACTGGCAGGCGCCGGAGGTGTACAACGCCATGTCGCCGTTCAACTTCGCCGATAAAATCAAAACGCCCATCCTGCTCATTCACGGCGAGGCCGACAACAACCAGGGCACTTTTCCCATCCAGAGCGAGCGGTTCTACGCCGCCCTCAAGGGCCAGGGCGCCACTGCCCGCTACGTAGTGCTGCCCGCCGAGGCCCACGGCTACGCCGCCCGCGAAAACCTGCTCCACATGCTGTGGGAAATGAATTCGTGGCTGGATAAATATGTGAAGAGCCCGACGCCTCCGCCCGCCAATTGAATGCGGCAAAGCCGCAGGTGCCCTGCGCGCGGCGCGTTTGCTGGTGGTAAAAAGAACCCGGCGCCTCCGTGCGGCCGGGCTTTTTGCGGCGGCCTGCGGTGGGGCAGCAGTGGATTTGCGGCGGCCTGATTGGGCGGTTCTGGCTCTCGAATGCGTGGCGTAGGCTGCCGCAGGAATTGCATGTTGCAGACGGTTTTTCTTTACTTCTTGTTGATGCGTGCCTATCAGTTCTTATTTCTCGCGGCTTGTTTAGGGCCCTGGGCCGCGCAGGCGCAACGCCTGACTTTTGTGCACGCCAACGTGGTCGACGTGGCGACCGGCCAGGTGCGGCCAAACATGACGGTGGAAATAGCGGGCCCGCGCATCGTTCGCGTGCGTCCCTTTACTACTGCGCCTACCCCGGCCGGCCGGGTGGTCGACGCCACCGGGCAGTACCTCATTCCGGGCCTCTGGGACATGCACACCCACGTTTATTTCGACGGCACGGCCGCCGCCGGCAGCGGCCTCATCCTGCCGCTGCTGCTGGCCAACGGCGTGACCGGCATCCGCGACATGGGCAGCGAGCTGGACTCCGTGCTGCGCGCGCGCAAGGCCGTTGCCGCGCACCGCCTCCTCGGCCCGCGCATGGTGGTGAGCGGGCCCATGCTCGATGGCCCAAAATCGCCCTACAAAGCCGCCCTCCCCATTACCACGGCCGAAGACGGCCGCAAAGCGGTTGACCTGCTCAAGGCCCGGGGCGTCGACTTCATCAAGGTGCAGTCCTACGTGCCCCGGGCGGCGTATTTCGCCATTGCCGAGGAAGCCAAGGCCGTGGGCCTGCGCGTGGAAGGGCACGTGCCCGACGCCGTGCGCGCTGCCGAAGCGGTGGCCGCCGGCCAGCGCACCTTCGAGCACCTGATTGGCCTGTTCGAAGCCAGCTCCACCGCGGAAGACGCGTACGTGGGGGGCGTCGAAAAATCGCCGGGCCGATTCCTGGCCACCTACGACGCGGCCCGCGAGGCGGACATCATCCGGTTGCTGGCGGCGCACCCGGAGGTGTGGCAGTGCCCCACCCTGTACTGGGAGCGCGGCCAGTGGCTCGTGGACACGATTGACTGGCGGAAGGACCCCGGGCTGGGCTATGCCGGCCACAGCTGGGTGGCCCAGCGCTGGCCCAAGGCCCAGCAGGGCATCACCACCACCCTGGACACGGAACCGCGCGCGGTGCGCGCCCGCTTTGTGGGCCACGAGCTGGACCTCGTGCGCAAGCTGCACGCGGCCCACGTGGGCTTCCTGGCCGGCACCGATGCGCCGGCCGGCGTGGACCTGGTGCCCGGCGCCAGCCTCCACCTGGAGTTGCAGCGCTTTGTGGCGGCCGGGTTCACCCCCCTGGAGGCCTTGCAGACGGCGACGCTGAATCCGGCTCTGTTTTTCAAGCGAAGCCAGGACTTTGGCGCCGTGCAGGCCGGCCGGCTCGCCGACCTGGTGCTGCTGAGCGCCAACCCGTTGGACGACATCGCCAACACCCAAAAGATTGTGGCCGTGGTCGCCGACGGCCGTTATTTTTCGCGGTCGGCCCTGGACCGCCTGCAGCGCCACTTGCTGCAGGTGGCGGCCCGTAAATAAGGCTGCCCTTGAATCCCACTGGTTGAACAAGGCCGGCCCCATTGAAACACCAAGGTCGTTTTCCGTTTTATGATTGATAAAATCGCCTGGCTGCACCTGCACGATGGCCAACTGCTGAGCACCCGCAGCCGCGGCAAAACCCGCTACTACCTCCCCGGTGGCAAACGCGAAGCCGGCGAAACCGACGCGCAGACTTTGCTGCGCGAAATTCAGGAAGAACTGACGGTGGCGCTCGACCCGGCCAGCCTCGAATATGCCGGTACTTTCGAAGCGCCCGCTGACGGCCACCCCGACGGCGTGCTGGTGCGCATGACCTGCTACCGCGCTGCCTACGCCGGGCAGCTGCAGGCCGCGGCCGAAATCGAGGAGGTGGTGTGGCTCACGTACCGGCACCGGGCCGAGGTATCGGCGGTCGACCAATTGATTTTTGACTGGCTGCGGGCGCAGGGGTTGCTGGCGGACTAACGCCGGGCGGGCGGCCGGCGCGGCAACAATTTTGGGCAGCGGCGGGTAAAACGAAACCTGGCCGGCCGGGCAGTTCAGTTGGCGGTCGGCTTTCCCGTTTCTTTCGCTGATGATGAACCACCCCACGCGGCTGCTCGCCGCCCTGGCCGGGCTGGCCGCTTGCGGCGGCCCCAGCAAGCAGGAAAAGCGCGAAGCCGCCACCGCCACGCCCGCCCAAACGGTGACCACCCCCGCGGCGGCCGCGGTGCATTTGCCCGCGCCGTACGCTACCGAATCGGTCACCAAGCGGGTGAATATCGTGCCGTGGCCCGCCGGCCGCACGCCGGTCGCACCGGCCGGGTTCGTTGTGGCGGAGTACGCCGGCCGGCTCGACAGCCCCCGCTGGCTGTATGTGGCCCCCGACGGCGACGTGCTGGTGGCCGAGGCCTGCACCCTGCCCACCTCGCCGCTGCTGAAAGCGGCAGCCGTGCTCCGGCTCGACAAGTCCCGCTCGCTGCGGGCCAGCAGCGCCAACCGCATCACCTTGCTGCGCGACACCAACCACGACGGCCGGCCCGACCTGCGCACCACCTTCCTGGCCGGGCTGAACCAGCCGTTCGGCATGCTGATACTTGGGAATTATTTCTACGTGGCCAACACCAACGGCGTGCTGCGTTTCCCCTACCAGCCGGGCGCCACGCGCATCACCGGCGCCGGCCAGCGCATCCTCGACCTGCCCCAGGGCGGCTACAACAACCATTGGACCCGCAACTTGCTGGCCAGCCCCGACGGCACCAAAATCTACGTCACCGTGGGCTCCAGCAGCAACGTGCAGGAGCGCGGCGCCGGGGAAGAAGTGCGCCGCGCCAACATTCTGCAAATCAACCCCGACGGCACCGGCGAAAAAGTGTACGCCAGCGGCCTGCGCAACCCCGTGGGCCTGGCCTGGGCCCCCGGCACCGCTACCCTTTGGGCGGCCGTGAACGAGCGCGACGAGCTGGGCGACGAACTGGTGCCCGACTACCTCACCAGCGTGCGCGAGGGCGGATTCTATGGCTGGCCCTACGCCTACTACGGCCCCCACGAAGACCCGCGCCGCAAGCACGAGCGGCCCGATTTGGTGCAGAAAACCCTGGTTCCCGATGTGCCGCTGGGCCCGCACACCGCGTCGTTGGGCCTCGCGTTCTACAACCAGGCGGCTTTCCCGGTCCGGTACCGCAACGGGGCATTCATCGGCCAGCACGGCTCCTGGAACCGGACGATTTTTTCGGGCTACAAAGTGGTGTTCGTGCCCTTTGCCCACGGCAAACCCAGCGGCCCGCCCGAGGATTTCCTCACCGGCTTTCTGGCCGGCGGCGACTCCGAATACGGCTACGGCCGCCCCGTGGGCGTAGCTACCCTGCCCGACGGCTCGTTGCTGGTGGCCGATGACGCCGCCGACCGCCTCTGGCGGGTGAGCGCCGCCAGCCCGGCCAGCACCGGCCAGCACTAAGCGCAGTCGTGCGCGGCCCCAGGCTTGGGCACGACGACGAATCCGGCCCCCCGCCCGGGCAGCCAGTTCAGCCCCAACACCCCAGCCGAATCGGGTGCACAGTCAGGGCATCCAGCGCGTTTTGGGTAGCGGGGGCGAGGAGGCCAATTACGCGGGGCTTAAGGGGCTATTTTCCTGGAGAATCTGGCGCGGCGTCCAGCGCGAGAATCTGGGCCCGGTAGGCGGGCGGCAGCAGCGCGGCCTTCAGCCAGCGGCCCAGGGCCAAGCGCTGCGTGCGGCGGTACACCGGCAGCGCCGGCCGCAGCCAGGCAGCCCCTCCCAGGTGCAGCAGGCTGCGCACGGGGGCGGGCACCACCAGGCGCTGGCCGTGGCGCAGCAGCCAGTAGCGCAAGGGGCCCAGGTGCCGCCGGTACTGCCGGTACAGGTCAGTCGTGAAGGGGCTGTATGCCAAATCATCGGCCAGGTGCTGCGCCCGCACCGGCCGCCACGCGGCGTAGGTGGCGGGTAGGTCCGGAATGCCTAGGCGGCGGCCCACGCGGGTGAAAACGTCAAAAATTTCCTCCCGCTCCGCCGGGGTGAGGGGCCGTTCCAGCACCTCAAAGGCGCGAATAGAATAATCAATGAGCAAAAACAGCACGTCGCGGTAGGCCCAGGCCGGAATGGCCATGCCGCGCCGGGCCTCCACCGCCGCGTGGATGGCGGCAATGGCGTCGATGGCGTGTTCGGCCGCGGCTTGCTCCGAAAACACAATTTGGCGGGCGTATTCCACCGTCGAGAACAGCCGGGCCAACGGGTCGGCGGGCAAGCGGCCGGTGAAATAAAGCCAGTCCACGGCCTTGTTCAGGGCGAATTCGGCGGCCGCGCCGGCAAAGATGAACAGCACGGTGTCGGCCTTGCCCCAAATGGTGCGCACCACCGAGTGCGCAGAAACGAAATTGGCCATGACGAAAAAAACGGAAATTCCAGCCGACAGACGCCTGTGGCGCGGCAACGCTGCGGCGGGCAATCAAACCAAGCAGGTCGCCAGCACGGGGTCAACGGCCGAAAACCGGTTGCTTTTGTCTGTTCCCCCGCCCTTCGCACAAGCTGCGGAGCACCGGAGAATGCCCCAATCGGGGCAATATGTCGGAAAGTAATTTCAAAAGAAGGGAGAAGCAACCCAACAGGACGGTGTTTGGTGGATGGGTACCGTTGCGCAAGAGCTGAAAAATCTGAAAAAATTACCTCTTGCCAACCTAGCCCTGGCCCGTTGGGTGGTTTCAACGAAGGACTCACCCGACCACCCGCTGATGCGGGTAATAAACGTGGAACAGCAGGTGTTTGTGAACTTCGTGCAAGGCGATTTTACAATCGGAATTGGCTCGGCACAATTTAAAGCACAACGCCGGAAAGCTGTGCAAGCACTGCCATTGAATAGGCGACGCGACATGCAGCTTTCGCCTCTCCCCAACTAAAACTACCAGTTAGGCTAAAGAGTAAAGGACTAAAGCCGCAGCCACGAAAAATACTCCCTTCCACCCCCCATCGCCCCGCCCGCTGCGCCCGCCGCTGAGGAAACTGAAGCTTCAGGGCGTCTGACCCAAGCTACCTCATTCCTGAATAGCTATTCTGTACGCAGCTTAACTGCCGTAAAGAACGTACAACAGCAAAACAATCCTGCCGGAAGGGTGGTCTTAAAACGTGCCGCTTTACGAAATAGCGCCTCCCACATTATTCGCTCATCTTACTGCTTATGAACATTGGAATCGTTGGGGCCGGCCACATCGGCAGTGCCCTCGCCGTGCGGCTCACCAGCCTCGGCCACTCGGTCTACATTGCCAACTCCCGTGGTCCCGAAACACTAACGGACCTGGCCCAGAAAACCGGCGCTACGCCCGTCACGGCGCAGGAAGCCGCCCGCCACGGCGAAATCATTGTGGTGACCATTCCACTGAAAAACATTCCCGACCTGCCCAAGGACTTGTTCGAGGGCGTGCCCGCCGACGTGCCGGTGATTGATACCAGCAACTACTACCCCCTGCTGCGCGACGGCCAACTCCCCGAGTTGGAAAGCGGCGACCTGACCGAAAGCGAATGGGTGCAACAGCACCTGGGCCGACCGGTCGTGAAGGTGTTCAACAACATCTACGCCGAGCACCTCGAGAAATCGGGGCAGCCCGCCGGCACGCCTGGTCGCATCTCGCTGCCCGTGGCCGGCGACGATGCCACCGCCAAGCAAAAGGTAATGGCCCTTGTCGATGAGCTGGGCTTCGACGCCGTGGACAATGGCAGCCTGCACGAGTCGTGGCGGCAGCAGCCGGGCACCCCCTCGTACGGGGCCGATATGCCCGCCGCCGAGCTACAGCAGCACCTAGCCAGCCTGGGCACCCAGCGCACGCCCGAGCAGCACGCCCAATTCCTGGCCAACCAAAACGCGGCGGAAAAGCAAATGGAGGCGCAAGGCATCAAGCTGAAATAGCCGCCCAACCACTAGCCGGTTGCTTTAAGCCCCAGCAAAAGTGCCCCGGCAACTGCTGGGGCGCTTTGTTGGGGCTTGTTCGGTAGCGGGGCTTTGCCAATTGCCCGAGCCGTGTCGAGCGCTGCGGTAGCGAAGTCGGAGCTTCTGTGTAGCACCCGAGTGACAGGAAGGTGCGGCCTCCCACAATGCCCCCGACGGGGCTACGAACTCGTGCCGGGTACTGTGGGGGGGGGCGCTGGGAAAGGTTGGTTTTGGAGCTGCATCACGCGCTGGGTCATCCAGTGCCACGCTGGTCGCAAGGAGTAGAACTGTTGAAATTCGAATTGCTGGTCCAGCTTCCCCAGCAGCTGCGTGTTGGCATATGGCACAGGGGTATCGGCGTCGCACAGAAATCCCATGACGCGTAGGTTTGGGCAGTGAGCTTGTATCCCCGGAATCCACACAAATTCGGCCCAGGAAGCCGCTTCTCCCCATTCGCCGGAGGTGCCCCATGCATCATGCATCATGCCCAAGGGCTTCAACTGCTGATTTATGTGCATCCCAACCTCGCCCACCCAATGCATCGGCGGTTACGTGGCCGTGCCATCTAAGATATGATACCCGCCCTGCCGGGAAAAAGAAATACTCCGCGACCACCGCACCGAAAGAGTCGTAGGTGACGTGGACAAGTCGGGCGCATTCGTGCAGATTGTCAGTAGCTCGGGGCAGAGAAAGTGCGTTGCTTGATTCTTGCATCAGTACACGGCTTATAGTGAAGCTGTTTAGGAAGTAGGGTGCGGGGCAATTTTACGTAGTAGTAGCAGCGTGAAGGCCATCCAATGCAGGGCCATCCAGTTTTGCAGGCTGGTTTCATAGCGCACGAGCAGGGCCTTGAAGCCGTCGAGCCAGGCGTTGAGGCGCTCAATGGCCAGGCGGCGGCGGTAGAGTTCCGGGTCCAGGGGCGTATCATCGTCGGTCTGCCAGTCGGCCGAGCGGCGGTTGCGGGGGATGTTGGCCTCGATGCCGCGCCGCGCACCCGCTTGGCGCAAGGCGGTGACGTCGAAGGCTTTGTCGGCATTGAGAAAGAGGCCGTCCAGGCGCAACTCGGCGGCTTCGAGCAGACTGCACAGCTCGGCAAAGACCCGCTCCAACTCGAACGTATCGTGCCGGTTGCCGGCTTGGGGCGTGGCCACGGCCAGTGGCAGACCCTGGTTGTCGGCCAGGAACAGGGCGTTGGTCGTCCGGCCCGCTTTGCGGCCCTGGTAGCCAATGGCCGCCCCGCCGTTCTTGGCCAGCGTGTGGCTGCCGTCGAGTTGAACACTGGACAGGTCGAGGGCGCGCCGGTGCAGGCGCAAGCTGGTGAGCCACAGATTTTTCCAGGCCCCTTGCTTGCCCCAGGCGTTGAAGTGGTAGTACACGCCCTGCCAGCTCAGCGGCTCGCCCGTAAACAAGGCCTTCACGGGCAGCCAGCGCCACTGGCAGCCGGTTTTGAGCTTGTAGCAGATGGCCCCCACCAACTCGGCCGGGTCGGCGGCTGCGCGGCGGCCACCCGGGCGGGCGGGCAGGTGGGGCAGTATCCAGCGGGTAATCATATCTTTGGGCAGGACTTCCATGAGGGAGGGAAAGGAGATGGGTCGCACCTCAAATTTCCCGCTTTTGCGGGAGTCTTTTGTGTTTTGCTCCCGCTTGCCTACTTCCTAAACAGCTTCGAAAAAAGCGCATACACGGCGGCGGCGGGAGCCCCCACTGAAAGTGCCAAAAGAAAGGAGGTAACCGGCGTTCATCCCCCGACCCGTTTTGGGCGATGGTCCCTGTACTGGTTATGCCTCGCAACCCCCTCCTTCAATTGAACGGCGCGTTCATGGCCCCACCGTTTGGCTAAACGCTAGGCGTAAGCTTTCGGCGGCTGTAGTTTCGCGCACCACCCGCCGTCGAGGGCCAGCACCAGGTCGATGCCGCGGCCCACTTGCTGCACCCGCTCGTCGGTCCGTTGTGGCAGGGCCATAGCCACGATGCCCAGGGCCAACCCCAGGCCGAGCACCACGTCGGGCACAAACCGGAGCTGCGCCACCAAGTCGAAAGACTGTGCCCGCGGCCCAAGGGCCACGGTTACCTGGGGTCGCCGGTGGGCCAGCACCCGGCGCAACCCATACAGCAGCGGCACGGCGGCTATAAGCAGCAGCCGGGGTTGCTGCCACTGGTAGCCGGCCAGCGTGGAGTGGCGCAGAAGGGTGAAAAAGTCGTTCAAGCAACCGCGGAGGTAGAGCCTGACCGGGGCGTTCAAGGCGCGTAACCGGAAGAAGCGGGGTAATGCTGCAGCGCCGGCTATGCCTGCCCGAAAGTATCAGCCCATCCCAAGCTGATGCATTTCTTTGGACCCAAAAAAGCTCCGGTAGTGGGTACCGGAGCTTTCGGAGCCGCTTCTGCGAGCCGCGCATCGCTACTCCCGCACGACGCGCCGGGTGCTCTTCTGCCCATCGGCTGTTACGGTCAGCAGGTAGTTGCCGGGGGCCAGTGTGCCGGGCAGGGCCAGCGCCAGGGTGCGGGCCTCGGCGCGCTGAGCGGTGGCATACACGCGGCGGCCCTGCACATCGATGAGCGAAACGGAGACTTCGCCAGCGGGCGCCTGGCCCAGCTTCAGCGTTAGCTGCGTGTGGAAGGGATTGGGGTACACGCTTGCGAGCAGCTCCTGGCCGCCCGTGTTGCTCTGGCCCTGCACCACCACGACCGGGGAGTAAGCGGTGGCGCCGTCGAAATCCACCTGGCGCAGGCGGTAGTAGCTGGCGCCCGCTCCGTCCGCCTTATCGGTGTAGGCATAGGCACGCGGGGAGGTGCTGTTGCCGGCCGCCGCCACGCTGCCCAGACGCGCGTAATCCACGGCATTGCCCGAACGCTCCACCTCGAAGCGTTGGGCGTTGTGCTCACTGGCCGTCTGCCAGCGCAACACGGTCCCTTCGGCGGTGCGGGCGCCGGTGAAGCTCGACAGCGTAACGGGCAGCGGGTTGGGATTGAAAATCCTGGACGTGAACAGGCCGCGGCCGTAGGTAGCCGCCACCACCAGCTTGTCGCTGGGGCGGTAGCGCAGCATGCTAACCCGGGTGTTGGTCAGGTTGGCCAAAGGCGACCACGCGGTGGCGGCGGCCGAGAGCAGGTCGGTGGCGTACACCCCCATTTCGGTGGCCAGGATGGCGCGGGCGGTGTTGCGCGGGTCGAACAAGGCCCACCGCACGGGCATGTCGGGCAGGTCGCCCTCCACGCTGGTCCAGGTGGGCGTGGCGGCGTCGGCGTTGGTGGTTTCGAGCACGCTCACCACGCCGTAGTTGGAATACGTTAGCAACAGGTGCTGCTCGTTGGCGGGGTCCACGGCCACGCAAGACACCTGCTTAGTGGATGGGCTGGTGTACAGGGTTTTCACCGTGGGCGTGGTGGTGTTGGCATTGTCCACGCGCAGCAGTTTGCCATTGCCCATTCCAAAATAGACGCGGTTGGCGGTGAGCGGCGACACGGTGACGTGCGTGACTTTGCCGGTACTCGTACCCAGGCTGGGCGTGATGGTAACGGGAGGGTCGGGGGTGGAAACGTTGGTCCAGGCCAGATACACGTTCGAGTTATGACAGGCATACAGGACATTGGCGCGGCTGTCGTAGTCCCAGGGGTTGATGAACAGGCCTGTATAGTTGCCGATGCGGGTGAGGCTGGAGAAACTAGTGCCGCCGTCGGTCGAGCGGAAGTACTGGTTGTAGATGTAGCTGGTGATTTGCAGGGCGGGGTTGTCCTGGTCGATGGCGCACAGGCCGCCATCGCCGCCGGTGACCTTATTGGTTGCATTCAGTCCGCTGGTAGTGAACTGCTGACTGTAGTTGTCTTGGGCGCCGGCCAGAAAGTAGTTGTAGTTGGTCGGGTGCATGGCTACGGAATAGAACTGCGTCACGTTCAGGCCGTTGTTGCGGCCGCTGAAGGTGCTGGAAGTCGAGGAGGCATTGGCCGAATACGCAAGGCCGCCGTCGCTGGCGAAAAACGCCCGGTTGGAGGGAGCCGAAGCCGACGGCAGGAACAGGATGGCGTGCTGGTCGGCGTGCACGTAGTCGGAAGCGGTTACCGACGCCGTCCAGTCCGACCTTTTGCTCCAGGTGGGCGTCACAGCCCCGGCGTCGGTGCTCAGCCACACATCGATGCCGCCCACGTACAGCACGTCGGGGTTGGTGGGCGAGACGGCCGCTGCCAAATCGTACCAGGCTTGGTTGCGGGTGAAGTCAAACGTCGCGCCGCCGGGCTTGGGCATCACCGTCCAGGTGGTGCCCTTGTCCATCGAGCGGTAAATGTCGAGGATGACATCGCTGCCAGTGGCATCGAACAAGGCATAGACGCGGTTGGCGTCCGACGGCGCGCAGGCCAGTTCGGTGCGCTCGTAGCCCGTGGTGGGCAGGCCCGAGTTGGGCAGGGTATTGAGCTTGGTCCAGGACCCGGCATTGCCCGTCGCCGAGCGGTAAATTCCGTCCGTATTGTAAAGACCGAAGGCAGCAAAAACCGTGTTATCAGCCGCTATTTCGATGTCGGCCACCCCGGTCTTAACCGATGGCGTGGTGGCGGAATTAGAGTTCAGCACCTGGCTCCAGGAGGTGCCGCCGTTCTGGCTGCGGTAGAGCCCGCCGGTCCGGGTGGCGGCGTACACGTCCTTCGTCACGGGGTGCACCACAATCTTCAGAATGCGCTGGAAATCGACATTGCTGGCCGTGGCCGCTAGTTGGGCCCAGGTCGTGCCGCCGTCGCTCGATTTCCAGATGCCCGCGCCCCGAATGGCATCCGAGTTGTAAAAGCCTTCGCCGGTGCCGGCGTATATCACCGCGGGGTTGGTGCCCGGTACCACGGCAACGGCCGCCACGGACAGGGTGCTGAAAAAGGAATTGACGTTTCGCCATTGCACGCTGGCGCTGGTGGCGTTGGTAGCCTTCCACAGGCCGCCGCCCGCAGCGCCGGCCCACAAGGTATTGCCCGTGGCATCGGTGGGGTCCAGCGCCAGGCTGAGAATGCGGCCGGCCACGTTGGACGGGCCGCGTTCCTCCCAAGCAACACCGGCCAGCACGCCGGCGGCCGTGCGCTGCTGCGCCTGGCCTTTCAGCTTGGTTTCGTTGAAGCGCATGGCGGCCAGCAGGCGTTCGCGCGGCACGGTGCCGGTGGCGGGGTCGTGGGTGAGGTCGAATTCCTGCTGCATGGCGAGGTCGGGGCGGTCGGGGTACACCCGGTCGCCGTCCTCCTCCCCTTCTGCTTCGCTTTCACCTAAGCGCAGCAGGCCATTCGAGCTGCCGGCACGGGAATGGTCGGCGAGGTGAAAGGCAACCGAAAAAAACAGGCCCAGGAACGCAACCGCGAGCCCCTGCCGCAGGCGCGGTGGTAAGGAGTAGAAAAAGTGTTTCATGCAGGCGTCAAAAATCCGAGGAGTGGTATGCAACCAGTGTCCGACCACCGCTTTTCAAGTGTCAGCACTAACGATTCCATAAAATTTGTATTCGTAAATATAAGCCAAAGGGATTGACGCTGTCTAGAGCCTGTTATGTACTTGGGGCCTGTCTGGCGAGCATGAGGCAAGCAAAGGCGACAAAATGGAGTTGTTGGAGTGTGGTGCTGAGGCGTTCGTAGTCGCGGCCCAGTCGCCGAAACCGGC
>Ga0123338_10000593_pt1 | contig 36694 bp, 28 predicted proteins | sample grotaG_FD_89793 | JGI IMG/M metagenome (GOLD analysis project Ga0123338, IMG submission 89793) | Glacier valley bacterial and archeal communities from Borup Fiord, Nunavut, Canada, to study Microbial Dark Matter (Phase II) -... | ecosystem: Environmental > Aquatic > Freshwater > Ice > Glacier ...
AGAAGAGATCTTTTACGGGCAGGGCCTGGCCATTTAAATGATATTTCTTTAGTCATGAGTAGCCATTTAATAAATTTCTTTTCCGGAAGCTGATAGCTGATAGCCTTTTTAAATCTCAGCATCAACCTTAAAATATGTTCTTACTCTTAATGCTCTATCGTACATTTGAAAAATGCCACCTGAATTAGAAATACCTGATATAAAAGAGCAATTTAAAGAAATCATTGCTACTGAAGATAAGCTTCAGATCAGGGAATTTTTAAATGACCAGAACATCAGCGACATAGCGGAACTTATTAACGATTTTGAAGATTTTTCAGATCAGATCATTGGCAACATGAGCATTCACCGTGCAGCAGCGGCTTTTAAGATCATTGACTTTTCCCTTCAGAAAAAAATTATCCAGGATTTATCACCTGCTCATTCAGCCGAACTACTTAACGAATTACCCGCGGATGACCGCACGGCTTTCCTGGAGGAACTACCCAGCGAAGTTGTTAAAGAGCTTATTAAGACCCTCAACCCTGAAGAAAGAAAAATAACCCTTGCGCTGCTTGGGTATCCCGAAGGATCAGTAGGCCGCCTGATGACCCCTGACTATATTACCGTGAAAACAGAATGGACGATGCAGGAAGTGCTGGTGCATATCCGGACTGAAGGGAAAGATAGTGAGACCATCGACGTTATTTATGTTGTAAATGATAAAGGAGAATTTATTGATGACATCCGTATAAGAGAAGTAATTTTAGCCAGCCCGGATAAAAAAGTAATTGAAATAATCGATTACCGTTTTATAACGCTCAATGTGAATGACGACCAGGAAATCGCCAATCAGACTTTTAAAATGAATCACCGCGTGGCTTTACCGGTGGTAGATAATTTTAACATTCTTCTTGGCATTGTTACCATCGATGATATCCTATGGGTTGCCAATGAAGAGTTCAGTGAAGATCTTCAAAAGATCGGTGGTACGGAAGCCCTCGATGAACCTTACCTGGAGATGCCGATTTTCAGGCTCTTTAAAAAAAGGATCACCTGGCTGGTTGTTTTGTTTCTCGGTGAAATGCTAACGGCCACGGCTATGGGGTATTTTGAAGATGAGATACAAAAAGCGGTAGTGCTGGCTTTGTTTATCCCGCTGATCATCTCGAGCGGTGGTAACAGCGGATCACAGGCTTCTACCCTTATCATCCAGGCAATGGCGGTAGGTGAATTGTATATCGCCGACTGGTGGCGGGTAATACGAAGAGAACTTACTTCAGGGTTAATGCTGGGGAGTGTACTGGGTTTGATTGGTTTTGTTCGTGTACTGGTATGGGCAAAAATTTTTCCAAAGGTTTACGGTGAGCATTATCTGCTGGTAGCCGCAACGGTGGGTTTTTCATTGGTAGGTGTTGTATTATGGGGGACTATCGGTGGCTCGATGTTACCTATCATCCTAAAAAAATTAGGCGCTGACCCGGCCGTTTCTTCCGCACCCTTTGTAGCAACCCTGGTTGATGTAACCGGGTTGATAATATACTTTTCTGTGGCCTATTTTTTCCTGGAAGGCATTCTTTTATAACCAGGGTATTAATCCGGGTACTTAATAAACATAGATAATATTATTAAGGCGATTTTTTCGTTATTCGATAACGCTCCTTATTATATGGTTGATATTTTCGTAAAAACAAACCTTAAACTATGTGTGGTATCGTTGCTTACATCGGACCGAGAGAAGCTTATCCGGTTATATTAAAAGGATTAAAACGATTGGAGTACCGCGGTTATGACAGTGCGGGTGTGGCGCTGCTCAACAACGGCTTGAAAGTTTACAAGAAAAAAGGCAAAGTAGCAGAATTGGAAGAAAGCCTTGTAGGAGTTGATCTTCACGCTCACATTGGCATAGGGCATACACGGTGGGCTACGCATGGCGAACCGAGCGATCGCAACGCGCATCCGCATCAGTCAAACAATGGCAAACTGGCTATGATACACAATGGTATCATTGAAAACTACGCCCAGCTGAAAACCGAGTTACTGAAAAAAGGCTATGAATTTAAAAGTGATACCGACACCGAAGTACTGCTGAACTTTATTGAGGACATACAAAAGAATAATCACTGCGGACTTGAAGAGGCTGTTCGCATCGCGTTAAAAAGAGTAACGGGCGCTTATGTGATTGTATTGATCGACCAGGACAATCCGGACACTTTGATAGCAGCGCGAAAAGGCAGTCCCCTCGTTATAGGTGTAGGAAAAGGCGAACATTTCCTTGCATCTGACGCTTCACCTATCATTGAATATACCAAGGAAGTAGTGTACGTAAATGATTATGAACTGGCTATTCTCAAACCCGACGAACTGATTCTTAAAAACCTGGGAAACGAAAAGATCACCCCGTTTATTCAGAAACTCGACATGGAACTGGCGGCGATTGAAAAAGGCGGTTACGAACATTTCATGCTGAAAGAAATATTCGAACAATCCGATACTATTTATGATTGCTTACGGGGTAGGTTAGACGCTGTGGCCGGGACAATCACCATGAGTGGCGTTGAAAAATATAAAGAGCAGTTAAAAAATGCAAAGCGTATAATTATTATAGCCTGCGGTACCAGCTGGCATGCAGGGCTGGTTGCGGAATATGTTATTGAAGAACTATGCCGCATACCCGTGGAAGTGGAATATGCATCGGAATTCCGTTATCGTAACCCTGTGATACATAAAGGCGATGTGATCATGGCTGTTTCACAAAGTGGTGAGACAGCAGACACACTTGTGGCTATTGAAAAAGCCAAAGAGCAGGGAGCCATTATTTTCGGTATCCTGAATGTAGTAGGATCCTCCATCGCAAGAACTTCTCACGCAGGTGCCTATACGCATGCCGGACCGGAAATTGGTGTTGCCAGCACAAAAGCATTTACTGCGCAACTGGTGGTACTTACCATGGTAGCTTTAAAGATAGCGCATGATAAAGGAACCATCGACCAGGTTCGCTTCCTCCATCTCCTGAATGAGCTGCACGAAATTCCGGACAAGGTTGCCACCGTACTCAGAAGCAGCGAGAAGATCAGGCTGATAGCAGAAAAATACAAAGATGCACGCGACTTCCTTTACCTGGGACGCGGTTATAATTTTCCGATAGCCCTCGAAGGGGCGCTGAAGCTAAAAGAAATTTCTTATATCCATGCCGAAGGTTATCCTGCGGCTGAAATGAAACATGGCCCTATTGCATTGGTTGATGAAAATTTACCGGTAGTTTTTGTGGCTACCAAAGACGCCTATCATGAAAAGATCATCAGTAACATGCAGGAGATCAAAGCCCGCAAAGGCATAGTGATAGCTGTTATCAGTGAAGGCGATGAGGTGATCACCCAAATGGCCGATGACGTTATGATCGTTCCCGACGCGGATGAAATTGTAGCGCCCATGCTAAGCGTGATACCACTGCAACTACTCAGTTATTATATAGGACTCGCCAAAGGACTTGATGTCGATAAACCGAGGAACCTGGCGAAATCAGTGACGGTGGAGTAAGCCCTGATGATACAACAGGGATGGAATGACTTTATATTTGCGATCAGCTGTCAGCCTTCAGCTATCAGGAGGAATGCTGGCAGACAGTGATCTGCTGATTGCTATAGCTGTTAACAACTTCTTTTGTGATAATATACTTAACATAACCCTGGCAACTATTACAATTAACAACTAACCATTATCGCGTGAACATCATTCTCAGAAAGCCGATGGATGTACTCGGCTATAATTTTATCCCTGCCGAATACCTGCCAAAAGGAAAGGACGAATATCACCTGCGTAACTTTCAAAACAATAATGGTATCCACTACCGGAAACTTTCGGCTTTTGAAATAGAAGTGCTGGTGCGTAACAGGAATACTTCCGACGATTGGAATAATATACTTGTCTCCGAAGCATTTAATCCCGAGCTGGTTAAGAACTGTAAGTTTTATGGCCTGGTGCGCATAGGCAAGCTGGAACCTTATTTTCTTGAGTTCCGTAACCTGCGTTTACCGGTAGGATTATACAACAGCAAGATCATTAGTTGTGATCTTGGTGACAACGTTGTTATCGACAACGTAGATTATATCTCTCATTATATTATAGGCTCCGATGTGATCATCGTTAACGTGCACGAAGTATCTACCACCGATTACGCTAAGTTCGGCAACGGTATTATCAAAGACGGAGAAGAAGAACAAAACAGGATATGGCTGGAGATATGTAATGAGAACGGCGGAAGAAAAGTGATTCCTTTCAATGGTATGTTGCCGGGTGATGCATTTTTATGGAGCCGCTTCAGGGAAGACGAGGTGTTGCAAAATAAATTAAAAGAGTTTACAGAAAGAAAGTTTGATAAGCAACGTGGCTACTATGGAAAGATCGGCGACAGAACAGTTATCAAAAATTGTAAAATTTTAAAAGATGTATGGATAGGCAGTGATGCATATCTTAAAGGCGCCAATAAGTTAAAGAATCTTACCATAAACTCATCGGCCGATGCTACCTCGCAGATTGGTGAAGGCTGTGAAATGGTAAATGGTATAATCGGTTATGGTTGTAAAATATTCTATGGAGTGAAAGCGGTACGCTTTGTAATGGCTTCTCATTCACAGTTAAAATATGGAGCCCGTTTGATAAATTCTTACCTCGGCAACAATGCAACCATTTCCTGTTGCGAAGTATTGAACTCGCTGATCTTTCCCGCTCATGAACAACACCATAATAATTCTTTTCTTTGCGCTGCCATGGTTATGGGACAAAGCAATATGGCTGCCGGGGCAACGATAGGATCTAATCATAATTCAAGAAGTGCGGATGGTGAATTTATTGCCGGTCGCGGTTTCTGGCCAGGCTTATGTGTGAGCTTAAAACACAATTCGAAATTCGCTTCTTTTACTATTCTTGCGAAAGGAGATTATCCGGTTGAACTAAATATACCTGTTCCGTTCTGCCTGGTTAGTAACGATACCGGCAAAGACCAGCTGACAGTTATGCCGGGTTACTGGTTTATGTATAACATGTATGCGCTTGCACGCAATGCATGGAAATACATTGATCGCGATAGTCGTATTGAAAAGATTCAGCGCATCGAATATGATTACCTTGCTCCCGATAGTATTAACGAGGTTATTACTTCCTTAAGTCTGCTAAAAAAATATACCGGTATCGCTTTTTATAAATACCAGGAAAAGACCGGACAGTTTGCCGAACAGGATCTTATATCAGCAGGCGAAAAATTACTCGATAATAATGATCCCCTGGTAAACGACCTGAAAATTCTCGCTGCTGATTTTGAGAATTCTCATAGAGATGTTGTAATTATCAAAATTTTAAAATGCTATCATATTTTCAAAGACCTCCTATATTTTTACGCGGTCAATCAACTGTTGGAGCTTATTGAAACTAACGGTATCAAACGCCTGGAAGATTTAGTGTCAGTCATTCCATCTAAATTAATAGTAGCGGAATGGTGCAATGTAGGCGGACAGCTTATTCTAAAGACGGAATTTGAGAAACTTATTAAACAAATTCATACCGGAAAGGTGAAACGGTGGGACGATGTACACGATTTTTATAAAAAGCAGGGTGAGGAATATGTTTACCAAAAATTTTTACATTCATTAGCGGCGCTTCAACAGATAGCGCCGGGCAACTGGAAAAAAGATGCAGGTACGATGATAAAAGATATCCTTCAAAGGGGAATAATAATAAAAGAATGGATGTGTAAAGGCATCTATGAATCAAGAGCGAAGGATTATAAAAACCCATTTCGCCAGATGGTTTATGACAGCCCGGAAGAAATGGATATTGTAATTGGTAAACTGGAAGAAAACTTATTTATCAAACATGAAAAAGAGTCATTAAAGAAGTTTAAGGAAACTGCGAAAATTATCAGTAAGGATTTCGGTTTGTAGTTTTTACATTCACATTTTGAGAACCTTTTGAGAACCAAGAAATTTGCCGGCTTTATCATACAAACAAAAAACATACATTCCTTTAGCGAACGGAGATAGTTCAAGCGGGACTTTATTTATTCCCTTAAGCACAGCAATTTTCAAAACCTGAACCCGTCTTCCACCAGCATCCACGACAATGATTGTTATTAAATCGTTTTGAGGCGACTCAAATCTTAAAAAAGCATTGCGGGTAGTATACGACAAAATTATTTTTGCCTGAAGCTCCATCGCTTTATTATGAAGTGGCAATGGGTTCTGCGTCATAACGGTGCTACCCAGGGTAAAAGCGCCGAAAGCATTTACTTCGTTGCTCACCAGCGTACCTGTTGCTATACCCGAATAAAAAGAGTTGCCCTCGTTCCTCCACAAGCTTTGTACTGCGTCCCATCGTACTATTACCAGCTTTTCAAGATCAGTTGCATTGCTGTAATTTCCTATCGATACCGTTATTTTTTTTGGTGATGATCCTGCTAATCTTTCTATCCCCCAATATTCCTGTTGACTGATTCTTACTACCGGTGGACTTTCAAATGAGTATCCGTAAAGCAATGCTGGATTACCCAGAAAATATTCTGCTACAAATGCATCGGTAACCGCCCCAGCCGATCCGGTAATTTTTATCGGAGCATAATCGCCCTGCTTGCCAACAGGAAACTCGAAATCACTGTCACCGGTTTTTTTTACTGGCCCATCAACAAAAGAAGTAACCGATCCCCCGGAAGCGGTACATGCTGCAAGAAGAATTAATAAATTTATTTTGCTTGTCTTTATTACACCGGTTACTAGTTCAAATTTATAAGGAAGTATCAACGGGGCCATTAACGCAACACCTTGAAGATTATTTATTTTAAAAGTGATGTTGTTTAAAATATTGCCTGCCAATGAAACCGTTTGTTTTTGATCACCACAAATTTCTATGACCGGCAGTCCGGAAGCGGTTTCAGTAATGATTGCGGATGCCGCCTGGCTAATTGCCCCTTTTATTTTAACCGTATTATTATTATTCTGACTGGCAACGTTAAAGACACCCCCCTTTTGAATATAATCAGTATTTATAACCATGTCTTTTGTAAGGTCGAGATTAAATTGTACACCACTGTTAATCTGGAAGTCGCCATTTATTATTACCGGGCTTGAGCCCGAAGCGTTATAAGTCTGGGAACCACCTGAAGCGTTTGATGACAGCTCAAGTGTGCCATAAATCCGATTACTGATGGAGATAGGATAAGAACCGCCGGGAACATCAAATTCAAAAATACCTTTTTTCGTACCTGCTGTCGCGGATAACTTTGCTACTATTTCCGTCGCATGAGAAGAACGGGTATTATGGATGTACTTTCCACCATTGTATATCGAGATCATTCCCGATGTCTGAATCGACTGTCCGCTTATAAGCCCGGATGAATTACTGAAAATGCCGCCGCTTTTAATAGTAAAGCTGCTGCCTGTATCGTTGATGATAAGCGCCGGACTGCTTTTGCTGGTGACAGGAATAACAACTTCGATAATATTATCATCGGCCGGCTCTAGCAAAAGCGTGGAGACGTTTACGGTAGTGTCCGGCATTGTCACTTTGTAATTGCTTCGCTGATAGCTGTTATCTAAAATAACAGCTTCGGTTGATTTCGGAGTTCCGATCGGTTGCCAGTTTCTGGCTTCCTCCCAATTGCCGGTTGCAGGACCTGCCCATTTTTTCTGAGCAGTTACCTCATGGCTAATTAAAGCAAAAATGATAAAAAATAATTTCCCCGGCATATCCAGCATAACTTTCAAAGTAAATAAATACATCAAAGGCTAAGGGTGAAACTACTTTCTAAATTTTTATGCTGCCAGGGTGTTTTAACGTAAAATTCGTTGACTATAAAATATTGCTATTAGCCAGCTGCTTAAAAATCACAACCTGCCTTAAAGTTTATCACCACAGCACAACCACTCCGACACACCAACCACCCCCGTTGGCGTAACGTGCTACGCATTGTTCTGCCAACGTCCCCTCATTGAAAAAAGGAGGGGAACCGGAGAAATGAAGCACAATGAGAGTGAGTAATTAGATCATAATTATTTTTAGCCGGCTGCTTAAAAATCACAACCTGCCTTAAAGTTTATCACCACAGCGCAACCACTCCGACACACCAACCACCGCCGTTGGCATAACGTGCTACGCATCGTTTTTGAACGGGGGTGGTTAAACGCTGTCAGAGTGGTTGCACGATGACTCTAAGCAGGCATCGCGTTATCAATAATCATTTTTTAATTTTTATTAGCTTAACCGTTCTGGAAGGAATACCATTCACATTTATTCGTGCCATATATACACCCGGAGAAAACATGGAGGAACCCATATTGATAAGCCAGCGATTATAACCTGCGTTGATATTAGCTGGCTGAAAGGTATACAACAATTTTCCATTCAAATCGTAAATCCCAACCGTTATTTTGTTGTTGACACTACCCTCATTAAAATAATCAACTGTAAAACTTTCGATAAACGGATTGGGATAAATATTAATTGAAGCCGCGGTTCCCAGGCTTTCCTTTGTAAGGTTAACTGTTTGATTAACCAATTTTTGAGCGGGTGTTACTACAGCGGCATTTGCCTGATAAATACTGCTGAAAGCCGCATCAGGTATAACCTGACGGCTTATTCCCGGACCACTCCAATATAACTGCATTATTTCTCCACCATCCTTTTCAAAATAAGTTATACTTACAGGATACGTACCCGCAGCCGTAACGGTAGCACTGCCGGTAGCTGACATCGGAGCATGTACACCATCATTGTTAACAGTACTGTTGCCGTTTACCGCATAAGGCATGTTGAAGTAAACCTTGCTGCCATCATCTGAAATTGTTTCAAAAGTATAATCACCTGCTATGGGAAGGGTGATATAACCGTCCCATGTAAACGCAAAATGATCATTGACTCCAGGTGTTCTTATACCGATATCCGCATTGGCGGTGCTACCTGTTTTAATGGGAGTGAGCGCTGAGAAATCAGGCAACGCATTAAAATCACCTTCATAATATTTATAATTAAGTCCACCTATCAACGGCATCGTTGCAGCTGACGTAAACGCTGCGTCAGGAATCTGCTGCCTGGCAAAACCAGGACCTGACCAGTATGCCTTCATACCTTCCGCACCATCATTTTGAAAGAAAGTAATTGTAACCGGGTAAATACCGGCAGCCGGTATATTAACTGTCCCAGTTACTGATTGCATGGCATGAATCCCATCATTGTTTACGAGCGCAGCTGAGCCAAATGCATAGCCCGTGTTTAAATAAAACTTACTGCCATCATCTGAGTTGGTTTCGAAAGTATAGTTTCCGGGAGCGGGAATATTTATATAACCCTCCCATACAAACGCAAAGCTATCATCGATACCTGCAGGCCGTACATTGAGATCGATATTACTGCTGCTACCGGTTTTAACAGGTGTTATCGTATTGAAATCCGGCAGCGCGGTAAACACCCCCTGGTAAAATTTATAAGCAAGCCCATTGACTGGCTGGGCATTGCCATTGAATGCAGCATCGGGTATCAGTTGACGTGAGATGCCCGGGCCTGACCAGTAAAGCTGCATCGATTCACCGCCATCATTTTCAAAATATGTAATAGTAACCGGGTAAGTACCGGCAGCGGTTATATTAATGGTCCCTGTGGCAGACCGGGCAGCATGACTTCCATCATTATTAACCAACGCTGCTGCGTTAACACTGTAAGGAGTATTGAAGTAAATTTTACTTCCATCATCGGAGACCGTTTCAAAAATATAATTACCCGCGATAGGGATATTGACAAAACCTTCCCATATAAATGCGTATCCATCGTCAACACCGGTCGGCCTCACACTGATATCGACGTTGGTACCGGTGCCGGTTTTAACAGGAGTAAGCGCATTGAAGTCGGGCAGGAGATTAAAGTTGCCCTGGAAGAATTTATAACTAAGTCCGCCATAGCTAACCGCTACAACATCAGCAGGATTCGCATAGCCAAAAGTAAAAGCACTGAAAGAAGACAACGGTTTTGAAACTACCGAACCACCCGTTATATTACCCGGTGTTAACACAGAACCATTTTCAGCTATCCAATGACCGTTTACATAATGCGCTGCCACCAGTGCGTCGCCGGCAGCTGCTCCGCCTACAGCAGTATTAAACGTGAGCTTTACCTGCGCATCAGAGCCGGAAATTTTTGTTATGTCCCAATATTCAGTAGCAGAGATCCCTTTCAAAGGAGCAGTTGCATTCAGGTCAGGATATTTTATGTTGAAATATTCAGCCTGGTAAATGGAAGGCACAACGGAAGCAGGTACTATAGAACACGAGTCAAAAATATAGGAAGTACGCGAAGAGTTACCCTTGCCTGTTGGAAATGAATAGGACTGTGTAGTATTTGCAGCTCTTCTTAAAGGACCATTAATGTAACTTTTGCCAGTGTTGCCAACTGTTATAGCATCGTAAGAAGGATTGGATACCGTTAATAAATTTACCGTGCTGGTTGTTAACGGACTTCGGGCAAGTTCCAGCCTCCCAACTTCTAACGGACTTTGAAGAATTACTCCATTTGGAAGAAAATCATAGCCCGTAAGATTATACGCTGTGTGATCGATTCGCAAAGTAACTGAATGACGTGCGTTATCAATAGTGCCACTGCTCATGCTTATTGTTCTGAGAGAAGAAAAACTACCGGAAGGACCAGTGATAAATTCAGGATCATCCATAACAACCATAAACTTTGCCGCGCTATTGACAGCTGTGCTGTTGGTAATAAAACTGCCACCTGTTTGTATAAGGTCATTTTTTATGACAAGTGTCGATGGGCCTGTTGCGTTATCAAAATCCTGTAATGAAAAATTACCACCGGACTGGGTGAAGCTTTTGGTTACAAGTAATTTGTAAGCAGTTGCCGGAGCTGAAGCAGATGCTTTTGCCAGCGCCACTTTTGTGCTGCTGCCACTTATATTTAAATAACCGCCAAACAGGTAACCCGCTTCAAGGGTACCTACCTCTACCAGAACGCTGGAAGTAGCGCTGGTACCTGCCAGCAATGTAAGCGTATGGTTATTGGTATTTAGAATTTCAAGATTGCCCTTTATCTTACTTCCATCAGGCAAAGCCAGGCTTGCGTCTGCCGTCATCGTTGAAAGATCAATAACCAGTCTTCCAAAATCCGGGACACCTCCCAGGTATTGTACCTGTTCCATATTGCCGGTGAGCTTAATGGTAGCAGCCGGCGCTCCCAGGAAGCCGGAATAAGTGGCAGGGCCCCGCACGGAATCTTTCGCCCATGTAGCAGCAGGAATAACAGCAGTGAGATTATTGTCTGAAATATAAGAAGAGCCATACAAAAATTTCAGCGTCGCTGCAGTGGAGGAGATCTTGCTTGTATTTTTTTTGAAGATAATTCTTCCGCCATAGTCCGGAAAAAATAAGGGCAAAGTGGTTACTGTCACAAGGGAACCGTCATCCGCTGTGAACCTTGCTCCGTTACTACCAGATAATGGGACGCCTCCTTCAAATATCCAGTCACCAAAAATTAATGCGGTAGCATGACTTGCGCTATTGAAGAGTACATTGAAAGCAACATTAGCACTGGTGCTGTCTTTCAAAGTACTTAACGGTTCTACACGAAGGCTGCTGAGAATAGTTAGGATGCTGCCACCAGAAGTATAAAGCGTTACATTGTTTGAACCGAACGAGGTACGTAATGAAAAGATTGTGGCAGATATATTAAGATTCACCAGGGCGTTGCCACTAAAAATTACTGCATCGGAAGATGTTGGAAATCCAGCACCGCCACTGCCGCCACTTGTCAGGGACCAGTTAACATCGGCGTTCCAATTTCCACCTGACGGACCGACCCAATATTTATCGGCAGCTAAAACAGAGGTAAAGGAGACGACACATGATAGCAGCATTAAGTAACTTTTTTTCATTATAAAGATTTTTATAAAAAAGATGGACGGTTATAAGGCGTAACTGCAGAAGTGCCGGGCAGGACAAATAACTTTATGTATTTGCTATAAATGTACCGGAATTAAAACATAATAAGCAGTAAACTGATTTGCGGGCGGAAGTTTATCTTAATTATAAGGGTAAACAACTATGAGGTGTGAGGCAGGAGGTTATGGGGGTATGAGGTGTAGGGTGTGAATATCCTATTTGCGCGTGCCGCTATTAACAGATTAATAATTTTAAAATTTTAGATTCATTTTTTTCAAGATCAACTTTAAGTTATAGTACCACCAAGGCACGGAGACAGGGAGGACTATGCGGCAAATATAATAATCAGAAACCGTGTTTCTCTGTGCCACCCTGACTCAACTTCCTCATAGCTTTTATATAACTTCTTTCCCATCATAGTATTAGATTGGCGCAGGCCATTATCATTAGATTAATGATGAGGCATGAGGTTATTGGTATGAGGTAGGTAAACACAATCGTCCGTATATTTTTCTTAACACATGTTTATCGCCTTATATTCTTGATTGTATGATTAAGAATTGGAAGATGTACAATAGTAACAGGGCATGTCAAAAATGACAATTAAATATCTTTGTCCGCGGTTGCTAACTTACTTCTTACGGAAAAATATCCTGATAGGGACTCCCTTGAAATTGAAGTTTTCCCTCATCTGGTTTTCCAGGTAATTTTTGTAAGGAGCTTTTATATCGTCAGGGTAATTGGTGAAGAAAGCGAAAGAAGGGACAAAAGTTGGCAACTGTGTTATGTATTTAATCGTCACCGCATTGCCACGAACCACCGGCGGATGGTATGACTCCACTGCCTTTTGCATTATTTCATTTAATTTGGAAGTAGGAATTTTACGACTCCGGTTTTCAAACACTTCCAAGCCGGCTTCAATAGCTTTGAATATCCTGAGCTTGTCGGTAACAGAAATAAATATGATGGGTACATCGGTAAAGGGTGCGATCTTCTGGGTAAGCTCTTTCTCGTAATCGCGCGAGGTGTTTGTTTTCTTCTCCATCAGGTCCCATTTGTTTACTAGCAGTACAATACCTTTCCCCTTCTTTGCCGCAAGACCGAAGATACTAAGATCCTGTGCAGTAATGCCTTTGGTAGCGTCAAGCATCACCAGGCAAACATCCGCTTCATCCATCGCTTTGATAGCGCGGATAACGGAATAAAATTCAAGGTCTTCATTAACCTTTGCCTTGCGCCGGATTCCTGCGGTATCAATTAAAATAAATTCTTTTTGAAAAAGATTATAATGAGTAGAAGTAGTGTCCCGGGTAGTGCCGGCGATTTCACTTACAATGGCACGCTCGGCGCCAACCAGCGCGTTGAGCAAGGAAGACTTACCAACATTTGGCTGACCCATGATTGCGAACTTTGGCAATTGCGAAACAGAAGTATCGGCAACATTATCATCAGCGATCAATTCAACGATGGCATCAAGTATCTCTCCTGTTCCGCTTCCACTTATCGCTGAAAGAAAAAATATTTTTTCAAAACCAAGACTATAAAATTCGGAGCCTTCCAGCAGACGTTCGTGGTTATCAACTTTATTAACAGTTAAAAAAACCGGCTTAGATGTTTTACGCAACAGATCTGCCATCGATTGATCAAGGTCGGTAATGCCAGTAGTGGTATCCACCATAAAAATTAAAGCATCCGCTTCTTCTATTGCTATCAAAACCTGCTTCTTTATTTCTCTTTCAAATATATCAGTACTCTTAGGGACGAAGCCACCAGTATCTACCACATTGAAACTTTTGCCGATCCATTCAGCTACCCCATATTGCCTGTCGCGCGTTACACCGCTGATATCATCGACAATGGCTTTACGCTGTTCCAGTAACCTGTTAAAAAAAGTGCTTTTACCTACGTTAGGTCTTCCTACTATCGCGACTGTATATCCTGCCATGTATAAAATTTTTACTGTCAACTGTCAGCCATCGGCTGTCAGCAGCATACTTTAAAGCATTAATGATTGTTATTAAAAATACCTCCCATTCTTAAGGATATGACACATGCCTCACGCCACATACCTCACGCCCCATACCCCATACCTCATATCTAACTGTATCCATACTCCTTCAGGTGCAGGTCATTATCCCGCCACTTCGGTCGCACTTTTACAAACAGTTCAAGGAAAGTTTTACTACCTATAAATTTTTCTATTTCCATTCTTGCTTCTGTCCCCAGTTGCCTGATCATTTTGCCGCCTTCTCCCAGGATAATTCCCTTCTGTGTTTCCCTCTGGACGATTATCTCCGCCCTGATTTTTATAAGCGTTTGTTTTTCTTTGTACTCTTGTACGATAACCGTTGTGTGATAGGGAATCTCATCCTGGAACAACTGGTAAATTTTTTCCCTGATCAGTTCGCCTACGAAAAATCTTGTAGAGAGGTCGCTGATATTATCATCTTCAAAGAAAGGTTCCCCTTCGGGAATATATTTTAAGATGGTGTTCATCAACCCATTCATATTTTTTTTTGCCAGCGCCGATATGGTAATCACTTCTTTACAATAAGGTTTCATCGTAAAAAAATCGCTCACTTCCTGAATTTTTTTTTCATTGGTAGCATCTATTTTATTGATCACTACTATTGCAGGTACTTTTAACCGGAGGGTGGAAAAGATAGTATCGCATTCTTCCAGGTTTTCAAACACATCCACCATTAATAAGGCGAGATCAGCGTCTTCAAGAGCGCTCTTCACAGCCTGCATCATTTTTTCGTGCAGTTTGTATTTAGGTTCGATGATGCCAGGGGTATCTGAAAAAATTATCTGATAATTTTTTTCAGTCAAAATTCCTTTTATGCGGTGCCTGGTCGTCTGCACTTTATGGGATACTATTGCCAGCTTCTCTCCCATCAACGCATTCAGCAAGGTGCTTTTACCTGCGTTGGGCTTACCGAATATATTTACAAATCCTGTTTTCATGTATCAATTTCTGACTAAAGTGCGCAAAGTTAGTTTAAAGTTAATTGGCTGAAGGTTAAAGTAGATAAGCGCTGTCAGTTGTTAGCCATCAGCAAACGCCGCGTGGCAGTACTAATGAAAAGGGATCAGCAAAAAAACATGCTTGCAAATCTTTTAAGGTTAACTGTTTTCCTCATTCCCTGTTCATGCTCTCATAAATGAATCTCTTCCCCCGGCATAGCCAAATCGGACCTTTTAGAACAAATTTAATTGCAGTTCTTCTTTCAGCGGTTTTGGATAAGTTGGATGAAATGTTCCGATAATAATAAATGGGTTGGGATAGTTTTTTGCATGGCTTTCATAAACTGTTCCTAGAAACAAATACAAGTCTTTTGTTAAGGCAAAGTCATCCCAGTATTTTTTCCTTACATCGTCACAGGCTTTTGTTTCCCGGTCATGGCCATCATATTTTGCCAACATCTTCCAATACAAGGCACCAATTTCCCAATCTTCTATCATTAATTTTGAAAGGGTTCCTTCATCATCTTTAAACCTGTAAGAAAACTTGAACGGTAATTTATTTACCACTTCGAATGGGTTTTCTGCGTTCTGAAACAAATGTAATTGTTGGGCTTTAGCTTTAAGTGTTGCCAGCTTTTCTTTATCCCATTCCCTTTCAACTGGCTCTATTGTAAAATCAAGTATTTCGTTTGGCTTAAATGTGGCTAATGAGGTAGCTATCTTTTTATCTTTTGCTTCGGCTATAAGTTGTGTAAGATTGGTATATACCTTTTTTAAAACTATATCTTTTCTTTGCTGCCAATTGTTATGTGTTTCAATATGACCAACTACATTGAAAGCATTTTCAATTGACCGGGGCTTATAACTTTCCGGTCTGAAATCACCAGTGTTTTTTGTCAAATCAATTTCTACCCAGTCATATTTACTGTACCGCTTATCGTATTCCAATTTCCGAAAAGGAATAGGGAAAATCCTTATCCAATTGCCATTCTCCAAAAAACCTGCTGTGCAAACTAACTCATTATATTTTGAAGATAATGACGGGTAGGTTTTTACAGCAATTAATACTTTGGTCAGGGCCATTCTAAATATGCTTTAGTTCATAATTCCATTGAGTTAGTTGGGTGATTGCTTCAGCCAAATGTTTGCGATGGCATTTACAAATATTTGCTTCAAAGCAGGTTAGTGCAATCCGCTTTTTATGTTTCAGTAAAGCCAGTATTTTTTCCTGAGTTGAAATAGTATTGGGAAGTGTTTTGTTTTTATAACTTTCAAAAAGATTATCGTAGTCACTTTGTTCTTTTAATTCCTGCCGGTATTCGGATTGAATACCCACCTCACCAAAATGTATGTACTGAATGTTTAGGCCTTCGCAGTAACGTATTAACTGGCTTTTTGAAAAACCGAATTTCTGGCTCAATGGATTATTGCGAACATCTACCAGCACTTTAATATCATGCTTAATTAGTTTATTCAAATATGATTCCAGGGATATGCCTTCGTAACCTATTGTGTAAAGCGTTGTAGTGGTTAAAGCAGGACGAAAAGCATAAACCTGCTCTAATTGCTCTTTCGTTAAAAGCCTTTTAGCAGGAATGCTGTTAATAGTATAATAAGGATAGTTAGTGTAAGTAAACTTCATTAATCGATCGCGATCCATTTTATTATAAAGCTTATAAGCCTGGTTAATCAATTTTTTATCTTCGTCATCTAATAATGCCAAATAGTTTTTTCGATCCTTTTTTAAATAGCCTGTTTCATCCTCGGTTAAGAAATCTTTCTTTACCATTGTAAATAAATCTGCCTTGGCTGAGTAAGAGTAACAGCCATACAAATAGGGTATAAAATCGTACTCCGGCTCTTTTTGTTTTTGGCATACCAGGAACAGTAATTTTTGCAGGATGATTTTTTCCAATCTGCCACCGAACACTTGCAACAAGGCTAATATAATTTTTCTGCGATAGAACATGGGGTAAAGATAATTTAAGTTCCTTTGTGCAGGAAACAACATTTCAAACACAGTTCTCAACTAAACCTACTTTAACTTGCTGCGAAAACCGGCTCTCATATATTATTAATCAATCGAAAAGTTATCGAAGACTTTATTGAAAGTGTTCAACGGACATTCATTTGCGCCAACACTTTGCCAAAAAATATCCATAGTATTCTTTAATTGTTTTTTTATTTCCTGAATATCGTTTGGCAATAACGTAATGGGTAATTGCAATTCATTAAAATTATGATACCGACCCAGGCTTATTTCTGTCGGTGTTAAAAACATATTTTTAATGTTATTTAATTTTATAGAAAGATAAAAATATGGTTCAATTGATAGCTTTTTACATATCATAAAGTTTTTCTCTAACTGTTCTTTAAGAATATAGAGTAGCCCCTCACCATTTACCATCAATGTCCCATTGGGTTTTTTATAAAACGGCTCATTGGTAAAAGTTTCTGTAGAACCATTTCTAAACAATAAATTGTATGGCACAATCTCAAGTTCGCTATTTAAACGCCTATTTTGGAATAAGTGAAAACCTTCTAAACAATATCTTGTTGAGTAACTCCCGTTCCCTGGTGGTTTCAGAGCAAGTTGTAAAAAATCTGCTAACTCGTAACTTGAAAAGTTTTCAAGTTGTGAATTATAAAAACTCAATGGAATAACATGAATTAAGATTGAACTTAATGATCCAATATCTGGCCAAAAAAGATTCTCTAAGACACTATATTGCCTGTCTCTGATAAATGTTGCAATTCTTTCTTCTAAGATATTTATTTGAGTAAATGTTTCGTATAATTCGTAAGTATCAAGTGAATATTTTCCGTTCGTTTTTCTTTTGAAAAATCTATTATGATTGCCAAAAGTCACCATAGCAGGCAAAGATTTAGTTTTCGTAATACCTATTAAATAAACATTCGAACCTGACACTGTTATTAAGGGACTAAAAAATAAATTTGTAATTGATGGATTTGTTGACTGCCTAATAGTTTCCTGAATTCTTAATAATAATTCATCATAGTTTGAAATTATTACTTCAGTGTCAGGTATTTTTGGCAAGCCTGTATTTTTATTTTGTTCATCTTTTTCTTCTTCTAATCCAATAATAATACAACCTCCTTCTGTATTATAAAATGAGCTTATGTCATAGATAAATTCGGCTTTGCTTTTTTCATCAAACTTTAATTCTCGTTTATAATCAAGGGTTTTTGATTCCGGAACTTTATTTTCAATTAAAGATTGAATATCCAAAGCGGTATATTCTGAAATATTTTTTCCTCGAAAATTCATCAGATTTATTTATTACTTATTTTTTTTCTGCTTCGCAAACAATCCTGCCGTGTATTTATAATATAATTCAAAAGAAAATTCAATCCGTTTTATTCTATTTTAAATAGCTGGCTGCGATAACATTTATTAAATTTATTGTATTCCCTTTCGTTTATTTTCTTTCAGTGCTTTGGCGTTTTGGCTGCTTACTACTTTTTTTCCTGTTTTGGCTTCAATAGCTTTTCGGGCATTGCCGGCAATAGTACCTCCCTGCCGGGCTATCTTTTTATTATTATCAAAATTTACCGGCTTTTTTTCTTTACTTATTTCGGTGGTGGTAGCTTCTGCCAGCATGTTTAGCACCAACTCAAGATTGGTCATGTTGTCACGCAGGTTTTCTTTTTTTAAGCCTTTGTGTTGTTTATAATTTCTAACAGTTTTGCCACTCCATGCTTCGGTAATAATATCTGTAAGTGTCGCAAACTCCTGTCCTTTTTTTACACCCCTGTTTTCCCACTCATCAGTAAGTTCTTTTCTTACTTCAATACTTTTTAATCGTTGGTTTATCCATTCTTTACTATAGCCTAATTTTAAATAATTCTCCATGGCACGGTCAATACTTTTTTCAGGGTCCTGAATTTCTTCAATACGTTCGTAACCTGTTTTGGCCAGCCATTGCTTAAAGGGTTCTGCTTTAGGAGAAGGTATAGATTGAATAAGCCGCAGTAAATTTTCTGTGCTCAGGCAATCGGTAGCGTACTGTTTGCCGTCAGCAGCCGCAAATTTGAGTTGTACGATTTTTTCGTACAGCTGGCTTCCCTCTTTCAGCAACTTCTTTTTTAAATCACTCCAATAACGCTTGGGTATTGTACTGCCGGTTAGTATTTCTATCACATCAATAACAGAAAAATACCACATCTCCTCTGCTTCTTGATACCGTGTCCTGATTTTTTTATCGTCAAAAAATTTAATGCTATTCATTAGAACTTATTTTCTTTTTTGTTCTTCTCCTTCACAAACAACCCCGCAGTATATCTATCATACAACTCAAATAAAAATTCAATCCGTTTGGTTTCATTTATAAATGGCTGACTACGGTAGCATGCATCCACTGCTTTATCCAACGCCTTGTGCGTCTTTACTAATACTGGCGGCATTGTGTTAGGATCGTATAAATCGGCAAGGCTGCTATTAGGGAAACTTGCTCTTGCATTTAATACTGCCTGCGCTGCTTTTTCGACTGTTATTTTTTGTTTATCAGATGGATTTTCCGGCCAAGGAAAATTATTGTAAACAGTTTCGTTTGAATATCTATAGTCACTCTTTATTCTTCCGCATGTATACTTGACCCAAACCATATGTATTAAAGATTGCATTACCCCGAAGTGATAAATATTTGCATTTGCAACAAATAGGCAACTATCACTTGCAATATCTGTAGACAAAAAAAAGCCCATTGGTATGTACATCCTATTTTCAGATGAATGTCTTGGTATAAGAATATAATTTGTGGAAGGCTGTCTAATTTCACCAAATAGAGAAGGATAGACTGCTAATTTTTTTGTTGCTTCTCTGTTACTTTTTAATCGATGTCTTTTTACAATTTCAATTTGTTTTAAAACTTTAGGCATATTTTTTAGTTCTGCCGGATCCGCACCTAACAACCATAGGCACCAGCGGTTTTCACCATTCAAAAATTCATAAGCACTTAGTAAAGGTTTTATATATTTTCTTGCTTTTGGTTCTTCATCCAAAAATATCTTTTTTTCTTCATCACTAAAAATAAGGCCTCCACCATCATTAGGCATATTACCAAATGCAATTTCTGAAACTTTGCAAATCGGTTCTCGTCTTTTTGGAATACATAAATCATTTCCAAAAACCAAATATGGATTTATATTTTTAACCTTCATTTCATGTGGCTCACCCTTAATATTATCATATTCGTAAATCAATTTTTCAAAGATATCGAAGTTTGCAAATCCAATAATAACAACATGGACTGCTGCATTTCCTTTAGCCTCATTACCCCATTTAAAAGTTCTATGGGCAAAGTGAATCTTGATATGATATTTGTTAAATAGTTCAGCCCATAAAATACCAACCTGTTCTCCTTGTGCAATGGAGTTTGTACTTACAAAAGCTGTTTTTGTTTTGGGCAAATCCTTTTCTTCAACTGTATTTGCTTTTTGCATGTATTGTGCGGCCTTTATGTACCATGCCGCAACATAGTCCATTACACCTGCGGCATTAACCCCCATGAAAACATTGTCCATATCCTTTTTTTGTTCGGCATTTTGCAAATGCTTTCCAATGAACGGTGGGTTGCCTAAAATAAAATGATACCTGGCTTGTTCCTTCTCCCAGGGCATTGGGTCAATCATGCTTTGCCAGTCTGTACGCAAAGCATTCCCATGAATTATAGTTGCACTCTTTCGCAACGGCAAGCGTACATAATATTCACCAAAAGTATTGGTTACCATTTGGTTCATTTGATGATCCATTAACCACATGGCTACCTGCGCTATTTGTGCCGGAAATTCTTCATACTCTATTCCATAGAACCTGTCCACATCGCATTTTATCAATTGTCCTACATCCACCCCAGCATCCGCAGCTACTTCTACCCTTAATTTTCCATATTTAAAAATCAACGTTTTTATTATTTGTATTTCCAGTAACCTTAATTCTCTGTAGGCAATAATTAAAAAATTACCGCAGCCGCAGGCAGGATCTAAAAACCGGAGTTTACTTATTTTATCATGAAATTTTTGCAGTTTAGGTTTACTTTCTTTGGCAGTTGCATATTCTTTATACAACCCATCTAAAAACAAAGGTTTTATTAATTTAAGGATATTTTTTTCACTGGTGTAATGAGCGCCTAAATTTCTCCGGGCTTTACTATCCATCACACTTTGAAAAAGAGAACCAAATATAGCCGGTGATATTTTACCCCAATCCAATAGGCAGCAATCAATTAATATCTTTCGCATTTCTCCATCAAAGCTGGCAAGAGGCAATGGTTCTTCAAACAACTTTCCATTGACATAAGGAAAAATATCAAGGCTCTCATCTATATTTTTAAAACGTTTATCTTTTGGAGTATTAAGAATGGTAAATATCTGGCTAATGTGCATTGCAAGATCACTGCCGTCTTCACTGGTTTTTAGTTATATATACATGTAGCGTACCTCTTTCAAAAATACTTGTATCATCGGCAAACAAACAAAAGAGCAACCGAACCAAATACAATTCCAGGTGATGCCCATCATAACCGATGGCTTTTAATTTATCATGCAGCTTACCCATTAGTTCTGCTGCTTCAATATTTACAGGGTCTTGTTCTTTATAAGTTCTTTTTTGGTAACCAGCAATAAAACCAAACAGGTGTACATGGTTCACAAAATCAAAGAGATTAAATTCATGGTGGATATTTTCCTCCAGGTCATATAATCGAAATTTTTCAAAATCGCTTACCAAAATATAGCGTGGTAATTCCTTTTCTTTTAACCCCGGAAAATAATCTTTGGCTTGCCGATATGCCTTATCAAGATCTTTACCGCGGCTTTTATGTTCTACCAATATTATGCCTTTCCAGAGCAAGTCAATGAATCCTGTTTTATTGTCAATCTTCTTTACCTGTTGCTCAAAAGTGGCTACCCTTCGGCGGCCTATACCAAATACATTAAAGAAATCATCCCAAAATGATTTGGCTTCAGCGTCTTCGCTTACTTCGTTTTCCCATTCTTTGCTAAAGGCGGTTGCTCTGGTTTTTATTTCATTCCAACTTAGGGGCATTGTACTAAAATGATTAGGTGTAAATATAGCCTATGGGCATCAATTTCGAGTACTTGTAAACCTCTCGGCTGCATAAAAAAAGGGCTATAAAAGCCCTCACCTGCAAAGCTGCAATAACACTTCGCTGGTAATGATAATATGGTCTATCACTTTTTTATCATGATAAGCCGCATCCACTTTTATCTTTTGTGTTAGTTCTTCATCGGCTTGGCCTGATTTAAAATTTCCGCCTGGATAATTTTGTGCTTTGGTCTGCTGACAGCTGACAGCTGCCAGCCAACAGCCCCTATCGACTGCTATCTAAAAACTAAACCCAACAGCAACCTGGCCGGATAGCCCAATTACTTTCGGTGTAAAATCCCAGACATTGTAAGAAGGAGGGTCCATGAAGATCTGCGGACCAACACCGGCTCTGATAAATAAACCGCCAGTTGATTGCTGGTAACGATAACCGATTGATGGTTTGATATATAACTGCTTGTCAAGATCTGTCTTTACTTTTTCGTAAAGATGTTGTTCAACATGCGGTATCACTGCGAGACTCATTTCAAAATGATGTTTACTGCCTGTTGTAAAAGCATTCAGAGAGATGGGGATGGAAACACTTTTCTTAGCAGGTGAATAACCAATACTATAACTATAATTAAAAGTACGACCCTTGCTAAACACTCTTTCAAAATTGATGGAGTGGCTATTGCCGGCGCCTGAAAGCTGCACGTATACAATATTTTTAGCGGTGATATGTGTGCTGTCCGAACAGGTACCTTTCAGTACAAAAATCAGCAGAGCGATAAGGGTGAACAAACAGATCTTAACAACATATATAACGTTGGCAGCGTGCCGGTCTGCGGCTGAAATGTTTTCGGTAGTAGTAAAAGTATTTTTCATATTATCAGATTTGATAGTATAAATGCCAGTTATATGCCGGATTGTATTATACTGGTAATGTGCAGGTTAGTAAAATACCACCTGTTATTTTCTTCCAGCTTAAAGAAAATAATTCCAACTATGGGAACAGTAATTTATAGGGAGGATATCGAAAGAAAATGAAGTTTCATAGCGCATGTCGAACGCCGTTGCTATGGGGAGATCATAAGACTATCATATGGCAATCATCACAAACATAAAAACCACTGAAACTATAATAGCGTTGATAATGTGGTTCAAATGCCGGTCTGCAATAGCTGTATTCTCATGAAAAGAATTATTATTTTTCATAAAATTAATTTGGAACATAATTACGACATACATGCCAATTAATATTATGCTTATAATCAACAGGTTGTAAAAAGGAATGTTTAATATGCCGTCTTTAAATGAGAAGGGATTTCCAATCAGGAACGATTTTGCGAAGCCGGGTGTGAGCCGTAAAATGAAAAATCCTGCCTGGTCTTTTCGACCAGGCAGGATTATAAGTGTTATTTTGAAATCCTGTACTGACAGGCTATCAGCCTTCAGCTATCAGCTGACAGCCAGTTACTAAAATGCCGTCTTAAAAGTTTTCTCCCCAAAAATGGTAAGGTAAAGAATTTTTACGTCAAGGAAGGGTGTCCAATTCTCTACGTACCAAAGATCATGTGCGGTACGTTTGCATTTTTGTTCTTCTGTATCTGTAGGCCCCCTCCAGCCGTTAACCTGCGCCCAGCCTGTAATACCGGGTTTAAGGTAATGACGGATCATATAGTGATCCACTTCTTTTTGCATCACCTGGTTAAGGAATATCCTGTGAGGACGAGGGCCAACGACACTCATCTCACCTTTTAATACATTAAAAAATTGAGGCAATTCATCAAGACTGTATTTTCGAATGATTTTGCCCACCCTTGTAATACGGGTATCATCTTTTCTGGTAGACATCTTACCACCGGAAGCCGCATCATTCTGAAACATGCTTCTGAACTTGTATACTTTGAAAGGGCGTCCACCCTGCCCGAGTCGTATAGGACAATAAAAAACAGGACCCGCCGATTCAACCCTGATAATAATCGCCAGTACTAATAACAGTGGGGCAAGCAGTATAATTACAAACAGTGAAAAGACAAAATCGAATACCTGTTTTAAAAATGCCAGTCGTAGCCTGTCCAATGAAATTTCGCGGATATTGATAACAGGAATATTACCAAAATTGGTGGTTTTATATTGTTTTCCCAGCAGGCTCGTATAATCAGGAATAAGCCGGACTCTGATACCATAGTAATCTGCTTTCTCAACAACAAAATGAATTGTATCGCTAAGATGCGTAGGAAGCGCGATGAACACTTCATCTATTTCTGTTTCTTTAAGAACCATTCCTATTTGTGAAATTGGCCCGAGTATTCTTTTTTGCAGCTCCCCTTCTTTAGGGTTATCATCCATAAAGCCAATAATCTTGTATCCCAGCTCAGGGGTGCTTGCAAAATATTCATCTATTAAAACACCCGTTCTTCCAGCCCCTGCAATAAGCGCCTTCCTGATATTTTTCCCTTTGCGGCGAAGGCGGCCGACGGATAGATAAACGAGGTAATTAATTAGTGAATCAGCGACAAAAAAAGCAGCGAGAAAAGTGGCAAAATGTATCCTCGTATAAATTGGTACACCCAGTAAAATATACAACAGCGATAGAACGGCCATAAATTGCAGGTGATTTTTTATATGGTTCCTGAGCCTGTACTTAATGGTGTTGTGTAAGTGAAGAAAATAAACTTTGTTACGCGAGGTTAAATAAATCCATATCAGCGAGAGAGTAATGAAGAAAAGATAATCCTGGCTTACGAAATCGTTTCCGCGAAATATTAAATTGACACCGGTAAAAATTATAAAAAGGGTAAATTGATCTGTCACTGCATAAAGCAGCTTCAAACGTTTGTCTGAACGTATCATAGCATGGATTTAGTTTTCAAAAAATACCGGAGTATTTTTTATCAGGATTTGGGTATAAGGTACGGGTTCGAAAAATGCTTATAGTTATTTCTAACTTTTATCAACTGATCAAACATGGGTTGTTTATTTAACTCATGCCTGACCGGCAGGGTTTATTACCAGGATGTTTTATAACACACCCTTTTATGTAACAACATGTTAAACGATAAATAACGGATGATATTGGATTACCAGCACAAACCTTCATAATTCTTTTTGTCGTGTACCCAATTGACCTTTACCAGGTCTATAACTATTTTGTTTTTTAATAATTCATAATAAGTAGCTACCTCAAAATTACGGTGGTTGATAAGCACGACATCTGATTTTTCAATAGCTTCCCCGACATCATTGCTGATCAGTTGCGAGAGGTGCGGCAGGTGCTCGTTGATAAAAGCTTTGTTTGCTCCTACCAGTTTTGAAATATGTACGTTCTGGTCAAAGATGGTGAGGCAATAACCTTTACCAATAAGTTTCTCTGCAAGGTCAACTGATGGACTATACCTTAAATCATCCGTCCCTTCTTTAAAACTAAGACCTATAAAACAAACCTTCTTTTTTCCCGTGCGGGCGATCATTTCAAAAGCGATTCTTTTTTGATTTTCATTAGAATGATCAATATTGCTTAACAAGGGAGCGACGATATAGTTATCATGTGCCAGTGTCACCAGGCCACCGAGGTCTTTTGGCAAACAGGAACCGCCGTATGCAAAGCCGGGTTTGAAATAAGCGGGAGAAATGTTGAGGCTGGTATCTTTGCAGAACAAGCTCATCAATACATGCGAATCTATCTTCATCGATTTGCAGATATTACCCACCTCGTTAGCGAAGGTGATTTTAAGCGCATGATAAGCATTGTTGACATACTTAATCAATTCTGCTACTTCCACATCCGTTACTTCTATCATTCCATTGAGATCGCGGTACAGCGAGGAGACTTTTTCAACCGCACATTTATTATCGCCACCGATAACAGTAACAGCAGGGTTGTAATAATCTTTCACTGCCGTACCTTCTCTCAGGAACTCGGGATTAGACACCACTGAAAAAGCTTCGTTTCTTTTCCTGCCGGAGTATTGCTCAATGATCTCACCGATTTTTTTATTCGTTCCCGGCATCACCGTACTTCTTATTACCACTACATGAAACGAGTCTTTGGCTTTCAGTGCTTCACCTATCTGTTCGGCGGTGCGGTAGATATAAGAAAGATTAAGATGACCGGTAGCTGATGAGGGCGTACCTACGCAGATGATGCTCATCTCCGAATGCATGATAGCATCGTTATAACACAGTGTTGCCCTGATGGAGCCTTTTTCAAACTGGTCTTTTATTATTACATCTATGTCTTTCTCAACTATGGTTGCCAGGCCCCTGTTAATCAGATCTACTTTTTCCGGTTGTACATCTACGCCAATTACTTCATGTCCGTTTTTAGCCAGACATCCTATACTTACACAACCGACATATCCTAACCCGAAGATTGAAATTTTCATTTAATTATTTTTTATAAATATTGATTTGATTATTCATAAAGTCAACCATGTCATCCCATTTGTTTTCGAGTCCTTCACGGGTTGCGTATTGCCTGCACCTGTCAAAAGGTTTAGCTATAAAATCATTTACCGGAGCGATGGCTTCATCAACCGGATAGTGATAAAGAATGCCTTCATCCATCAGCAACTTATTAGCTTTCATATCCCTAATACCGCAATATATAGCAGGCACTCCCAGCATAGCGCCTTCTCGTGCCATGCTGTCTCCGGAAGACAGGATAAGCTTTGAAAAAAACATCAGTGAATGTATGTCCGATACCGGCTCCTGCAGGATGATCCAATGCGCGGGATATTTGTTCGCGAACGATTTATCTTCAAGCGATAAAATAACTTTTATACCCGCATCAAATTTAAACGCAAACGAACACACGATAGCATCCTGCTGGCTGTAGTAATTAAATGACTTATTACTCACCTCCCGCACGAAGATATATTCATGTTTTTTTAACCGGTATTCTTTAAGGATGGCGTTGTTGGGCAAAAATCTTTTAGGACTCAGGTAACTCCATTCCTTCAGGCAATTGAATATGCCTGTTTTTTTTGAGGCTTTCACAATAGGTGGAAAAAAAATTTTATCGGAGAGAAGAGAATTGATGCGGTTGACACCCTTTCTTTCAGGGTCATCATAAAACTGGATGATGGGTGTGGAAGTAAAATAGCAGGCATATGCAAGCGGGATGCTGCTGGCTGAAATACAGATATTGTATTTATTTTTGAAGATGAGCCGGAAGAAATCAATGGTACGCATTACGTTGCCATTCCAAAAAATCGACCATTTACTTCCGCGGCTGCTACCTATCGCCACCCTTTTTAATTCGCTGTACTCCCTGTCGATAATTTTTGGCAGCTTACCCCTGTTGAGGTAGCTTATGGTTACATCCCACCCTTTTTCAACAAGGTCTTTCGATAAGCCTTTAAACAGGTTCAACTGTGCCGGATGTTTAATGTCGATCAGGATTTTCATAAGAAATGATTTGGTTTAACAGGATGCTGGTTTGCTATGAGCTATCAGCTATGAGGTATGAGGAACATAACTCATGGCTTACCTCATCAATGGAAATATCTTTTATAATCATGCAAATAAGTTAAACGGTTAATATTTCGCTGACTTAATTTCTTAGCCGGATTACCACCGTAAACACACCATGCTTCCGTATCTTTTGTAACAACGGAAGCCAGCGCCACCACCGAGCCTTTTTTTATAATCCTGCCGGGCAGGATGTAGGCTCCCGTAAAAATGCTGACGTCATCTTCAATTGAAACATGCATGCCGGTTGTTTTATAAGCCGGATCATTCAAGTCATGACCTAACGTAAAAATCTTTACATAGCCTGCGATATCTACATTATTGCCTATCGTTATTCCTCTCCTTCCATCTAATAAACTATCATGCCCGATGGAACAATTATCACCTATCGAAATCTTCCAGGGAGCATACACCCTGATACCCATTTGCAAATTTGAATGCTTTCCTATCTTCATACGATACAGGTAGCGGAATATTAATTTACGGATCAGATAACTGGGTATCCTGTTAAAAAAATGATTTAGTAAACCCAGGTAAAAGAAGTGCGCATAATCAACAACCCTTCTAAGCGGGGTGCCATACTTAAGTGTTGTGTTGTTCATCTAAGTACGCATTTTAATTAGTTTGGCAGGCACACCACCATATACCCCGGCTTCTACCGTATCTTTTGTAACAATACAACCCGCGGCTATAATACAACCCTTTCTTATTCGCACGCCAGGCATCACCACTACTCTTAATCCCAGCCAGACATCATCTTCAATATATGTTTTGTTTACTTCTTTCACGCCTTGTTCACTCATTGGTTTATCCAGGCCGTTGCTTTCATGCATTTTTCCAAGAATGATAGTTTCTCTCGCGATCATTACATTATTACCCAGCTCAACATTATCAAGTCTCACCAATTCATTTATCTGGCAATTATTTCCGATAACGATGCTGTTGCCGTTACCAACGTAAACAGATCTTTGTATCCTGTTATTACATCCGATATGCATTACACCTTTCAGACTTAACAACCTTAACCTGTTATACAAACTGCCACCAGGCCAGAAAGAATTTGGAAGCTTTGAAAACAATAAATAATAAAGCGCGAGTTTAATTTTTTTCATCATACAACAGGATATAGTTTCTACAAATGATTTTACCTGACCGGGTTAGCATAAGCTGAAACGACTTCAGGAGTACTTATAACAAGCTGCCGGTACTCGGCGATTGCAAGTGCCATCCATGATTGCCACCTTATGAAATATATTTTGTTTGTGAAGAAACTATTTTTGAAAAAAGAAAAATAGTGTTTCTTTTCATTGTAAAAATTTGTCATTGTCCAACGCATAATTTTTGTCGCCTCTTCTTTCCGGCCAATTTTCGAAAAGAAAATGATCGCATTGGCGCAGTCCCTTATTTCAGTGCCTAATAATTTATTTCTTATATCATGAGTACCATGAAGTTTAGAAAAGTGCAATGGTTTTAAATGTTCCGTAAAACAATTTTTAAGGTAGTATGCCAATCCCTTATCAAACATCGCCTTGAATTTTTTATTGCAGGTGATGGCGTTCATCTCAAATATGGATTCCAGTATAAACGCGGTGTGGAAATTATCTACATAAGGCGCATTTACAGCATATCTCCAACGGCCATCAGCTTCCTGGATCCTCAGAAGATAGTTTTGAACTTTTTCAATAATCTCCAGGTACCTGTCTTGCTTGTGAACTTTATATAGATTGGCATAAAAGCGGCCCACTTTTGCAGTTGCGTTATATACTTCATCTTTTTGTTTTGGAAGATAAGAATACCATAGTTCATGCGTGGATTCAAATTTCATCCATTTGCTTTCAAGCAGGCTTTCAAATGACAATATCTTATCAAGCAGTTTTTCTTCTCCGGTCTCAGCATATAGCTCGATAAGGGGCAGCACGATAAACAGAGAAATGATCAGTGAAGTTTTACCCGGACCGGAAGCATACCTCGTCAGCGCCATTTTAAATGCGAAACCTATTGAAAACTCTTCAAACTCGGTAGCTGTATTGTTATCGATCCAGTTGAGCAGGAATATTATTTCTTTCCGGTATTTATAGTGATCGGTTTTTACCATTGCCCAAAGCCAGAGCCCATTTGCCTTACTGTTATGCGATGGGCGAATGCCTAGTAACGGCCTGAAATTAAAAGGTGATATTTTATTAAGAAATGAAAGTTTGGACAGTAGGGAATGCGGTATGCCGGAATTATTTTCCGCAAAGTCGTAAGGATCGTACCCTTTAAACCCTGACTTGACAGCGCTTTCAATGAGGTGTTCTAATAATAGATTAGTGTCCTTCGCGTCATATACCTCATTTGCTATCATTTAAAAAAGTTTATATCGGGTTTCAAAAAATGGAATTACCGGGTGAGTCATATATTTATTCAATAGCCGTGCGCCGTAATTTATAAAGCCTGTTACCTGCTAATTGTTGTAACTATATAATTTTAATAAATCATACCAGCCGAAAAATATCGTTCTATCGCGAACAAATTCCTTTCTAAACGGAATATTATGCGGTTTATTATTGTATCAGCAAACAATAAAAAATTATGTCATATCATGTCTATTATAAATGTCTTAAAAATCTTCCATCAGATTTCAGCTGTCAGTAATATAATATATCATAGACCTTCCTTCTGATAGCTGACTACTGACGGCTGACAGCTTAAGACTTATTATTTAAGTACCTTCCTACTTATTCCAGATTCCGGTGGCCGTACCATCGATTATCCTGTTTACCTGCACATACTGCAAAATAAAAGTGAATGATTTTGTAATGATAGAAGCTACTATAACCCCGGTAACACCCATCACATATTTGCTTAACAGGTAAGCAAGCGCCACATACACAACAATTTCAAAAGCCGTGAAATACATAGACAGCTTTATCTTACCAGAACCATTGATGAACATATTATATACTGATATAAATACAATCTGAATAAAATAAATACCCATCGTAAAAATAACAGCCACAGGGATATTTACTTTATTGCCTACCCATAGCCGGATTATCCAGGGTGACAATAAACCCATTAAAACGATGGCGATACTAAAGGCGACAGACAGCCTGTTGATCCGTTTGAAGGTTTGCTTTATCCATTCATAATCACGCAAAATAATTTTTTCAGCGAACCCTGACCATAGCGGGGTTACAACAATTGCATTTATAATAAGTATAACCTGGAAATATTTAAACACGATATTATACACGGTAACATCATTGGGGCTGAACAATGTAAGCAGTATAAAACTGGCGCTTGAATTTAATACCACAGCAGCAATCTGTATAAATAAAAAATTAAAACCGATGGAGGTTATCTGCCTGGCAAATTGAAATTTAATATACCTGAACCCCGGTCGCAGATGCTTCAATGAAGAACTAAATAATATAACAGATCCGGTTATAAAAACCAGGATTGGCACGCCGCTCAGGATAAATCCGGCGGCTAGTAAAGGAGGATAAGTAGTTTTAGATACGAAGTAAATAGCAATAAGACCAATGAGGTTTGACAACGCGGGAAAAGCTGCACTTACCGCCGATTGCTGCGTTGCCATTAATATTGGCTGTATCAGCTGCACAATAAAACGCAGGCATAGCCCGGTGAATATTATGAGTGTAAGAACCTGCAACTCCTGGTTACCTATTAAAGTTACATGCAGGAAATGTGTCCAGTTTATGTAAGAAGCAATTAACCAGAAGATCAGGGCTACGCCACAGAATATAATGGCAATCAACGCATAAGAAGTGCTTACCAATTTTTTGGCGATAGTATAGTCTTTATCAACCAGTGCCTGCGCAAGCTTATTACGCATGCCATTACCAATCCCAATATCGAAAAACTGGAACCAGGTTAAAAATGAAGTTATGGCAATCCAAATTCCATAACGTTCACTATCCAGAAAATTTATCAGCAAGGGTACGTACAGCAGGTTGATAAAAATACCTGATCCTTTAACGATAAGCCCGCCAAGAATATTCTTCCTGATTAATTTTGAAAATGAATCGGTGCCGACACTATAGTTAAATAAATTAAATAATTTTATACTTTCTAAATAACTTTTCATTCAATGATTTTAAAATCCATGAAGCCACATTAAAGTCATGACAGAATTTTAATTGTAGGCTTCTGAAAAATTAGCCATGTATTTGTTTTATGAATCTCCTGCTACCATTGCAAGAAAGTATATAAAATTGCTTACCGCAGTATTTCACGCTGCAACCTTGAGCTGACTTTTTCTACGGTAACATTTTCTCTTGCATAATCATAATTAAACCTGCTTATCTCAGTCCCTTTCTCTTTTTCATTAAGCGCCAGTTCCAGCAACTCTTCCAGTTTAGCTGCAGACACGTCCTCCATTTTAAATCCCATCACCCCATCGATAAAAAAGTCGCGAAGGGCACCGGCGGAACTGGTAATCACTACCAGTCCCGCTGCCATTGCTTCCAGCACACTGATAGGCATGCCTTCTCCATAAGAAGTAGGTAGTACATAAATATGAGCCTTTTTAAATAATTCCAATTTTCGCTTACCTGTCACTAGTCCATGAAAAATAATATTCGGGTGGTTCATGATATTTGCTTTCACCTCTTTTTCAAGAGATCCGCTACCTGCTATATCCAGCGCAATATTTTTATGCTTTTTAGTGAGATGCTTAAAAGCTTCTATCAGTAACATAACACCCTTTTGCGGTTCGAGACGCGCGAGAAACAGTACCCTTATAAGATTCTTTTCCTTTTGATTATTGTTATCGAAGAATTTTATAAAATCATTTTCAACGACTGTTGTCTCCACAACAATTTCTTTTCTATACCCCTTGCCTTCCAGCCTGGATTTAAATTCATTTGACAGTACAAAGATTTTATCGGACAGGAAAAAAAACCAACATTTATTCTTACTGACCATAGAAAAATAATTGTCATCCCATCCATGTATAAACAATATAATTTTTTTCTGAAAAATAGCTGCCATCAGAATAAAGATGCTATCTCTCATCATGGCTTTCTTACCCATAGAGGTATTTATAAGGATCGTATTGTAACCTGAAAAAGAGATGCACTCAAAGAAAAATAACAGGTATTCTTTCATCATCAGCAAAAACCTTGTTCGCGTATTACTGCCTGTATTGCCCCTAAAAAAATATCTTTCAGAACCGGCCCAGCTACCTTTTAATGCGTATATAAAAGAAGAGACACCACCTGAAGAACTGAACGGTGGAGATAAAATCAATATTTTTTCAAAAGAATTTAATCGGTTCATTCGTTGTGTATTTTACTATTATTAGTTTTAATCACTCTACCCGGATTGCCCACCACCACTGAGTTTGGTGGTATACTTTTCACCACTACAGATCCCGCACCTATTATAACATTGTCTCCGATCTCGATATTGCCAATCAGACATGTATTGGATCCTATTTCAACATTATTACCAATTGTAGGACTGCCAATACTACCATTTTCTTTTTTTACATTTCCAATAGTGGTGCTGTGTCTCAGGGTACAATTCGCTCCTATGATCGCATCGCCATTTACTACCAGCGCCTGCCCATGCATTAACCGTAATCTTTTTCCCGCTTTTAACCGGTAAGGGAGTTCTATGCCTACAAACGATTCAATAACTATTCTGTAAAAAACCAGGTAAGGAATCATAATCAGAAACATCCCTTTGTTTATATTCGCCATGGTGGCGATCCTAAAGAAAACCATGACGATCCTGCCCTTTGTTGAGTTCGCCTTCCAGTCCTGGAATATATTATAACTATGCATGGCTCACGAGGCTTTTCTTGGTATAACTTATCTTTTTTGCATTCAATATCTCATTAAAGAAAGAACTTAATGCATTTTTATACTGGTCGTAATCGAAATGCACCAGCGCAAATTGTTTTGCATTGATACAGATTTTGTCATATAGAATCGTATCATTATAAATTAAACCGATCTTGTTGGCAAGGTCATTACTGTCTCCTGGTGTATAAAACAACACATTGCTGTTTTCTGTAAGCAGGTGGCCTACTTCTCCGATTTTACAGGTCAGTACAGGTTTACCGGAAAACATAAATGAAGCGATTTTGGTAGGAAAACGATTCTGTGATTTCTGGCTCACCCATAATGGAACGATATAAAAGAATGCATTTTGACACAACCTGTTAAGCGCGTCATCGCTAACATAGCCAACCATCTTTAATTTATTTTGAGGATAATTGACGGAACGCATTTTTTCTTTTATCTTTTCAAGTGAATTGATACAGGGACCACTTATTACAAGATCCATTTCATACCCTTTCTTATAAGCCAAAGCGCAGGACTCTATAATAAACAGCACGTCTTCGATATAGCCATCTACAAGTCCCATCCAGAAACAATATTTATTAACGGCAGGTATCGCTGGCATTGTCTTATAACAGGCACAATCATCCAATACCGGTATCACCAGGGTTTTCAGATGTGGATTTATCCTTAATACATTTTCTTCAATATTTTGTGAGATAACCGTAGCGCCATGCGACCATTTTACCATTGGTACGCGGAAGATAAATTTACGAAGCGGACTTTTCATTTCATCGTAGTCCCATTCATTGATTTCTTCTACTGTTTTAATAGAATAAAACCGGCAAAGCAATAAAGTAATAATATTATAAATATCTCCGTGCGAGTAGATGTATACGATCGTGTTCAAAGGATTCATTTTCTGCAGCGCCTTTTTGAGTGCTATGATGCTTTTAATATAAAGCAGTATTTTTTGACCGGTGCCCACCCTGAGCTCCGTGGTACCATGCAGGTATTTATAATAAATATTATCGATTGATCCGGCGGGCTTGATGTTATACTGGTTATGTTTTAATACACCGGTGAATATAGAAAAGTTACTGCCGGAAGCAATGATAGCTCTTCCGAGCATCCTGATTCTTTTAGCGGCAGCTGTGCCATTTGGAAAGCCGGTAGTATTGGTAACTAAGTAAATATTCATACTGTTATGTATTTTGTTGGGTGATGCTGGAGATGCTATTCAGCGTCTCTGGCAATTGCCTGATAACCTTACATGGATTCCCCGCAGCAATTACATTAGCAGGGATATTTTTTGTAACAACGCTGTTGGCGCCAATAACACTGTTAATGCCAATGGTTACTCCTTTAAGCACTACGCTGTTAACACCTAGCCATACGTTATCTTCAATGATTACTTCCTTTGGCTCGCCACTGCGGTAATCATCCAGGTGCCAGTCGGAGTCGGTAATAAGGGTATTGGCGCCACATCGTACATTGCTGCCAATGCTGATATGCCTGAAAGCGCCGATAACCGTTCCGCTAAAGCCGCAATTATTTCCTATGTCGATAGTTGCTTTGTAAGACGAATGTAAAGTGGAGATCATACAAGGACGATTGATCCCGATAAGATTAGCATTACTGCCTGATAAGAATGTGCAATTATCACCAACGGTGATGAGAGTGCCGGGATATTTTTTGAAGTAACACCTTCCTGTGAATTTTGCGTTCCTGCCAAGCCTGATACCCCACCAGGAAGCGCTGATAATATTAATATTACTATACCACCGGTAAATTGTCTGCCGGAGATTATAAATACAGTGAGCTGTATTTCTACGTTTCATAAGATGGATTATAACTACCGGTTACTGCATCATAAATTTACCAAACCGGAATCATCCCTAAACGGCAGATATCCTAACCTTATTATGCTGATGAAAAAGATATTTAATGTAAAAATTGTTTTTTACTGCCAGCACAAAGCTAATGGTTGTATTATATCAGCCTGCAGGAAGGAGCAGATTATCAGGCGATAACTGGTGTTGCTTCTGCTGCCCGCTTAATCTTTACCAACCGGGTTCTGGCAATGCTGCTATTGGCGACGTCTTCATAATATTTGTTATAAACCAGGCATAACAATAATCCAATTACATTGATATTTAAATAGACCAATGTAAAATTGGCTACTACAAAACCCATCATGCCCCAGTAGGCGCCCCAATATTCATTTCGCCTGGCATTGAAACGAAGTTTTTTTATCAGGTTATAAAGAAAGAATAAAAATAAAACTGCGCCTGTCAATCCGTACCAGTAGAACAAGGAAAGATAACCAACATGTATCTGTGATGACCGCCCTGCCAAAAGCGCTTCCAGTTGTTTATCACCAGTTGAACCCTCACCCCATTTCAGGTTTCCTTTACCAAATAACGGGTTATCCGGATAAAGATCGCCAAATACATCAAAGGCAATCAACCGGGAGGAGGCTGCTCCTTTAGAAAGGCCGCCATGGCTGGTTTCCAGGAACCTGTCCTGTATCAATTCATCAATATTAAAATTTAAATAAGTGAGTGTATAAAAACTAACGACGGCCAGTATAACTATACTGCTGATTATTTTGACCATGCTGCCAAGGCCAAATTTTTTAAGATTGTACCTGACAAAAATTGTTAATAATAAATTGAAAATGATCCACCTTGATTTGCTGATAACAGAAAATATAGTAGCAGCAAAGTAATATACGCTTACCTTTTTATCACCCTGTTTAATTTTTTCCGCTACAATTAAACCTAACATTGGAATCACACTAAACCCGGCTAATAATGGACCACCCAGGTAAGAATATATAGAAGCAAATCTCCGGTCCATTTCCGAAGTGGCTTCAAAGTCTTCTTTGACATTTGGGTTAAGCAGGAAATTAAAGTTTACTAACTGCTGGAATAATATTACGATAACAGAAAGCCAGAATAAAATTTTTAACAGTCGTGTCAATTTTTTTATATAGCTGGTATGAAAATTTGTGTTCTCTATTATAACTGCAGCAAAAAATCCAAAAAGCACCTGGTCTTTAAAAAAGTAAAAGAACGTCGGCTCTTTGTTAGAGATAAATACATCAGAAATGATTACATACAGAGAAAAGGCCAATAAGAATTTAAGATAGAAAGGAAAATTTATTTTTCCCGTAACCAGGAACTGGCTTATTACAATGACAAAAGCGATTAAGATAATTGCATTGAAGAAATAGATCCCGCTGTTGATAGGGCTCATCGTTACTATAAAATAACTTAGTAGCGGTGATAATGTCAGCAGTATTATCAACAGCTGATTTATTCTGTTTATAAGATGGTTTCTCAAACTATTTTTTTGTGATCAGTTATGATATACAATTAATGTTATCGCTATAAGTATCATGCTGTATATGATATAATCTTACTAAATATTTAACCCGGTGCATTCTTCTTCCTGATAGCTGACGGCTGATAGCTGATAGC
>Ga0123338_10000594_pt1 | contig 36641 bp, 32 predicted proteins | sample grotaG_FD_89793 | JGI IMG/M metagenome (GOLD analysis project Ga0123338, IMG submission 89793) | Glacier valley bacterial and archeal communities from Borup Fiord, Nunavut, Canada, to study Microbial Dark Matter (Phase II) -... | ecosystem: Environmental > Aquatic > Freshwater > Ice > Glacier ...
ACATCGACACCTTGCGCGATTTCATCAACGAGAACGGAAAGATCACGCCCGCTCGCCTGACCGGCACGCGCGCTTTCTTCCAGCGCCAGCTGACGACGTGCATCAAGCGCGCCCGTTTCCTGGCGATGATGCCGTACAGCGACCAGCACAAGGTCTGAGGACGCCGCCATGCAAATCATCCTGATGGAAAAGGTCGCCAACCTCGGCAACCTTGGCGATGTCGTCAAGGTCAAGGACGGTTATGCCCGCAACTTCCTGATCCCTACGCGAGTGGCGCGCCGCGCCACCGCGACGGCGATCAAGGAATTCGAGGGCAAGCGCGTCGAGCTCGAGAAGTCGGCCGCCGAAAAGCTCGCTGGCGCCCAGGCGCTCGGCGAAAAGATGAGCGGCCGCACGGTCCACATCACTCAGAAGGCCGGCGTCGACGGTCGCCTGTTCGGCTCGGTCACCAATGCCGACGTCGCCGATGCGCTCAACCGCATCGACTTCAAGGTCACCAAGTCGCAGGTGCGGATGCCCACCGGGCCGCTGAAGACGACGGGCGAGCACACCGTGACGGTGGCTCCGCACACGGATGTGATCGTCGACGTGAAGGTGGTGGTCCTCGGAGAAACCGCTTAGCGGTCTCTCCTGCGGCCCCCACCTTCGGTGACAGGGCTGCTCCTTCCCCGCTTCGCGCCCCTTCCTCCGAGAGGAAGGGGCGGGCTCCTTCGGAGCCCCTTTTTTTGCGCGTCCACCGCTGGTGCAGGGGCTGTCCACAGGGTTGTCCACCGACGTGCGCTGAGGCGCACTTATGATTTCTCGATGTCCGCGATCTTCTCGTCTGCCGGGTCTGCGCCCGATGTCCGTGGCGACGGCGATGAGGTCGCCCGCCTGCGCGTGCCGCCGCACTCGGTCGAAGCCGAGCAGAGCGTGCTCGGCGGTTTGCTGCTCGACAACGGCGCCTGGGACCGCACCGGTGACCTGCTGAGCGAATCCGACTTCTATCGCTTCGAGCACCGGCTGATCTACACGGCGATCGCGTCGCTGGTCAACGCGACCAAGCCGGCCGACGTCATCACCGTGTTCGAGCAGTTGCAAAGCCTCGGCAAGGCCGAGGATTGCGGCGGCCTCGTCTACCTCAACGCGCTGGCCCAGAGCGTGCCGAGCGCGGCCAACATCCGCCGCTACGCCGAGATCGTGCGCGAACGCTCGGTGCTCAGGAAACTCGTCGCCGCGAGCGACGAGATCGCGACCAGTGCCTTCAATCCGCAAGGTCGGCCGGTCTCGCAGATCCTCGACGAAGCCGAAGGCAAGATCTTCCGCATCGGCGAGGAGGGCTCGCGCTCGCGCAACGGCTTCCAGAGCATGGACCAGCTCGTCGTCCAGCTCATCGACCGGGTCAACGAGCTGCACGAGAACGGCGCCGAGGAAGTGACCGGCGTGCGTACCGGCTTCTACAACCTCGACACGATGACCGCCGGCATGCAGGCCGGCGACCTGCTCGTGCTGGCGGCGCGGCCGTCGATGGGCAAGACGGCCCTCGCCCTCAACATCGCCGAGCACGTCGCCGTCAAGGAAGGTCTGCCGGTCGTCGTCTTCTCGATGGAAATGGGCGCCTCGCAACTGGCGCTGCGGATGGTCGGCTCGCTCGGCCGCATCGACCAGCAGCGTCTGCGCACCGGTGCGTTGCGCGACGACGAATGGGGCCGCCTTTCGGAGGCTGTCGAGAAGCTCGGCAAGGTCAACCTGTTCATCGACGAGAGCGGCTCGCTCAGCCCGACCGAGCTGCGTGCCCGCGCCCGCCGCCAGGCGCGCCAGTGCGGCCAGCTCGGCCTGATCGTCGTCGACTACCTGCAGCTCATGACCGGCAGCGCGGACTCGGGTGACGAGAACCGGGCGACGGTGCTCGGCGAGATCTCGCGCGGCCTGAAGTCGCTCGCCAAGGAGCTGAAGTGCCCGGTGCTGGCGCTTTCGCAGCTCAACCGCAGCGTCGAGTCGCGCACCGACAAGCGGCCGATGATGAGCGACCTGCGCGAGTCGGGCGCGATCGAGCAGGACGCCGACGTCATCATGTTCATCTATCGCGACGAGTACTACAACAAGGACTCGAAGGAAATGGGCGTGGCCGAGATCATCATCGCCAAGCAGCGCAACGGCCCGACCGGCACCGAGAAGCTGATCTTCCTGAAGCCGCTGACCAAGTTCGACAACATGGCGCCCGGCTCGGGCGGCGGCGACTATTAGTCCCAGCCGCAGGGAGTCGGTCGCCGCGATGGTCGGCGCGACGCTGCTTTGGAGCATCGCCGGCGTCGTCACCCGCCAACTCGACTCCGCCGCCAGCTTCGAGACGACGTTCTGGCGCAGCTTCTTCAACGCCGTCGCGCTGCTCGTGCTGCTCGGCGCCGTGCGCGGCTTCGGCGCGTTGGGCCGGTCGTTGCAACGCGGCGGCGGCATTCTTTGGCTCTCCGGCGGCTGCTGGGCGGTGATGTTCACCGCCTTCATGCTCGCGCTCACGATGACGACGGTCGCCAATGTGCTCGTCACGATGGCGCTGGCACCGCTGTTGACGGCGTTGATCGCCCGCGTCGCGCTCGGCCAGCGGTTGCCGGCGCGAACGTGGGCCGCGATCGTCGTCGCCGGCGTCGGCATCGGCTGGATGTACGCGCACGAGCTCGGCGCCGCGGGCACCGGCGCCTGGGCCGGCATCGCGATCGCGTTCGGCGTTCCGCTGGCAGCCGCCATCAACTGGACGACGATCCAGAAAAGCAGCCGAGGCAGCGGCGATCTGTTACCTGCCGTGCTGATCGGTGCCGTGCTGTCGAGCGCGGTGACGCTGTGGCCGGCCTGGCCCCTGCGCGCCTCTATGCACGACATCGGCTTGCTGGCCTTGCTCGGCGTTGCCCAACTGGCGGTGCCGTGCCTCATCGCCGTCGCGGCGGCGCGGCGGTTGGCGGCGCCCGAGGCGGCGCTGTTGTCGCTGCTCGAGGTCGTCTTCGGCGTGACCTGGACCTGGCTTTTCGCGTCCGAGGTGCCGAGCCGCGACGTGCTCGTCGGCGGCGCCCTCGTCGTCGGCGCGCTGGTTGCCAACGAGGCGCTGGCGCTGCGTCGCCGTGCCGGCGTCGTCGCTGCGACATGAGCCGCTACCATGCCCGCACCTTGCCGCAGCAGGGGCGCCCTCTGCACTGCCCATGACCCGATCGCGCCGCATGAACAGAAGCCCGAGCAGCCACACCAACGACCCGACATCGCGGCCGCCGAACGGCTGGCTGATGCTGCTTGAGGGTCGCGCTCCGATCGAGTTCGTGTCGATGGTCGCGGCGATGCCCTGGCTTCGTCGCCTGCCGCGCGGTGACGGCCACCCGGTGATGGTTTTCCCGGGCATGGCCGCCAACGACTTGACGACCCTTCCGCTGCGCAAATTTCTCGCCGGCCTCGGTTACGTGACCCAGGCCTGGGGGCAGGGCCTCAACCTCGGGCCGCGGCCCGGCGTGCTCGAGCGTTGCGCCGACGACGTCCGCGCGCTGGCCGACAAGCACGGCCAACCGGTGAGCCTGATCGGCTGGAGCCTGGGCGGCATCTATGCGCGCGAGATGGCCAAGATCCACCCCGAGATCTCGCGCTGCGTCGTCACGCTCGGCACGCCGTTTACCGGCCACCCGAAGGCGACGAACGCCTGGCGCCTTTACGAGTTCATGAGCGGAGGCCGCGTCGGCGAGCCGCGGCTGATGGATCAGATCAGGAAGCCACCGCCGTTGCCGACGACATCGATCTATTCGCGCACCGACGGCATCGTCGCCTGGCGCTGCAGCATCAACGAGCCCGGGCCGCTGGTCGAGAACATCGAGGTCCATGCCAGCCACGTCGGCATGGGCATGAACCCGCTGGCGCTCTACGCCGTCGCCGACCGGCTGGCGCAGCCGATCGGCGGCTGGCGTCCCTTCGACGCTTCCGGAGCGCGCCGATGGTTCTTCCGCACCGGCTTACCCGACGCGGTCGTGAACCCGGGCTGATTCGGAACGCCGGAGGCCCGATGCAGATTGCCGCCAACGGCATCGCCCTCGAGGTCGAGGACCACGGCTCACCGGCGGGCGAGCCCCTGCTGCTGGTCATGGGCCTGGGCATGCAGTTGCTCGGCTGGCATGCAGACTTCGTGCAAACGCTGGTCGGCCGCGGCTTTCGCGTCATCCGCTTCGACAACCGAGACATCGGCCTCAGCCAGAGCTTCGATGCCGCCGGCGTGCCGAACCTGGTCGTCGGCTCGATCCGCTTCGCACTCGGCATGAGCGTGAAGAGCCCGTACTCGCTGGCCGACATGGCCGCCGACAGCGTCGGCGTGCTCGACGCGCTCGGCATCGCCCGCGCCCACGTCTGCGGCGCATCGATGGGCGGCATGATTGCGCAGCACATGGCGGCGAGCCGGCCCGAACGCGTCAAGAGTCTCACGTTGATGATGACGACGAGCGGCTCGCGCCGATTGCCCGGACCGTCGATGAAGGTGCGCGGTGCCTTGATGTCGCGGCCGGCTGCGAAGTCGATCGAGGGCATCGTCGAGCACTACGTGAATCTCTACGGCTTGATCGGCAGCCCCGCCTACCCAGCGGCAAAGGAGTTCCTGCGCGAGCGCTTCACGGTCTCGGTGAAGCGCTCCTATCGACCGGCAGGCGTGGCCCGGCAGATGATCGCGATCGCGGCCGACGGCGATCGCTCGCGCATCCTGCCCGGCCTGGGCGTGCCGACGCACGTGATCCACGGCGACGCCGACGTCCTGGTGCCGACGCCAGCCGCCCGCGACCTCGCGGCGCGCATTCCCGGCGCCAGCCTCGACATCGTCCCGGGCATGGGCCACGACCTGCCTGAAGAGCTCTGGCCGCGCTTCGCCGACGGCATCGCCCGGGTGGCCGCACGCGCCTGACAGCGCGGCGGGCGGGGAAGTCGCCATCATGGCCGGCACAATGGCGGCGATGACGGCCGGCAATCCTTCACCCTGGCGCCTCTCGGTGGCGCCGATGATGGCCTGGACCGACCGCCACTGCCGCTTCTTCCATCGCCTGCTCACGAAGCGCGCGCGCCTCTACACCGAGATGGTCACGACCGGCGCATTGCTGCACGGCGACGTTGCTCGCCATCTCGACTTCGACGCTGCCGAGCACCCGCTCGCACTCCAGCTCGGCGGCAGCGAGCCGGGCGATCTCGCCGCCTGCGCGCGGCTTGGCGCGCGCTGGGGCTACGACGAGATCAACCTCAACTGCGGCTGCCCGAGCGAGCGCGTCCAGCGCGGCGCCTTCGGGGCCTGCCTGATGGCCGAACCGGAGCTCGTCGCCGACGGCATGAAGGCGATGCGCGACGCTGTCTCGATCCCGGTCACCGTCAAGCACCGGATCGGCATCGACCGCTCCGAGAGCTACGACTTCGTGCGCGATTTCGTCGGCACCGTCGCCGAGCGCGGTGGCTGCGAGGTCTTCGTCGTCCATGCCCGCAACGCATGGCTGCACGGCATCAGCCCGAAGGAAAACCGCGAGCTGCCGCCGCTCCGGCACGAGGTCGTCGCTCACCTGAAGCGCGACTTTCCGCGGCTCGTGTTCGTCGCCAACGGCGGCATCGCCGACGCCGACCAGATCGAGCAGCGCCTGGGCGACGTCGACGGCGTGATGGTCGGGCGCGCGGCCTACCACCACCCGGCGGCGATGGCGACGTGGGATGCGCGCTTCTTCGCGGCGCCGGCCGCATCGCTCGACTTTGACGCCGTCGAGGCCGCGATGGTCGCGTACATGGAGCGTCGCACCGCTGCCGACGGCGAGCCGTGGTCGCACGTGTCGCGCCACATGCTCGGCCTGCGCAACGGCCAGCCCGGGGCGCGGCGCTGGCGCCAGGTCTGGTCGGACCATTGCCTCAAGGGCGAGCCGCCGCGGCGCGTCTCGCGGCTGGCCCATGAAGCCCGCGTCGGCGTCGAAACTGCCGAGCGGGAGCTGGCCGGTGCCTGACGGACCAATACACAGAAGAACGAGGAAGACACCATGGCCAACCGGACGACGCCCGTCGAGGGCGCGCTGCTCGACTACCTTGTCGCCCATTCGGTGCGCGAGCATCCGGCCCAGGTCGCGCTTCGCGAAGCGACCCGCGACCACGCCCATGCGGGCATGCAGATCGGCGCCGAGCAAGCGCAATTCATGGGTCTTCTCGTCCGTCTCACGGGCGCCCGGCGAACGATCGAGATCGGCGTCTTCACCGGCTACAGCGCGCTCTCTGTGGCGCTCGCCTTGCCGGCCGACGGCCGCATCCTGGCCTGCGACATCAACGATGCCTACACCCGCGTCGGCCTGCCGTTCTGGCAGGCGGCCGGCGTCGCCGACAAGATCGACCTGCGCCTCGGCCCGGCGCTGACGACGCTCGACGCCTGCCTCGCTGCCGGCGAGGCAGGCCGCTACGACTTCGCCTTCATCGACGCCGACAAGTCCGGCTACGACGCCTACTACGAGCGCTGCCTGCTGCTGTTGCGCGGCGGCGGCCTGATCGCCATCGACAACGTGCTCTGGGGCGGCAGCGTGGCCCGGCCGGCGACCGACGCCGACACCGCCGCGCTGCAGGCGCTCAACGACAAGATCCGTGTCGACGAGCGCGTCGACATCGCCATGGTGCCGATCGGCGACGGGCTGACGCTGGCCAGAAAGCGCTGACGGCCGACAGGCGTGACATTTCACCCGCTCCGGCGGCTCAGCCCGGGGCCCGTTAGCGACGATACTTTCACCTCGAGGCCGGCCGTCCGCCCGGCCGTGTGCGAAGTTCGCCCGCCCGATGCTGCCTGCCATGAGCCTGAGCGATTCCTCGATCACCGCTGTCCTTGCCGCCGCGCAGGACAAGATCCGGGCGACCGCGGCGTCGATCGTCGCCGAGGTCGCCAACAACCTGCTGATGCAGATGAAGTCGGCCGCGACCTACCGCGAGCGCGGTCTCATCGCCTTCGCCCAGATCCACATCCTCGAAAGTCGCGATCTCTTTTTGACCTCGTTCGCCAGCGCCTTGCGCGAGAGCATCGGCGACGACATCGGTGCCAAGCGAGTCGATGGTGCGAGCGCGGACAAGGTCCAGACCGACTGGGAATCCATCAGCCTGGTCGGCGACGACCAGATCGAAGACAGTATCTCGTTCGGCCGCATCGGCCAGCTCATCTCGCACCGTTGCGAAGCCGAGTTGCGCGCGCTCGACGGCTACATGAACGCGTTGCTGCAGACCGGCTGGGCCGATCCCGAGCGCAATCCGCTGCGCGGCCAGGTGCTCGGCCTGGCGTTGCACAAGGCGATCGAAAAGGTCACCGAAGAAGCCGCCACGCAGAAGATCCTCGGCCGTGAATTCGGCCAATCGATGGCCAAGGCGATGCCGGCTTGCTACCAGGCCATCGTCGCCGACCTCCAGCAGCGAGGCGTCAAGCCGACCGACCTGTCGATGCGGCCACCCGAGGCATTCAACGCCCGGCCGGACCCGCGCCCATCGGGCCAGGGCCCGGGTTTCGACGATGTCCGCAAGGCGTGGGAAGCTTCGTGGCAAGGCCGGATCGAAGCCGACCCGATCGGCTCGCGCGATTGGGAGAAGTCGATCCTCGGCCGCCATTCGGATCCCACCGATGGCGATCCCCAGAGTTCGGCCGGCTTGCTCGATCGCATGTTGCGCGGTGCCTTGCCCGGACCCTTCGGGCTTGCACACAGCGGAGCGCGCCTGGCCGGCGACGCCGAGGCCGATGTCGAGCTGATGAGCCTGCTGCGCCGCCTCAACGGCGGCGCCAGCTTCCGCGGCGATTCACCCGAGACCTTGCGCGACAGCGGCTACGGGCCCTACACCCGCAATGCTGCCCCCGACTTCGCGACCTCGACCGGGTCCGGCAGCGCCCTCGGCGGCTATCGCGTCCAGCCGCCGTCGAGCGGCCTCTCCGGCCTCATGGCGGCGAACCTGATCCGCGCTCACCGCGACGAGCTGCTGCAGGCCTCGCGCGGCAAGCTCGACCATCTCGTCATCGAGGTCGTCAGCAGTCTGTTCGACCAGATCCTCTCGGATGCCCGCGTGCCGCCGCAGATGGCGCGACAGATCGCCCGCCTGCAGCTGCCGGTGCTGCGCGCGGCCCTCGTCGACGGCAGCTTCTTCTCGTCGCGGCGCCATCCGGTTCGCCGCTTCATCAATCGCGTCGCCTCGCTGGCCTGTGCTTTCGACTCGTTCGAGTCGGGCCCGGCACGTGAGCTGCTCGACCAGGTCAGCAGCCTCGTCAAGGAGATCGTCGACGGCGACTTCGACCAGCTGCAGGTCTACGACGCCAAGCTGCTGCAGCTCGAGCGCTTCGTCGCCGCGCAGACCCACGCCGAGATCCGCGAGAGTGCGGCGGCAGCGACCCTGCGCGGCAAGGAGCTCGAGTGGCGGGTCCAGCAGCGCTTCAGCCAGCGCCTGTTCGCCGCGCTGGAACCGTTGGCGCTGCCGGCTTTCGTGCGCGACTTCCTTGCCGGTGTGTGGGGCCAGGCGATCGTCATGGCATCGAATCGCGACGGCGCCGAGAGCTCTCATGCGCAGCAGCTGCGCCGAACCGGCGTGGCGCTGGTGACGAGCATCCAGCCCAAGCGCTCCCCCGAGGACCGGAAAAACTTCGTCGTCTCCTTGCCGGGCCTGATGTCGGAGCTCACGGCCGGCATGAAGTTCGCCGAGTGGCCGCAGGCCGCGCAAGACGAATTCTTCGGCCAGCTCATCTCGCAGCACTCGGGTTCGCTCAAGGGCGCAATGCGAAGCGACCTCGATCACAACATGCTCGTGCGCACCCTCCAGTCGGCGTTCCGTATGCCGGTCCCGAGCGCGGAGGAAGCCGCTGCCGAGCCTGAACCCGAGGCCGCCGAAGCCAAGGCACCTATCGTCGAGCAACATTTCTCGGCGGCGGAAGTCAAGGCGATCGGGTTGATCTCGGAAGAAGCGATCGACTGGTCCCGACACCCCGCGAACGAAGCGCGTGCGGCGGTCGCGAAGCGAGCTGCCGTCGCGGGCACCGCGCCCCCATCGGCCGCGCAGGACGTTTCCGCCATCGCAAGCAGCCCGACCGTCGGCGCGACGGGCGAGCTGTCGTACCCGACGCTGTCGAAGCTGCAGCTCGATGAGCCGAACCCGGCTGCCGGTGCCGATGCCGCCGCCGAGGAGCCGGTCGAATCACCCGAACTCGCACCCGGCCTGCAGCTTCGCGATCACCTCCAGCTCGGATTTTCCTATCAGCTCAACCTCAAGGATCAGTGGGAAAAGGTTCGCCTCAGCTACATGAGCCCCGGGCGCACCTTGTTTCTGTTCTCGCACGGCGCCAAGGGCCGCGAGACCGTGTCCATGACATCGCGGACGCTGGCTCGCTTGTGCGAAGGCGGGCGCATCCGTGCTCACGAGAACGCCTTCCTGATCGACCGCGCGACGCAGCGCGCACGCCAGCAGCTGCAGGCGATCGGCGGCCACGGCACCGGAGCAGCCGCAGCCTGACGCGCGCTGGCAGGCGCCGCCGCTTCGTCAGCGCGCGGCTCGTTGCGGCCACGTCGCCAGTACCACGCCGCCGAGCGCCAGCGCGAAGGCCGCCGCCTGTGATCGGGTGAATTCCTCGCCATAGAAGACCGCGCCGACCGCGGCCGCGCTCACCGGCAGGAACACCGTGAAGATGCCGGCCGACGACGCGGCCACCTGCTTCAGCCCGGTCATCCAAAGCCACACCGTGACGACGCTCGCGGCGATCGAATAGACCACCAGCAGCACCCACGACGACATCGGGATGTAGGCGGGCGTGAAGTCGCGCAGTTGCCAGAGTGCGAACGGCGCCACCAACCCCAGGCCCCATAGATTGATCAGGGCGCTGATCCGCTTCGGACCGACAGTGGCCGACAGCTTCTTGCCGATCACCACATAGGTCGCTTCGCAGCTCACGGCCCCGAGCAGCAGGGCGACCCCGGTCAGCGAGCCGCTGGCGAGTTCGCCGTCGGCGTCGCGGGCGAAGGCGACGAGGGCGATGCCCGCGATGGCGCAAGCGATGCCGGCGCCGACCCGCGGCAGCACGCGCTCGCCGAGCAGCAGCCACGATAGCAGCGCGACGACCGCGGGCAGCGCCGCCATGACGACGCCGGCCGCCAGCGCCGAGCTCTGGCGGATGCCGAACAGCATGCAGATCGAGAACAGGAAATTGCCGAAGAACGATTCGAGGAAGAGGAGCCGATGCGAGCGCGCGTCGAGTGGCGGCTCGCCATCGGGCCGACGCAACCACGGCGCCATCGCGACCGCACCGATCGCGAAGCGCAGGCCCGTCAGCACGAAGATCGGAAAGACAACGACCAGTGCCTTCGAGAAACCCACGTAGGCACCAACGATGGCCATCGACGCTGCCAGCGCCAGATAGGCGAGGCCGGTCTTGCCGTCGATGCGGCTCATGTCGTGGCCTGCGGCCGCTTCGCTGAGGCGGTGTCGAGCAGCCGGCGGCGCTCGTTGGCGGCGATCACGAAGCTGGCGGCGACGACGCCGATCGCGACGACGGCGATGATCAGCGTCGCCACCGCGTTGACGCTCGGATTGAGGCCGAGCCGGGCCCGCGAGAAGATGACGAGCGGCATCGTCGTCGCGCCCGGGCCGGAGAGGAAGGCGGAGAGGACGACATCGTCGAGCGAGAGCGTGAAGGTGAGCAGGAAAGCCGACAGCAGCGACTGGCCGATCAACGGCAGCGTCACCAGCCAGAAGACCTGCGCAGGGCGGGCGCCGAGGTCCATCGCGGCTTCCTCGAGCTGCGGGTCGAGCGTCTGCAGGCGGGCGCGAATCACGACCGTCGCGTAGGCCAGGCCGAGCAGAAGGTGGCCGAGCCAGATCGTGAGCATGCCGCGCTCGGGAAAGCCGACGCCGAATGCCGCCTCGGTCGCGCGTTGCAGCGACACCAGCATCAGCAGCAGCGACAGGCCGATGATGACTTCCGGCATGACCAGGGGCGCCGCCACCATGCCGGCGAACAGCGTGCTGCCGAAGAAGCGCCGGTAGCGTGTGAGCGTGAAGGCGGCGAGGGTGCCGAGCACGACCGACGCGCAAGCGGTCGCAAAGGCGACCTTGAGCGACAGCGCCAGGCCGGCAAGGAGCTCGCGGTCGGAGGCGAGGGCGCCATACCACTTGAGCGTGAAGCCGCGCCAGACGTTGGCGACGGGGGAATCGTTGAACGAGTAGACGACGAGTGCCACGATCGGCACGTAGAGGAAGGCGAAGCCGGCGGCCAGCCAGCCGCGCCCGAACCAGCGGTTGAACGTCGCTGCGCCGCCGCTCATGCCCGTTGCTCCGTGGCTTCGGCCTGATAGCGGCTGAAGATGGCGACCGGAACGATCACCAGCAGCACCATCGTGACGGCCACCGCGCAGGCCATCGGCCAGTCGTTGTTGCTGAAGAACTCGTCCCACAGGGTGCGGCCGATCATCTGCGTCTGCGGGCCGCCGAGCAGTTCGGGGATCACGTATTCGCCGACGCAGGGAATGAAGACGAGCATGGCGCCGGCGATGATGCCGGCCCGCGACAGCGGCACCGTGACGCGCCAGAACGCGGCCCACGCCGTGGCGCCGAGATCGGCCGCGGCCTCGAGCAGGCGCAGGTCCATCTTCGCCAGGTTGGAGTAGAGCGGCAGGATCATGAACGGCAGGTAGGTGTAGGTCATGCCGAGCACGAGCGAGAACGGCGTGTTCATCAACTGGCCGGGGCCGGGGATGAGGCCGGCAGCCGCGAGCGCGTGGTCGAGGCCGGTCGCCTCGATCGCTTCGGCGATCAGGCCGTGTTCCGTGAGCAGCGCCTTCCACGCATAGACGCGAAGCAGGAACGAGGTCCAGAACGGCAGCATCACCAGCATCAGCAGAGCCGGCTGAAGCGACCTTCGCGCCCGCGCCATGAAATAGGCAAACGGGTAGCCGATGCCGAGGCAGAGCAGCGTCGTCACCGCGGCGTATTTCAAGCTCGAAACGTAGGTGCGCAGGTAGAGGCTGTCCTGCACGAGCTGCACATAGTTGTCGAAGCGCGGACCGAAGTGGATCGCCGCGCCTTCCATCTCGGACACGCTGATGCGGGCGACGACGAGGAACGGCAGCAGGAAGAAGACGAGCAGCCACAGGGAGGGCACGCCGATGACGGCGCGGCGACCGGGCGTCATCGCGTCAGCACGACCTGCGCGGCGTCGGACCAGGTCGCGGTGGCGGCGTCGTCCCAGGTGAGCGCGGCGCCGGCTTCGCGCTCGGTGTTGCTCTGGCTGACCTTGACGATGCGGCCGCTCGCGAGCTTCAGGTGATAGACGGTGAAGCTGCCGAGGTAGGCCATGTCCTTGACGATGCCGCGCGTCGTGTTGGCCGTCGTAGACGCCGCCGCCTCCGCGCCGCGGCCGATGCGGATCTTCTCCGGCCGCAGTGCCACCGTCACCGTCGCGCCTTTCGCCGCACCGACATCGCGGCCGATGCGGTGAACGATGTCGCCGCAGTCGACCACGACGTGATCCGCGCCGACCTCGGCGACCGTGCCCTCCATCAGGTTGACGTTGCCGATGAAGTCGGCGACGAAGCGCGTGGCCGGTGTCTCGTAGATCTCCGCCGGAGCGCCGACCTGCAGGAAGCGGCCTTCACTCATCACTGCGATCCGCGACGCCATCGTCATCGCCTCTTCCTGGTCGTGGGTGACCATGACGCAGGTGACGCCGACATCGTGGACGATGTTGGCGAGCTCGATCTGCGTTTCCTCGCGCAGCTTCTTGTCGAGGGCGCCGAGCGGCTCGTCGAGGAGCAGGAGCTGCGGCTTCTTGGCGAGGCTTCGCGCCAGCGCCACCCGCTGCTGCTGGCCGCCCGACAACTGGTGGGGCTTTCGCTTCGCGAGGACGCCGAGCTGCACCAGCTTCAGCATCGCCTCGACGCGGGCGCCGACCTCGGCCGCCGGCAGGCCATCGCGGCGCAGGCCGAAGGCGATGTTGTCGAAGACCGAGAGATGCGGGAACAGCGCGTAGCTCTGGAACATCATGTTCATCGGCCGCGCGTATGGCGGCAGGCCAGCGAGGTCGCGGCCGGCGAGACTGATCGTGCCCGACGTGGGCGTCTCGAAGCCGGCGAGCATGCGCAGCAAGGTCGTCTTGCCGCAGCCCGACGAGCCGAGCAGCGCGAAGACTTCGCCCTGGGCGATGTCGATCGAGACGTTGTCGACGGCGCGCTGGCCGTCGAAGTCCTTGACGACGTTCCGGATCTGGAGAAACGCGCCCGCAGTCACCTCAATGCGTGGACTTCAGGACGTCGGCGATCGTGCTGATCGCCTGGTCGATGTGCGATTCCTCGACGATCAGCGGCGGCGACAGCGCGATGATGTCGCCGGTCGTGCGGATGAGCACGCCGCGTTCGAAGCACTCGCGAAAGACGTCGAAAGCACGCTTGCCGGGGCTGCCATCGATCGGCTTCAGCTCGATGGCTCCGACCAGGCCGATGTTGCGGATGTCGATCACGTTCGGCGACTCGCGCAGCGAATGGAGGGCGTGCTCGAAGACCGGCGCCATCGTCGCAGCCCGAGTCAGCAGGCCTTCGTCGGCATAGGTCTCGAGGGTGCCGAGCGAGGCGGCGCAAGCGAGCGGATGCGCCGAGTAGGTGTAGCCGTGCGGGAACTCGACCATGTGCTCGGGGCCGGTCATGAAGACGTCGTGGATGGCGCGCTTGGCGAACACCGCGCCCATTGGCACGGCGCCGTTGGTGATGCCCTTGGCGGCGGTCATCAGGTCGGGCGTGACCTTAAAGTGAGTCGCCGCGAATGGCGAGCCGAGGCGGCCGAAGCCGGTGATGACCTCGTCGAATATCAAGAGGATGCCGTGCTTGTCGCAGATGGCGCGCAGCCGCTCGAGGTAGCCCTTCGGCGGGATGAGCACGCCGGTCGAGCCCGCGACCGGCTCGACGATCACGGCAGCGATCGTCGACGCGTCGTGCAGCGCGACGATGCGCTCGAGGTCGTCGGCGAGCTCGGCGCCGTGCTCGGGCATGCCGCGCGAGAACGCGTTCTTGCCGAGGTCGTGGGTGTGGCGCATGTGATCGACGCCGCCGACCATCGTGCCGAAGCTCTTGCGGTTGCCGGCGATGCCGCCGACCGAAATGCCGCCGAAATTGACGCCGTGGTAGCCGCGCTCGCGGCCGATCAGCCGCGTGCGTTGGCCTTCGCCGCGGGCGCGGTGGTAGGCGATCGCCATCTTCAACGCCGTCTCGACCGCTTCGGAGCCGGAGTTCGTGAAGAAGACCTTGTCGAGGCCGGGCGGCGTCAGCTTGACCAGCTTTTCGGCGAGCTCGAAGGCCTTCGGGTGCGCCATGTTGAAGGGCGGCGCGAAGTCCATCTCCTCGGCCTGCTCGGCGATGGCGCGGACGATCTTCGGCCGCGCGTGGCCGGCGTTGACGCACCAGAGACCGGCGACGGCGTCGAGCACCTGGCGGCCCTCGGGCGTCCAGTAATGCATGTCCTTCGCCTTGGCGAGAAGGCGCGGCGCCGACTTGAACTGGCGGCTCGCGGTGAAGGGCATCCAGAACGCGTCGAGGCTGGCCGGCGACGATGCCGTCGACGCCGTGGCGACAGCCGCGGCGGCTGCCGGATTCGGGTCCTTGTGCATGGCGATTCCTGTGCAGTGGCGCAGGTTGAAGTCTAGGCCACCGCCGCCCCGCCTAGAGGCTGGGATCGATGAGAACCTTGGTGGCCGTCGCCCGCTGGCCGTATCCGGCGATGGCCTCGGCTTGCAAGGCGCCGGCGAGCGAGACGGTGCGCGTGTAGTGGCTTGCGAAGGTCGTCTTCAGCTCGGCGGCGACGCGGTTCTTCAGCGCCTGCGTCGCCTCGGCGCCGATGCGTTGCAGGAACGGGAACAGCAGCCAGCCGCCCATCGCCCACGTCATGCCGAAGTTGCGAACGAACTCGGTCGGCCGGCTGTCGAGGCCGCCGTAGATGTAGACCTGCTTCAGCGTCGTCGAGCCGTAGCGGCTGTATTCCTTGGCGGTGCGATTCAACGCTGCTTCCATCGCGCCGAGGATCTGGCCGGCCAGGGGGCCGCCGCCGGTGGCGTCGAAGCCGATGGTGGCACCGGTCGCGACGAGCGCCTGCGTCAGCTCCTCGGTGAGGGCGGGTGAAGCGGTGCTGACGACGTACTTCGCGCCCTGCTCGCGCAGCAGGGCTGCCTGCTCGGGCTTTCTCACGATGTTGACGAGGCCGATCCCGTCGGCCAGGCAGATGCGGTTGAGCATCTGGCCGAGGTTCGACGCCGCCGCGGTGTGGACGAGCGCGGTGTGACCCTCGCGCCGCATCGTCTCGACCATGCCGAGCGCCGTGAGCGGATTGACGAAGCACGACGCGCCCTCGGCTGCCGTGGTGCCTGCCGGCAGCGGCAGGCAGGCGTCGGCCTTCACTGTGCGGAACTGCGAATACATGGCGCCGCCGAGTACGGCGACCGTGCGACCGAGAAGCGCTTGTGCAGCGGCGTTGCGGCCCGCCGCGACCACGGTGCCGGCGCCTTCGTTGCCTACCGCCATCGACTGGCCGAGCCGGCCCGCCATGCCCGTCATCGCCGCTGGCGGAATGCGGGCCGTGGCGACGATGCGCTCTCCCGTTCCGGACACCGCCAGCGTCGACAGGTCGGCGGCGCCGAACAGCAGGCCGATGTCGGACGGATTGATCGGCGTCGCCTCGACGCGCACCATGACCTCGTCGGCCGCCGGCTCGAGATTGGCGATGCGCTGCAGCGACAGCTCGAGCTCGCCGCTGTCCTTGACGATGGATCGGAGCTGCAGACCGTCAACGGGCAGGCTTGTCTTCATGATGTTTTTCGTGGTGACGAGGGTGGGGTGGCGAGTCTTCCACGATCAGGACCCCGACCCGCAGGTTTCGCATCGAAGCCAGCTTTTGCGTATGGTGAAAAGAGCTCATGCTGCAGTGCGGCAAAATCTCTCATGGTCGGGAATAATCTTCCGCATTCCGGAAAAAGCGCCCAAGTAGCTGTCAGTCCTGCGATTTCTTCCTGGTCCGGAATTCGGGTCAGGCACCGCAGCACGGGGGACACCGCTTACGCTGGCGGCCAACGAAACGTTTTACTTTCACCTGACGGAGCACCCATGAACCCTACGCGCGCGCAGCAGATCGACACCCTCGAGTCCGACTGGACTTCCAACCCGCGCTGGAAGGGCGTCAAGCGCACGTACTCGGCGGCCGACGTGGTCCGCTTGCGCGGCTCGGTCGCGATCGAGCACACCCTGGCGCGTCGCGGTGCCGAGAAGCTCTGGTCGCTCGTCAACACCGAGCCCTTCGTGAACACCCTGGGCGCGCTGACCGGCAACCAGGCCATGCAGCAGGTCAAGGCCGGGCTGAAGGCGATCTATCTGTCCGGCTGGCAGGTCGCGGGCGACGCCAACATCGCCGGCGAGATGTACCCCGACCAGTCGCTCTATCCCGCGAACTCGGTGCCGATGGTCGTCAGGCGGATCAACAACACGTTCACGCGGGCCGATCAGATCCAGTGGTCCGAAGGCAAGGACGACATCGACTTCTTCGCCCCCATCGTGGCCGACGCCGAGGCCGGCTTCGGCGGCGTCCTCAACGCCTTCGAGCTGATGAAGTCGATGATCGACGCGGGGGCTGCCGGCGTTCACTTCGAGGACCAGCTCGCCTCGGTGAAGAAGTGCGGCCACATGGGCGGCAAGGTGCTGGTGCCGACGCGCGAAGCCAACGCCAAGCTGACCGCAGCCCGCCTCGCTGCCGACGTGATGGGCACGCCGACGCTCGTGATCGCCCGCACCGACGCCGAGGCCGCCGATCTCGTGACCAGCGACGTCGACGACAACGACAAGCCCTTTCTCACCGGCGAGCGCACGATCGAAGGCTTCTATCGCACTCGCCCCGGCCTCGACCAGGCGATTTCGCGCGGCCTGGCCTATTCGGAATACGCCGACATGGTCTGGTGCGAGACGGGAAAGCCGGACCTGGCCTACGCCAAGGCGTTCGCCGAAGCGATCCATCGCAAGTTCCCGGGCAAGCTCTTGGCCTACAACTGCTCGCCGAGCTTCAACTGGAAGAAGAACCTCGACGACGCGACCATCGCCAAGTTCCAGCGCGAGCTCGGCGCCATGGGCTACAAGTTCCAGTTCATCACCCTGGCCGGCTTCCACAGCCTCAACTACTCGATGTTCAACCTCGCCCACGGCTACGCTCGCAACAGCATGACGGCCTTCGTCGAGCTGCAGGAAGCCGAGTTCGCGGCGGCCGAGAAAGGCTTCACGGCCGTGAAGCATCAGCGCGAGGTCGGCACGGGGTACTTCGATGCCGTCACCACCACGATCGAGCGCGACGCTTCGACCGCGGCGCTGAAAGGCTCGACGGAAGACGAGCAGTTCTTCGACAAGAAGCACGCCTGAGCCGTCGCCCGGCCTCCGGGCCCTCCTCTTGCTTGCCCGGTGGGTGACCGCCGGGCTTTCGCTTTTCCGGAGGTCTGCCGCGGACTCGTCGCAAGCATCGAATGAGCGCCATCGCCAAGATTCACCGCCGTCTCTCGATCGCCGTCGCCTTCCTCCTGATGGTTGCGGCGCCGGCGTTCGCCTTCGGGCTTGACGACGTCGCCACCAAGGCGCGCAATCTCGCCGCTCAGGCCTACAAGCCACCGGTGGTGAAGCTCCCGGCCGAACTTCGCGATCTCGACTACGACGGCTACCGCGACATTCGCTTTCGCCCCGCGAAGGCGCTCTGGCGCGACGACAAGCTGCCCTTCGAGCTGATGTTCTTCCACCAGGGCCGGGCCGTGTCGGAGCCCGTGCAGATCAACATCACCGAGCCTTCCGGCGAGCGCGCCGTGCCGTTCGACCCGGCCCTCTTCGACTACGGCCGAACCGGCCTCGACGCCAAGAAGCTGCAGGGCGTGGGCTTCAACGGCTTTCGCGTCCACTACGCCGTCAACAAGCCCGGCTACAAGGACGAGGTCCTCGTGTTCCAGGGCGCCAGTTACTTTCGAGCCGTCGGCAAGGGCCAGCTCTACGGCCTCTCGGCGCGGGGTCTCGCGGTCGATACCGCAACGGCCGAAGGCGAGGAGTTCCCGCGCTTCGTCGAGTTCTGGATCGAGCGGCCGCGTGCCAACGCCGCATCGCTCACGATCTATGCACTGCTTGATTCGCGCCGCATCGCCGGCGCCTACCGTTTCGTCCTCACGCCGGGCGTCGAGACGCAAATGCAAGTCACGGTGCGGCTGTTCGCGCGCGACAAGATCGCCAAGCTCGGCATCGCGCCGCTGACCAGCATGTACACCTTCGGCGAGAACCAGCCGGGCCGCGACGACTTCCGCCCCGAGGTGCACGATTCCGACGGTCTGTCGATGCAGTCGAGCGGGGGCGAGTGGATCTGGCGGCCGCTCGTCAACCCGCGCCGTCTCCTCGTCACCTCGTTCGCGATGACCGATCCGCGTGGTTTCGGTCTCATGCAGCGCGACCGTTCGCCGGCCAGCTACGAAGACCCGGAGGCGCAGTACGAGCGCCGGCCCAGCGCCTGGATCGAGCCGGTCGGTGCCTGGGGCGCCGGCCGCGTCGAGCTCGTGCAGATCCCCACGCCCGACGAGACGAATGACAACGTCGTCGCCTACTGGGTACCGCAGAACGGCGCCGCGCCGGGAAAGGCGTTCGAGTTCGCCTACCGAATTCGCTGGCAGAGCACGGGCACGGCGCCTGCCAACCAGGGTTGGGTCGCGCAGACCCGACGCGGCCGCGGCTTCGCGAAGCGCCCCGACGGCGACATCAACTATGTGGTGGACTTCGATGGCCCGACATTGCGCGCTGTTCCGGCGTCGACTGAAATCGAGTCCGTGATCTGGACAGACGCCAATGCCGAGGTGCGCGAGCGAAACCTCTTCAAGAACCCGGTCAGCGGTGCCTGGCGCATGACCGTTCGCTTCAAGCGCATCGACGCTGCCCGGCCCGTCGAACTGCGCGCCTACCTGAAGCAACAGCAGAGGATATTGACCGAGACATGGAGCTACATCCTTCCCGCCGAGGCCGACAAGCCATGACGGCACCGATCTGCCCGCAGCCCCCCCTGACGCGGCGGCCGATGACGGCCGAGCCTTGGGCCGGCGCGCCGCTGCAGCGCGGCCTGGCCACCCTGTTCGGCCGCCGCAGCGAGCCGCGAATTCGGTTCGACGATCGCCGGCCGCTGAAGCTGCGCCGACTGGCGCTGCTGGTGCTCGTCCTCATCGGCGCCTACGTCGGCACGCGGGCCATGGCGGAGGTGCTGCCCGAGCGTGGCGCCGCCCTCGCCGAGATGGGCCTGCTGGTCCTCTTCGGCGTTCTCTTCGCCTGGATTTCTGCCGGCTTCTGGACCGCGGCGATGGGCGCTTGGGTACTCATGCGTAGCCCGGGTCGCGGCCCGCTGATGCGTGGCCTCGCATCGGAGCCGGTGCGGCCGCTCGACCCCGGCGCACGCACGGCCATCGTCATGCCCATCTGCAACGAGCACGTGCCGACTGTCTTCGGCGGTCTCGAGGCGACGATCCGCTCGCTCGTGGCCACCGGGGAATCGGCGCACTTCGACGTCTACGTCCTCAGCGACACCAACGATGCCGACATCCGTGCGGCCGAGCAGGGCGCCTGGGCCGACCTCGCCGCGAGCCTCGCTGTCGACACCGGCGATTCCCACGCGCTTCGCGTTCACTACCGCTGGCGCCAGCAGCGCACCAAGCGCAAGGCCGGCAACGTCGCCGACTTCTGCCGGCGCTGGGGCGGTGCCTACCGCTACCTCGTCGTCCTCGACGCCGACAGCGTCATGACCGGCGAGTGCCTGACCACGCTGGTCCGCGTGATGGAAGCCCACCCCGACGCGGGCATCGTGCAGACGGCGCCGAAGGCCGTCGGCCACGAGACCTTCCATGCCCGCGTGCAGCAGTTCTGCGCGCACGCCTACGGGCCGCTCTTCACGGCCGGCATGCGCTTCTGGCAGCTCGGCGAATCGCACTACTGGGGCCACAACGCGATCTTGCGGATGGCGCCTTTCATGGCCTGCTGCGCGCTGGCGCCGCTGCGCGGCACGGGCTCGCTTTCGGGCGAGATCCTGTCGCACGATTTCGTCGAGGCGGCGCTGATGCGTCGCGCCGGCTGGAAGGTCTGGGTCGCCGACGAGATCGAAGGCAGCTACGAGCAGGTGCCTCCCAACCTCCTCGCCGAGTTGCAGCGCGACCGCCGCTGGTGCCAGGGCAACCTGCAGAACTCGCGGCTGATGTTCGAGCCTGGCCTTCATACGGTCCACCGCACCGCGTTCCTGACCGGCGTGCTCGCTTACGCGTCGTCGCCGCTCTGGCTGGCGTTCCTGATGCTGTCGACGCTCCTGTTCGCGCAGCACGCGGGCAACGAGCCGACGTATTTCTTCGAGCCCTACCAGTTGTTCCCGATCTGGCCGGCCGCGAACCTGAAGCTCATGCTGACGCTGTTCGGTTTGACCGGCGTTCTGCTGCTCGCGCCCAAGGCGATGTCCTTGCTGGCCATCATCCTGCGCGGCCGAGCCCGTCGTTTCGGCGGCGTGGCGCGGCTGTTGGCGAGTGCCTTCATCGAGTTCCTGCACTCGCTGCTGCTGGCACCGGTGCGCATGGTCTTCCACACCCAGTTCGTGCTGGCGGCGCTGACCGGCTGGCGGCTCGACTGGAAGTCGCCGCCGCGCGACGACGCTTCGACCTCGTGGCGCGAAGCCTGGTCGCGGCACGGCGCTCACACCGTTCTGGCCGTGATCTGGATCGCGGCGATCGTCTTCAGCAGCGACGCATTCCCGTGGTGGCTGTCGCCCATCCTCGCGGGTCTGCTCGCCGCGATCCCGCTGTCGGTCTGGGGCAGTCGCGTCGCTGCCGGCCGGGCGCTGCGCAGGCGCGGCCTGCTGCTGACGCCGGAAGAGGTTCGGCTGCCGGCGGTGCTCGCCGAGGCAGCGGCTGTGGCGTCGGCCGTGGCGCAGCGGCGTGTGTCGTTTCGCGACGCCGTCGTCAGCGTCCCGGTGCAGGCTCGCGTCGGCTCGGCCTTGCCGTCGCGGGCGCCGTCTGCGGGCGAGAAGGGCGCGGCGATGACGGCATGCGTCGAGCGCGCGCTTGTCGACGGGCCGGCCGCCATCGATGCGTCGTCGCGATTGCGCCTGCTCTCCGACGCGGCGGCACTGGCTCGCCTGCAGTCCGAGATCGCGGCGCATCGCGCACACCCCGACTGGTGGCTCGAGAGCGCGGGACCGGCAGGCGTTTCCGTCGCGGCAGCGGCGACTGCCGGATTCGGCTCGGGCGCGTCGGTCTCTGCCGTGCCGTCGACCTCGCCGCTGCTCTGATCCGCCTCCATCGCTTCGGTTAACGTTGCCCGACAGGCGGTGGGCGCAAGCGCCATCGCCTGTCGCGACATGACCGAAGACATCGCCACCCTCCGCCGCATCCTCCGCACGAGCCGGACGATCGCCGTCGTCGGCCTGTCGGCCGAGTGGCATCGGCCGAGCTTCTTCGCCGCCAAGTACATGCAGGCGCACGGCTACCGGATCATCCCGGTGAACCCGCGTTATGCCGAGATCCTCGGCGAACGCTGCCACGCCAGCCTCGACAGCATCGACGAGCCGGTCGACATCGTCGACGTCTTCCGGCGCACGGAAGACGTGCCGCCGATCGCCGACCAAGCCATCGCGATCGGCGCGAAGTGCCTGTGGCAGCAGATCGGCGTCAAGAATCTCGAAGCCGCGGCGAAGGCGGCCCTGGCGGGCCTCGATGTCGTGATGGACCGCTGCGTGAAGATCGAGCACGCGCGCCTGTTCGGCGGCCTGAACTGGGCCGGCGTGAACACCGGCGTGATCTCGTCGCGCCGGCCGATCTGAAGCATCGCTATGGCCGACCGCTCGTTCCGGCCCGAGACGTTGGCCATCCACGCCGGCCAGATTCCCGATGCGGCGACCGGCGCCCGTGCCCTGCCGATCTACCAGACGACGAGCTTCGTCTTCGACAGCGCCGAGCACGCCGCCAGCCTCTTCAACCTGCAGACCTTCGGCAATGTGTACTCGCGGCTTTCGAACCCGACGGTGGCGGCGCTCGAGGAACGCGTCGCCGCGCTCGAAGGCGGCCGCGCCGGGCTCGCTTCGGCGAGCGGCATGGCGGCCGAATCGATCGCGCTGCTGACGCTGCTGCAGCAAGGCGACCACGTCGTCGCCGCCGGCGCGCTCTACGGCGGCAGCGTCAGCATGCTCGCCGTCAACCTCGCCAGGCTCGGCATCGAAACGACCTTCGTCGACGCCGGCTCGGCCGACGCTTTCGCCGCTGCGATGCGGCCGAACACGCGCGCGGTCTTCGCCGAGAGCCTCGGCAACCCGAGCCTCGCAGTGCTCGACATCGCCGCCACGGCCGAGGTCGCACACGCCCACGGCGTGCCGCTGATCATCGACAACACGGTGCCGTCGCCGTTCCTCTGCAACCCGATCCGCTTCGGCGCCGACATCGTCGTCCACTCGGCCACCAAGTACCTCGCCGGCCACGGCACCACGCTCGGCGGCGTGATGATCGAGAGCGGCAGGTTCCCGTGGGACAACGGCAAGTTCCCCGGCATGACCGAGCCCTCGAAGGGCTATCACGGCGTGAAGTTCTACGAGACCTTCGGCGACTTCGGCTTCACCATGCGGGCGCGCATGGAAACGCTGCGCGTTTACGGCGCGGCGCTGTCGCCGATGAGCGCCTGGCAGATCCTGCAGGGCGTCGAGACGCTGCCGCTGCGGATGGAACGGCATTGCGTGAACGCGCTCGCGGTGGCGAAGTTCCTTCGCGGCCACCGCGGCGTGAGCTGGGTCAACTACCCCGGGCTCGACGACCATCCACAGCATGAGCTCGTGTCGAAGCAGATGCGGACCGTCGGCGGCGTTGCGGGGGCGTCGGGTCTGCTCGCGTTCGGCGTCAAGGCGAGCGGCGGAACCGGGGGCGGGCTCGCCGCCGGTGTGAAGTTCATCGAGTCGGCCCAGCTCATGAGCCACCTCGCCAACATCGGCGACACGCGAACCCTCGTCATCCACCCCGCGTCGACGACGCACCGCCAGCTCGACGAAGTACAGCAGCGCGCCGCCGGCGTCCTGCCCGACATGGTCCGCCTCTCGGTCGGGCTCGAGCACATCGAGGACATCCTGTGGGACATCGACCAGGCCCTGGAGGCTGCAGGGAAATGAGGACCTGTAAAACGTGTCATCCTGAGCTGAAGGCGAAGGATCCCGCCTCGCACGCCGAGATCCTTCACTGCGTTCAGGATGACAGGGGCGACGCAATGAGCATCTACGACCACGGTCTCGACCGCAACGACGCCAACTTCGTCGCCCTCTCGCCGATCAGCTTCGTCGAGCGCAGCGGCGAGGTCTTCGGCGACCTCGAGGCGGTGGCGCACGGCGGCCGCCGCTACGACTGGCGGCAAGTCCGCGAGCGTTCGGCGCGGCTGGCGGCGGCACTACGCTCGTTGGGCGTCGGCCGCGGCACGACGGTGAGTGCGATGCTGCACAACACGCCGGAGATGATCGAGGCGCACTACGCAGTGCCGGCGCTGAACGCCGTGCTCAACACGCTGAACACTCGGCTCGATGCGCCCCTCATCGCCTGGCAGCTGAATCACTGCGAATGCGCCGTGCTCATCACCGACCGCGAGCTGGCGCCGACGATGGCGGTCGCGCTTCGCATCCTGCGCGACGAGCACGGCCGCACGCCGATCGTGATCGACGTCTGCGACAGCGAATACGCCGGCCCCGGCGAGCGCATCGGCGGGCACGAGTACGAAGCGCTGCTCGCCGCCCACGCGCCCTTGCCGAAGCTCGACGGTCCCCGCGACGAGTGGGACGCGATCGCGATCTCCTACACCTCGGGCACGACCGGCGATCCGAAAGGCGTCGTCACCCACCACCGTGGCGCGTACCTCAACGCAGTCTGCAACGCCGCCACCTGGACGATGCCGCACTTCCCGCGCTACCTGTGGACGCTGCCGATGTTCCACTGCAACGGCTGGTGCTTCCCGTGGACGGTGGCGATGCTGGGCGGCACCCACGTCTGCCTGCGCAAGGTCGAGGCCGCCGCCATCTTCGCCGCGATCCGCGCCGAGCGCGTCGACCACTATTGCGCGGCGCCCATCGTCCACAACCTGCTCATCGGCGCACCGGCGGCGCTTCGTGAAGGCATCGACCACCCGGTGAGAGCGATGGTGGCCGGCGCGGCGCCGCCGGCATCGATGATCGAGGGCATGGCGGCGATCGGCTTCGACATCACCCACGTCTACGGCCTCACCGAGGTCTACGGGCCGGCCTCGGTCGCGGTCAAGCGGGCGTCGTGGCAGGACGAGAGTCTCTCGGAGCAGACCCGGCTCAACGGCCGCCAGGGCGTGCGCTACGCGCTCGAGGAAGGCATGACCGTGATGCACCCCGACACGATGGTCGAGGTGCCTGCCGACGGCGCGTCGATGGGCGAGATCATGTTCCGCGGCAACATCGTGATGAACGGCTACCTGAAGAACCCTGTGGCCACGGCGAAGGCTTTCGAGGGCGGCTGGTTCCACACCGGCGACCTCGCCGTGCTCGAGCCCGACCGCTACGTGAAGATCAGGGACCGCAGCAAGGACGTGATCATCTCCGGCGGCGAGAACATCAGCTCGCTCGAAGTGGAAGACGCGCTCTATCGCCACCCGGCCGTGCTCGCTTGCGCGGTCGTCGCCAAGCCCGATCCGAAGTGGGGCGAGGCGCCGGTGGCTTTCGTCGAGCTGAAGGCCGATGGGGTCGTCACCGCCGCCGAGCTGGTGGTGCACTGCAAGCAGCTCCTCGCCGGCTACAAGGTGCCGCGCGAGATCCGCTTCGAGCCGATCCCGAAGACGGCGACCGGCAAGATCCAGAAATTCCAGCTGCGCGAGCGCGCCCGCTCGGCATCGGCCATCGACCCGGAGAAAACGTGATGCCCCAGCCTGATTCCGCCACGGTCCCCTTCGTCGCGCGCGAGCGCGATCCACGCGGCGTCGTCCGCCTCACGCTCGATCGCCCGCAGTCGTTCAACGCGCTCGGCGAAGGCATGCTCGAAGCCTTGCAGGCCGAGCTCGACATCGTCGCCCGCGACGACTCGGCTCGCGTCGTCGTTCTGGCGGCGAACGGCAAGGCCTTCTGCGCCGGCCACGACCTGAAGGAGATGCGCGCCGAACCGTCGCAGCGCGGCTATGAGAAGCTGTTCGCGCGCTGCTCGCGGATGATGCTGGCGATCCAGCGCCTGCCGGTGCCGGTGATCGCCCGGGTGCAGGGGATCGCGACGGCTGCCGGCTGCCAGCTCGTCGCTGCCTGCGATCTCGCCGTCGCCGCGAACACGGCGCGCTTCGCGGTCAGCGGCGTCAACTTCGGGCTCTTCTGCTCGACGCCCAGCGTGGCGCTGTCACGCAACGTCGGCCGCAAAGCCGCCTTCGAGATGCTGGTCACGGGCGACTTCATTTCGGCCGACGAAGCGAAGGAGCGCGGCCTCGTCAACCGCGTCGTCGCCGTCGAGGCGCTCGATGCCGAGGTCGAATCGCTCGTGGCGGCCATCGTTTCCAAGCCGCGCGTCGCCATCGCCATGGGCAAGCAGCTCTTCCACCGCCAGCTCGAGGCCGACGTGGAGTCGGCCTACGAAGACGCCGGCCGCACCATGGCAGCCAACATGATGGAAGCGTCGGCGCTCGAGGGCGTGCAGGCCTTCATCGACAAGAGACAGCCGTCGTGGAGCGGGTAGGGGCGGCGTCGGCGTTGTTCGGACAACCGGCGCCAATCCCGGATTGAGAGTTGGCCAGTCTTCCGGTATGGTTTTGGCGCGCGGCGCAGCTGCAAAAGACCCACCCCAGGAGACGATATGACGAAGACGATCGCACGCACGATGGTCCAGGTGCTCGCCGGCTGCGCGCTGGCCTTCGCGGGCCAGGCGATGGCGCAGGAAAAGCTCACCGTCTGGTGGGTCAAGGGCTTCTACAAATCGGAAGACGACGCGCTCTACGCGGCGATCAAGAAGTTCGAGGCCAAGCACCCGAAGATCAAGGTCGAGCTGTCGCAGTACCCGATCCAGGACATGATCCCGAAAACGGTCTCGGCGCTCGATTCGAACAATCCGCCCGACGTCGCCTATGCCGACGTCTACGACTTCCAGGTCACCGCCAAGTGGGCGTTCGACGGCAAGCTCGAAGACATCTCCAGCGTGATCGACCCGATCCGCGCCCGCTTCGCCGCCAACACGGTCGAGACCACCTTCCTCTACAACGACGTCGCGAAAACACGCGCCTACTACGCATTCCCGATCAAGCAGCAGACCATGCACATCCAGTACTGGAAGGACATGCTGGCCGATGCGGGCTTCAAGGAGAGCGACATCCCGACCACGTGGAAGGAATACTGGTCGTTCTGGTGCGACAAGGTGCAGCCCGCCTACCGCCAGAAGACCGGCAACCGCGGCTTCGGCATCGGCCAGCCGCTCGGCGTCGATTCGAGCGACTCGTTCTTCTCCTTCCTCACCTTCGCCGACGCCTACAACGTCAAGCTCGTCAACGACAGCGGCAAGCTGCTCGTCGACGACCCTGCCGTGAAGGCCGGCCTCGTCAATGCGCTCACCGACTATGTCGCGCCCTACGTCAAGGGCTGCTCGCCGCCGTCGTCGACGACCTGGAAGGACCCCGACAACAACGTCGCTTTCCACAACAAGACCACGGTGATGACGCATAACGCGACCATCTCGATCGCCGCCAAGCACCTCGACGACGCCAACAACACCTCGCTCACCGACGCGCAGCGCGCCACCGGAAAGAAGAACTACACCGAACTCATCGCCACCGCTGGCTTTCCGTTGAAGCCCGACGGCAGCAAGATGGTCTACCGCACGGCGGTGAAGACCGGGGTGATCTTCCGCGAGGGCAAGAACAAGGTGGCGGCCAAGCAGTTCGTCGCTTTTCTGATGGACGAAGCCAACCTCACGCCCTACGTCGAGGGCTCGCTCGGCCGCTGGTTTCCGGTGACCAAGGTCGGGCAGCAGAGCGCCTTCTGGAAGGCCGATCCGCACCGCCTCTCGGTCTACAACCAGTACATGTCGGGCACCGTACCGTTCGAATTCACCAAGAACTACAAGTTCACCATCCTCAACAACGAGAATGTCTGGGCCAAGGCCGCCAACCGCGTGCTCAACGAAAAGATCCCGGTCGACAAGGCCGTCGACGAGATGATCGCGCGCATCAAGACCGTCGCGCAGTAGGCGACCTCGCGAGAAGACTGCCGTGAGCACCGCGCTCGCCGCCTCGTTGCCCGCGGTGCGCCCGCCGCGCGCCGGGGCGAGCCCGTGGCTGTTCTGGGGTCGCGCGATGGTGCTGCCCTACCTGATCGTGTTCGTGGTGTTCGTGCTCTACCCGGTGGGCTACGGTCTCTGGCTGGCACGGCACCCGGCGAGCTACGTCAAGCTGTTCGAGGACCCGATCTTCTTTCGCACGGCGATCAACACGGTCGTCTTCCTCGTCGTCGCCATCAACCTCAAGATGGCGGTGGCGCTGCTGCTGTCGGGCTTCTTCGTCACCTCGCGCTGGTGGATCAAGGCGCTCTCGCTGCTCTTCATCCTGCCATGGGCGGTGCCGTCGATCCCGACCATCCTCTCGGTGCGCTTCATGCTCAACCCGGAGTGGGGCGTGATCAACGCCTCGCTCTTTCGCTGGTTCGGCATCGAAGGACCGAACTGGCTGAACGACCCGACGCTCGCACTCTCGTTCTCGATGCTGATGCACATCTGGAAGTCGCTGCCGTTCTGGACGCTGATCCTCGTCGCCGGCCGGCTCGCGATTCCGGGCGAGCAGTACGAGGCGGCCTCGGTCGACGGTGCTTCCAACTGGCAGAAGTTCCGCTTCATCACCTGGCCCGCGATGAAGACGCTCTACCTCACCTCGACCATCCTCTCGATGATCTGGACGCTGGGCGACTTCAACAGCGTCTACCTGCTCACCGGCGGCGGCCCGGCCGACCTCACCCACGTGCTCGCCACGCTCGGCATCCGCTACCTGCGGCTCGACCAGGTCGATCTGGCCATGGCGTCGATCGTGGTGGCGCTACCGCTGGTGTTGCCATTGGTCTACTTCATGATGAAGCGACTCAGCAAATGAAGCCCCCACGCTCGCTCCGCTCACTGCCCCCCGAGGGGGCGCGGCCGGGCTTGGGGCAGCCCGGCGCCCGGCCATGAAGCGCATCACGTGGCGTGCCGTTAGCACCGAGGCCAAGCTGCTGCTCATCGGCATTCCACTGTTCCTTTGGACCATCATCCCTGTCTATCACCTGTTCCTGTTCGCGATCTCGCCGCGCGACTCGGCCACCTCGGGGCGGCTCTGGCCGAAGAACCCGACGCTCGACAACTTCGCGGTCGTGTTCGAGCGCAAGCATTTCTACCTCGATCACTTCTGGATCCAGCTCTGGAACTCGGTGCTGATCTCCGTCTCGGTGGCCGCGATCACGCTGCTCGTCGCCACCACGGCGGCCTTCGCGATCAGCCGCCTCAAGGTGCCGGGCGGTCGCACGGTGATGAACCTCGCGCTCTTCACCTACTTCATCCCCGCCGCCTTCCTCGCCGTGCCCATGTACAAGACCATGGGCAACTACGGCCTGCTCAACAACCAGTGGGCGCTCATCCTGGCGATGGTGACGATCGCGTCGCCGTACTGCATCTGGGTGCTGAAGCAAGCCTCCGACAAGCTGCCCTGGGAGCTCGACGAAGCCGCCCGCATCGACGGCGCCTCGCCGCTGCAGCTCTTTCGCCTCGTCTACCTGCCGCTGATGCTGCCGTCGCTCGTCGCCGTGGGCACCTACGCGCTGCTGCTGGCGTGGAACGAATACCTGTTCGCCTTCCTGCTGCTCTCGAACGACCGAAGCCTCACGCTCTCTGTCGCGCTCGGCAACTTCCTCTCGGCCGACGATTCGCCGTGGGAGCTGCTCATGGCCACCGGCTTCATCTATGCCCTGCCGCCGGCTGCGATCTATTACGCGTTCAAGCGCTACATGGTGGGCGGCCTGACGGCCGGCGCCGTGAAGAGCTGAGGCCGACGGGCGCGCAACGATGGCATCCCTGGCATTTCGCAACGTCGAGAAGCGCTTCGGCAGCACCGAGGTCATCCACGGCATCGGCTTCGACATCGCCGACGGAGAGTTCACCGTGCTCGTGGGCCCGTCGGGCTGCGGCAAGTCGACGCTGCTGCGCATGCTCGCCGGCCTCGAGGAGATCAGCGGCGGCACGATCTCGATCGACGGCCAGGTCGTCAACGACATCGAGTCGAAGGACCGTGACATCGCGATGGTGTTCCAGAGCTACGCGCTCTATCCGCACATGACCGTCGCCGCCAACATGGGCTTCAGCCTGCGCCTGAGGAAGGCCGATCCGAAGTTCACCGCCGAGCGCGTCGATCACGCAGCCAAGATCCTCAACCTCGGCCCGTATCTGCAGCGCTTCCCGCGCGAGCTGTCGGGCGGGCAAAGGCAGAGGGTGGCGATGGGCCGCGCGATCGTGCGCGATCCCAAGGTATTCCTGTTCGACGAGCCGCTCTCCAACCTCGACGCCAAGCTGCGGGTGGCGATGCGCGCCGAGATCAAGGCGCTGCACCAGCGCCTGAAGACGACCACGGTCTACGTCACCCACGATCAGGTCGAGGCGATGACGATGGCCGACCGAATCGTCGTGATGCAGGATGGCCGCATCGAACAGATCGGCACGCCGCTCGAGCTCTACGACCGTCCGGCGAACCTGTTCGTGGCCCAGTTCATCGGCTCGCCGTCGATGAACGTCGTGAGCGGCACGGTCCGGCGTGCCGACGGCATCGCCTGGGTCGAGGCCGAAGCCGGCGTCCGCTGGCCGCTGCCGGCCGAGGGCCCGGGCCAGGCCGGCCAGGCCATCGCCTACGGCGTGCGGCCCGGTGACCTCGGCGTCGGCGGCGGCGACCCCGCAAGCGAGCGGACGGTGCCTGCGCAGGTGATCGTCGTCGAGCCGACCGGTGCCGAGACCGAGTTGCTCGTGCAGGTCGGTAGCTCGCAGATCGTGGTCGTGATCCACGGCCGCAGTTCGGCACGGCCCGGCGAGGTCGTGCAACTCGAAGTCGACACCGGTGCCGTCCACCTCTTCGATCCGGCCTCCGGCGCCACGCTTCGTTACCGATGACATCGTGAACGGCAGCACGGCCGTGCGCCGCCGACGGCCGGTCGGTCGGCGGCGCCGTGCCACGCAGAGCCTCTCGCTTCTAAGCTGACCTCCGGCCCGTCGCGCTCGCCAATCCCGGCAGCGCCACCGGCCAGCTTGCGCGGCCGCCCAGCCGCGCGGGGGGTCTTCGATGAAACGCTGCCATCTCATGGTCGCCGCGGTCCTGCTGGTCCTCCACACGGGTGCCGGCGCTGCCGATCCGGCCTACTTCACCGAGCCGCTGGGCGCCGGACTGCAGAAGGTGTCGGCCGCCATCAGTGCCCGCGAATACAGGCTCGACGCCGCCCGCAACATCTACGCTGCCTATGCGTCGCGCATCTTCAAGGGTCGGCTGCCGCCGCTGATCCACGCTGTCGTCGTCGTCGAGACGACGGTCGACGGGTTCGGCCAGGCACGCGATGTGAGGCTCGTGCGCGGGCCGTCGCATGCGCCTGACGTGAGTGTCGCGGTGATGGAGATGATTCGCCGCGTCGCGCTGCCGGCGCCATCGCGGCTTGGCAGCGGCCTCAAGTTCACCGAGATCTGGCTTGTCCACAAGGACGGCCGCTTCCAGCTCGACGCCCTCACGGAAGGCCAGGACTGAACGCGAGGACTACATGCTCGCGGTGAAGCCGCCGTCGACGTAGAGGATCTGGCCGGTGACGTAGCCGGCCGAGCTCGAGGCGAGGAAAACGGCCGCGCCGGCAAGCTCCGAAGGCTCGGCCCAGCGGCCGGCCGGCGTGCGCTTCTCGACCCACGCGGTGAACTCGGCGTTGGTCGTGAGCGCCGTGTTCATCTCGGTGCGGAAGAACCCAGGCGCGATCGCGTTGACCTGGATGCCGTGCGGTGCCAGCTCGACGGCCAGCCCGCGCGTGAACATCGCGATGCCGCCCTTGCTCGTCTGGTAGGGCACCGTCGTCGGCCGCGCCAGAGTCGACGCCAGCGACGCGATGTTGATGATCTTGCCGGCTCCCTTCTTCTTCATCGCCGGGATGACGGCGCGGGCGAGGTAGAAGGGTGCGTCGAGGTTGGTCGCCATCAGGCGGCGCCAGTCGGCGTCGCTGAAGTCTTCGATCGGCGCGCGGTGCTGGATGCCGGCGTTGTTGACGAGGATGTCGACGGCGCCGACGCGCGTTGCGAGCTCGGCCATGCCTGCGCCGACTGCTGCCGAATCGGCGACATCGAACGCCGCGGTCTCGACTGCGAAACCGTCACCCCGCAACGCCGCTGCGGCGGTCTCCAGCTTGGCGCCGCTGCGGCCGTTGATGACGACGCGGGCGCCCGCCGCGGCGAGCCCGCGCGCCATCGCCAGGCCGAGCCCGGAGCCCCCGCCCGTGACGAGCGCGATGCGCCCGCCCAGGTCGAACGGCGCCGACGAGGCAGCGCTCACGCCGGCACCGGCGACAGCAGCGGCTGGCCGGCGAAGTGCGCCTTCAGGTTGCCGAAGGCGAGGTCCGACATGGCCTGCCGTGTCTCCCAAGTAGCGCTGCCGATGTGCGGCACGAGGACGACGTTGTCGAGCGCGAACAGTGCTTCCGGCACGTGCGGCTCGTTCTCGAAGACGTCGAGGCCGGCGCCGGCGATGGTGCCGTTCTGCAGTGCCTCGACCAGCGCCGCTTCGTCGACCACCGAGCCGCGGGCGACGTTGACGAGCACGCCCTTCTTGCCGAGCGCGGCGAGCACGCGCGCGTCGATGAGCTTTCTCGTGCCGGCCCCGCCCGGCGTGATGACGACGAGGAAGTCGACCTCGGCGGCGAGCGCTTCCGCGGTCGGGAAGTAGCGGTAGGCGACGCCCGCCTTCGCGCTCCGCGACGTATAGGCCACGCTCATCCCGAAGGCCTCGGCCCGCGTCGCGATGGCCTGGCCGATGCGACCGAGGCCGACGATGCCGAGCCGCGCACCGCTGACCTTGCGCGCCAGCGGCATCGGCCCCTTCGGCCACTGGCCGCTGCGCACGTAGCGGTCGGCCTCGACGATCCTGCGCGACACCGCCAGCATCAGCGCGATGGCGAGGTCGGCGACCTCGTCGTTGAGGACGTTCGGCGTGTGGGTGACGGCGATGCCGCGCTCGCGCGCCGCGGCGACATCGACGCCGTCGTAGCCGACGCCGAACACCGAGATCATCTCGAGCGCCGGCAGTTGCGCGATGAGCTCGCGCGGCACCTTCGACTCGCCGCTGGCGGCGATCGCCCGCACTCGCGGCGCGATCGCGGCAAGTGCAGCCGGGTCGGTCTGGTGGGTACGGTCGTGGACCTCGAAGGCGCCGTGCAGGGCTTCCATCATCGGCGGCCAAAGCTTGGCGGCAGTGAGAACGACGGGTCGTGATTCGGACATGGCGGCTTCTTTCGTGGCGGGTTTCAATGAACGGCAACGAGGCGGGCGCCGCGCATGCGCGCCGGCAAGCGCTCGGTGGCGAGGAAGCGCAGCTCGATGCTGGTTCGCTCGCGGGTCATCGCCGCGTCGACATGCGTGCGGTGGACGAGGCCGGGTCCGAGGATCACGGCGTCGCCGGCGGCGAGGATCGGGCGGTGGCTGTCGCTGCCGGCATGCAGGCGTGCGATGGCGTCGTCGGCGAGCGCGCTCACCGGCAGCAGGGCGTTGCCGTCTTCGCCGCAGAACTCGAGTCCGGGTGCATCGTCGCCGCAGGGCGTGAGAGCGATCCAGCAGGTCGCCATCGGCAGCAGGGCCGCGGCTGGATCGCCGCGGAGGAAGTCGAAGGCGAGGGCGCCATCCTGATGCCAGCGGTGGGCGGCGTGGCCAGGCGGGTAGTGCTGCAGCGGATATTGCCGGCGTACCCAGCAATGGTCGACGGCGCAGCCGATCGAGTTGCCGAGGCTACGCCGGCACGCCTCCGCAACGCGGCCGGCGAAGACCTCGGCGAGCACCGCGTCGACATCGAGCGAAGGCAGCGAGCCGAGAAGCAGCGACGAGCTGTAGCGGTCGAAGCCGGGCAGTGCAGGTTCGCGACGGGCAGCGACGTAGACCGGTTCGACTGCGGCAAGCCAGCGCCCAGCCGTGACCGCCGCAACGGCGCCCGCCACGATCGTCGCGCCGACCGTTGTCATCACATGCCGACGTAGTTCGGGCCGCCGCCGCCTTCGGGCGTGACCCAGACGATGTTCTGGGTCGGGTCCTTGATATCGCAGGTCTTGCAGTGCACGCAGTTCTGGGCGTTGATCTGCAGGCGATCCTGGCCGCCCTCGTTGACGTATTCGTACACGGCCGCCGGGCAGTAGCGGCTCTCCGGCCCGGCGTACGTCGCGAGGTTCACCCGCACCGGCACGCTCGCGTCTTTCAGCGTGAGATGCGCCGGCTGGTCCTCGGCATGGTTGGTGTTGCTGACGAACACGCTGGTCAACCGGTCGAAGCTGATCTTGCCGTCGGGCTTCGGATAGACGATGGCCTGGCATTCGGCCGCCGGCTTCAGGTAGAGGTGATCGGCCTGGGCGCGATGCAGCGTCCAGGGCGGCGCCTTGAAGCCCAGCCTCGGCAGAAGCCATTGCTCGATGCCCGACATCAACGCGCCGACGTAAAAGCCCTTCTTGAACCACTGCTTGAAGTTCTTCGACTGCTCGAGCTCGCCGCGCAGCCAGCTCTTCTCGAAGGCTTGCGGATACGCCGACAGCTCGTCGTGCGAGCGGCCGGTCGTGACCGCATCGAATGCCGCCTCGGCGGCGAGCATCCCGGTCTTGATCGCCGCATGGCTGCCCTTGATGCGACTCGCATTCAGGTAGCCGGCCTCGCAGCCCACGAAGGCGCCGCCGGGGAACACGGTCTTCGGCAGGCTGAGGATGCCACCGGCCGTGATCGAACGGGCGCCGTAGCCGAGCCGCTTGCCGCCCTCGAGCGTTTTCCTGATCTCGGGGTGGGTCTTCCAGCGCTGGAATTCCTCGAACGGGCTGAGGTACGGGTTCGCGTAGTCGAGGCCAACGACGAAGCCGAGCTCGACCTGGCCGTTGTCGAGGTGATAGAGGAACGAGCCGCCATAGGTTGACGTGTCGAGCGGCCAGCCCGCCGTGTGAACGACGAGGCCGGGCTTCGCGTTCGCCGGCGCGACTTCCCACAGCTCCTTGAGGCCGATGGCATAGCTCTGCGGATCGCGGCCTTCGTCGAGCTTGAGCTTCGCGATCAGCTGGCGACCGAGGCTGCCGCGCGAACCTTCGGCGAATATCGTGTACTTCGCGTGCAGCTCCATGCCGAGCTGGAAGTTCGCGGTCGGCTCGCCGTCCTTGCCGATGCCGAGGTTGCCGGTGGCCACGCCCTTGACGGCGCCGCTCTCGACATAGAGCACCTCGGCGGCCGGAAAGCCGGGAAAGATCTCGACGCCGAGCGCTTCGGCCTGCTGCGCCAACCAGCGCACGATGTTGCCGAGGCTGACGACGTAGTTGCCGTGGTTGCGAAAGCAGTCGGGCAGGATCGCGTGCGGCGTCGCCGTCGCGCCTGTTTCGGTGAGGAAGAGGAAGCGGTCGGCCGTCACCGGCTGGTTGAGCGGCGCGCCTCTTTCCTTCCAGTCGGGAATCAGCTCGCTGATGGCGCGCGGGTCCATGATCGCGCCCGACAGGATGTGGGCACCGGGCTCGGAGCCCTTCTCGAGCACGACCACCGAGACTTCCTTGCCGCGCTCGGCCGCGAGTTGCTTGAGGCGGATCGCGGTGGCCAGGCCGGCCGGTCCGGCGCCGACGATCGCGACGTCGTATTCCATCGCTTCGCGCGGGCCGTGCGCGGCCAGGATCTCTGCAGGGGTCATGGGCATCGTCTCACCTAAACTCGCATCGATTCTACGGAGCGCAGGTCACTGCACGAACATGAGTTATCAGATCGATCTCTCGGGCCGCGTCGCCCTCGTCACCGGTGCATCGAGCGGCCTCGGCGAGCAGTTCGCGCGCGTGCTGGCACGGGCTGGAGCCGGCGTGGCCCTGGCCGGCCGCCGCGTCGAACGGCTGAAGAGCCTGCGCGCCGAAATCGAGGCCGAGGGCGGCGACGCCCACGTCGTGCCGCTCGACGTCACCGATCACGACAGCATCAAGTCGGCCGTGGCGCACACCGAGACCGAGATGGGCACGATCGACATCCTCGTCAACAACTCCGGCGTCGCATCGACGCAAAAGCTCGTCGACGTGAGCCCCGACGACTTCGACTACATGTTCGACGTCAACGCCCGCGGCGCCTTCTTCGTCGCCCAGGAAGTGGCCAAGCGGATGATCGCGCGCTCGAAGGGCGCGGCGCCGGGCACCTTCACCGGCGGGCGCATCGTCAACATCGCGTCGATGGCGGGCCTCAGGCCGTTTCGCAAGATCGGCGTCTACTGCATGAGCAAGGCCGCGGTGGTCCACATGACGAAGTCGATGGCGCTCGAGTGGGGACCGTTCGGCATCAACGTCAACGCGATCTGCCCCGGCTACATCGACACCGAGATGAACCACCACCAGTGGCAGGACGAAGCCGGCAAGAAGTTCATCGAGGCGATGCCGCGCAAGCGGATCGGCAAGCCCGAAGACCTCGACGCCGTGCTGATGATGCTGTGCGCCAACGAGAGCGGCTTCGTCAACGGCGCCGTCGTGCAGGCCGACGACGGTTTCGCCATTTGAGGGCGCTGTCGCTGCTCGAGGCCCGCGTCATCGGCGTCCTCGTCGAGAAGGCGCACACGGTTCCCGACAGCTATCCGCTGTCGCTCAATTCGCTCACGCTCGGCTGCAACCAGAAGACGGCGCGTGACCCGGTGATGGCGGTGGCCGAGGGCGACGTGCAGGCCACGATCGACGCGCTGAAGCTGCTGTCGCTGGTGTTCGAGGCCAGCGGCTCGCGCGTGACCCGCTACGAGCACAACCTCGGCCGCGTGCTGGCGCTGCCCTCGCAGTCGGTGGCGCTGCTCTGCACGCTGATGCTGCGCGGGCCGCAGACGACGAGCGAGCTGCGCACCCACAGCGAGCGGCTGCACCGCTTCGCCGACCTGTCGTCGGTCGAGGGCTTTCTCGACGAGCTGGCCGGCCGCGCCAACGACAAGGGCGGCCCGCTCGCTGTGAAGCTGCCGCGCGCAGCCGGCTCGCGCGAGCCACGCTGGGCGCACCTGCTGTGCGGCGACCTCGACGCGAGCCGCTTCGCTGCAGCGGCCGATGACGACGATTTCGTCGCTGCCAGCGAGCTGGCAGCGATCAAGGCGCGGCTGGGCCAGGCCGAGTCGGAGCTCACGGACTTGCGCGGCCTCGTCGAGCGGCTCTATCGCGAGCTCGACCTGCCGCGCGCCTGACGGAGTCGCCATGCGCTTCGATCGCCCCGACGACAAGAAGCTGACGCTCGAGATGACCATCCCGATCCGCTGGGGCGACATGGACGCGATGGGCCACGTCAACAACACGGTCTGCTTCCGCTACCTCGAGTCCATCCGGATCGAGTGGATGTTCCGCGCCGTCGGACCGTCGCCCGATGCCGCCGGAGAGGGCCCGGTCATCGTCAACACCTTCTGCAATTTCCTGAAGCAGCTCAG
>Ga0123338_10000596_pt1 | contig 36477 bp, 34 predicted proteins | sample grotaG_FD_89793 | JGI IMG/M metagenome (GOLD analysis project Ga0123338, IMG submission 89793) | Glacier valley bacterial and archeal communities from Borup Fiord, Nunavut, Canada, to study Microbial Dark Matter (Phase II) -... | ecosystem: Environmental > Aquatic > Freshwater > Ice > Glacier ...
AGGAAGTGGCACACGGTCCAGGGATGGCGCGAGGCGCTCCGGCAATTTACCATCCGGTGGCCTGACCGAATCGAGCTGTCACGAGCGGGCTAAACGTCAAAACCTTCAATGAATGAGAAATCGCGTTTACACAAAACTGTGGACACGGCCTGTGAGGGACATTGGGGAGGAGCCTAGCTCAGTCGCCTAATGCGGTATCGATCACTCGGATCGATTCATCGCACTTCCTGCATAGCCCCCGAAAGTGTGCACCGAGCGTGCCGTGTTCCTTCAGCAATTTCTTCTTGAGGGCGGTAGCCTCACCGCCAGAAGCGTGGCCCTTCATCTTCGTGCGCAATTCATGCACTTCCTTAAGTGATGCCATGGTGCCGGACGCGTCTCTCGGCTCAAATCCGAGACCGAGGAGGCATTCTTCGATTAGTTTTAGGGAGCCGAAACTGACGTCTGGCCGCCGCCCGTGAGCCTCCGCTTTTGCCTTAAGCCACTTTTTGTCGAATCCTTCCACGACCAGTTGATCGAGCCGCAAAAGCTCGTCGGACCACTCGTCCTGCGATGCTGTCACCGGGTAATGGACGACGTTTATGAGCTTTTCCGAACGCAGCGTCCACCACGGGAGCTGTTTGATATACCACTGTTGGAGAATTTCCTGAAGGCTGCTGAGCGCGTCATATTCGTGGTGCCAGCTTCCCTCGAAATCGGTGGTCATAGCCCGGCGAGAAATCGACGCTTTCGGTCTTTCGTTGTGCGCTTTCCAGTGGAGCTGCTCCTCGTAGGGTAGATCCCGAAGATAGACGATGTAGCTGTGAACCTGGCCGGCCTCGTTAACATCAAAAGTACTAAGAGACCACCCGCCCCGGCATAATATCGAACGGCTTTCAAGCGTGAATCTTTCGGAATCGGACTTATACCGATGAAGGACTTCAGGTCGGAAGAATGCTGGCGTCGTCTCAAAGGGAAGATCAGACTCGGTGAAATAGTTCGCGGTAGCACCGGGCGCTGTGGACACTTCGCGCACTATTTTGTTCTTCCAATCGTATGCGATGAATGACGCGTATTCGCGGCCCGCGTCGCGCTGCGTGTAATCGTGACGCCGGAGCACTTCGGATTTTGTGATTACCGGATGAACTATGTGAAAGCCGCGCATGAAACTGGCGTAACCCGGCTCGGTATGGGTGCGATATCGAAGGTCTTCGTGCGCCTCATAGTCCGAGAACTCCCTGTTCCTCTAGCCGTCAAATCTCCCTGCTCGGTAGCGCGTGAAATCGAACATGCGAACGATAACCGATTGGGTCAGGACCATGTATTCGTCAAGTAGTTCGCGATTGATAACAATCGCGCTCGCGCCGAACGCGTCGCCCTTTCCGGGCACCTCCACGATGCGGATCATGTCTTCTACGTCGCCGTACCGGTCGAGTCGACAGTAGCTCGCCCGTTCCTCGACCAGATGTAAGTCGAAAACATGGAGGAATTTCTGGAGTACCTCGAAGTACCCCTTCTTGCCGTGCAAGCCCTCAAACCGCCTGCGAAAAATCAGCTGTTCGCCCGCATTTAGGGTGCGGCTGCTGGTATGGCCTAGGGGAGGCGCAATCCAAATATCCCGAGGTTCCGAATAGCGGACATCAATCTCCCAGCACGACGACGGATCACAGTGCCACTCGGAAAGATCGTCATAGTCAGGCGGCGACGTGAGGGAGGATGGTACCAGAACTGAATGAATGAACGAGCTTTCGTTAATGGCGTAGACTACAAATTCAATCTCGCGGCAATTTTGACGCAGGAACTGGAGAGCGTCGCTCATCTCCAGCCATTTGACGTAGGCCTCCTCGCCGTCGGGCGGCTCAGAAATCCTGTTCAGCGTGGTCACAACGTCCTGCATTAAGCACCGCAATTGGGGTTCCCGTACTGTGATTCAGAAAGTAGGGTACCTTTACAACATTTTACTGCGTTTATGTGGTGGCATGTGATAACGGCATGATGAAGAGGTGGATTCTTCTAGCCTACTGTGATCGTGCTTAGAGTTTTTAAGGTCAGCTCCGTTTGTGCCAAACCCGTCATGTTCTCAAACCATTCGCGTCGAAGAGACGCGGGATTTTCCGGCTTGATGCTTGTTGTCGAACAAGCAAATAGGTTGCCGACCTCAAATCCGGACTAGTCCTGATAAACGCGCTTGTCGTCGCCCACTCCGGCCGCCTGGATCGTAACTCCAGCAAGGTGGATGCCCACGGGGGCTCCAGCAGGTTTCGCCGGCCTTCGAACTCAATCTGTCGTATCAAGCTACTTTTGCCCGACCGTTCGGTCCAGCGAACAGGGTCAGAACGAGCACAACTTATGCTGCCGGTTCTTCCAATTCGCGTATCACCCGGTAGTTGGATTCGCGCGGAGCACCGGCAATAAAACACACCTCAAATTTGCGCCCGTCCGGTTGTTCCATGACATCGAGATTTCGGTTTCCATCTCGATAGAAAACTGGGACGCCTGCCTTTAAGGTGTCCAAACGCGCGCGCGCCGGCCAAAATGATCTCGGCTGTGAACTCGTCCGTAAAGAAGTGGCCGTCTTCCATGTATCTATTGTAAGTTGAGGATGCTGTTGATGCGGTACCCAACCAAGCGCGGTGTTATTCTGGCTCCGTGCAAGGGTTCAGCCGGATCTCCATCGATCCCAAGGTCATGGGCGGAAGGCCTTGTATCCGGGGTATGCGCATGACGGTCGGGATGATCGTTGAAGCCTTGCCGCTGGCAGGTCCGAAAGCGACCTACTCAGCGATTTCCCTTACCTGGAAAAGCAAGATAGTCGGGAGGCTCGTGCATACGTGGCTACGCAGGCGCGGCGGCGCGGTCTAGGAACCAGGTGACTCTTCGGCCGTGGTGGGTGACGATTTGGGCGGGGTAGCGGAGCGGGTCGTAGTCGCCTTCGAAGACTTGGTGGACGGCTTCCTGTTTGTCGGCGCCGGTGGCTAGGACTACGGTGTGTTTCGCGGCTAGCAGGACTCCGGGGAGGAGCGTGATGCGCCATTGGCTGGTTTCGTTTTTGTAGACCGCGGCGGCGATGCCTTCGCGGTCGTTGATGAGTGGCTCGCCGGGGAAGAGGCTGGCCGTGTGGGCGTCGGGGCCTAGGCCCTGGTGGATTACGTCGAAGTGGGGGAGGGCGCCGTTAGTTAGGTTGAAGTGCTGGCGGATGTCGTGGGTGTAGGCGGACGCGGATTGGTCGGGCGTGTGTTCGGTGGGGATGCGGTGGACGTTTCTTGCTGGAATCTTGGCGGGTATGATGAGGCGCTCGTTGGCTAGTTTGTAGTTGCTTTCGGGGTCGGTGGGGGGGACGAAGCGCTCATCGACGAAGAAGACGTGGACTTGCGACCAGGCTAGCGGGTGCTTGACGAGTTCGTCGAAGAGCAGCTTGGGCGTGGTGCCGCCGGAGACGGCTAGTGTGGCATGGTCCTGGCCGGCGAGGGTTTCTTCGAGGATGCCCACTATGTGCTGGGCGCAGGCTTGTGCGGCGGACAGTGGGTCGGCATAGGTGTGCCAGCGGGCGCTCATGTTGGGTATCAGGTTAGCGTAACAGCCATAATGGCGTACATGGAAATGGTGCTGGGTGTGATGACGGACCTGATGTTTGTGGTGCGGGTGGGGGATGCGGTGAGGCGGGCGGGGCGGCGGCCGATGTTTGTGGGGAGCTTGGAAAGGATGCGGGTTCAGGCGGCGGAAGGGCCGGTGCTGGCGATTGTGGATTTGGCTTGCGTGGCGGGGGAGCCGATTGCGGCGATTCGGGAGCTAAAGGGCTTGGGAATTCCGGTGGTTGCGTTTGGGGCGCATGTGGATGCTGAGGCGTTGCGGGCGGCGCGGGAAGCGGGGGCGGACAAGACCATGCCCAGGTCGAAATTTGTGCAGGAGTTGGAAGCGTTAGTCCGTGAATGAGGGGCGGGCTTGCGGCCTGCCCCTCCCTGTAAAACGCGTTGTTTAGCCGAGATTAGCGGCTGTTGCGGGTGTGGCGCTGGCGGTATTCAACGTGCCATTGACGCCGCTCGGGAAGAATCCGCCGCCCGCAACGGTGGCTGCGGGATCGAGACCAATTCCGTAGGCCAGATAGAGAACCTGACCAGGGGTGCGGATGGCGGTCAAGCCGTTTGCCGGGTTAGTGGAGAAGAAGGACGGCGGTACCGAAGTGAAATATGCCGCGGCCGGTGCGCCGGCAGCAAAGCTAGCGCCGTTGAGAGTGCCGTTCACGTTTGCGGAGGCGGGCGGCGGTACGTCTGCGCCATCGATGGCGAAGGACGGGATGCCAAGGCGGGCGACTTGATAGCGAATGTTGCCGACATGCTCGCCTTCCACTGCCAGGATTCGCGCCGCAGTGGTCAAGTAAGGGGTTCCGGCGAGATACTGCGCGCCGCCGCCATAGGCTGTCACACCGATATCCTCGAAGATTCGGGAGAGTTGGAGAAAGCTGCTTTGGTTACCGAGCGAGGCACCGAAAGGCGCAAGCGCATCCATATTGATGGCGGGCTTGGCAACGGGCATGACGCCGGCACCAGTCAACGCGGTGCGCAGAGTCAAAACGTGGTTGATTTCGTCGAGCGAGATGGCCTGGGCTACACCTTGCAATCCAGAACCGAAAGCCACTGACTGTCCGATGAAGGCAGATGTAGTGGCGCCGGCGGTTCCGGACCCGGTGAGGGGAATGCCGCGAGTGGCAAGCGTTTGGCCGGTGGTAGCGATGGAATAGAACTCCGCTTCCAGATATTCCAGATTAAGGGCGAACTGGAGAACGTCTACTGCCGAGGGTCCGCCGGTGGTTTGGGCTTCCATTTTGCCGGCTGTGACTGTCACGCCGAGAGCAGCACCAGCGGTTGCGAGCCTCTGGAGCATGCGGCGGCGATTCGTAGTCTTATCAAGAACTTCGTTAAAGATTTCGTTTTGGGCCATGCGCCACAGAGAGCACGTTTTTTACCAAAGGCTGCGCACGTTTTCCAATTTTCTTAATGAAGAGCCAGTAGTTTTGCGAATGCGCGGCCGGAATCGATACTTTTACGCGCGAGAGAAACGGCTTGCGGCAGAGTGGGGGCAAGATCGGCGGCGTACAGGGCGAGGGCGGCATTGGCGAGGACGATATCGCGCGGGGGACCGGGATCGCCATGGAGGATGGATTCGGCGATGCGGGCATTTTGGGCGATATCGCCGCCGAGGAGGGCTTGGGGCGCAGCGCGGGGGAGTTCGAAGGCTTCCGGGGTAAGCGTGAGCGCGGTGACGGCGCCGTCGCGAATTTCAAAGGCGTGGGTGACACCGGTGGTGGTGACTTCGTCGAGGCCGTCTTCACCGTGGACGACGAAGCCGCGCGGGAGGCCAAGCAGGTTGAGGGATTCGGCAATGAGCGAGGCGGCTTGGGGGGAGAAGGCGCCTGCAATTTGGATATTGGCGCCGGCGGGGTTGGTGAGCGGGCCGAGGTAGTTAAACAGGGTGCGCGTTTTCAGTTGGGCGCGGATGGGTTGGACGTGGCGGGTGGCCCGATGGAAGAGGGGCGCGAAGAAGAAGGCGATGCCGTGGGCGGGGAGCGTGGTGGAGGCGTGCTGGAGGTTGACGCCGAGCGCTTCGAGGAGGTCGGCACTGCCACAGAGGCTGGAGAGGGAGCGGTTGCCGTGTTTGGCGACGCGGAGACCTGCTCCGGCGGCAACGAGGGCGGCGATGGTGGAGATGTTGAAGGTACCGGAGAGATCACCGCCGGTGCCGCAGGTGTCGAGGAGAGGTTCGGTGGAGACGGGCGGGGTGTTGGCGGCGGCACGGAGGGCGCGGGCGGCACCGGTCAATTCGTCGGCAGTTTCGCCTTTCAGATGGAGCGCGACGAGGAAAGCGGCGATCTGGGCTTCCGTCGCCTGGCCTTCGAGAATGGCCTGCATGGCGAGCCGTGTTTCCTCTTCCGAGAGATGGCGACGGAGCTGAATCAGGGCACGTAAAGCGTGCGGAATTGCCATGTTAGACTGGGGACTTCGCATCGTAGCATACACAGCGAAAACCGACTTTAGCGCATTGTAACCATATGAAAATTCACGAGTACCAGGCGAAAACGATCCTGGCGCAATACAACGTACCGGTGCCCCGCGGCGAAGTGGCGTTTACGGTGTCGGAGGCGGAGGATGCGGCCAAGAAACTGGGCGGCATGGTGGTGGTGAAAGCGCAGATTCACGCGGGCGGTCGGGGCAAGGGTGGCGGCGTGAAGGTGGTGAAAGATGCCGCGGCGGCGGTGGAGGCGGCGAAGCAGATTCTTGGTATGACCCTGGTGACCCACCAAACCGGGCCGGAGGGCGTGCTGGTGCAGCGGCTGCTGATTGAGGAAGCGCTGCCGATCGAGCGGGAGCTGTATTTGGGCGTGGTGCTGGATCGCGTGTCGGGGAAGCTGGTGTTCATGGCGTCGAAGGAAGGCGGCATGGAGATTGAAGAGGTTGCAGCGAAGAACCCGGAAGCGATTCTGAAAGAGACGATCGAGCCTGGCTATGGGCTTTCGGCTTGGCAGGCGCGCAAGCTAGCGTTCGGGATTGGGATTCCGGCGGCGAGCACGAATGCGGCGGCGGCGGCGATGCAGGCTTTGGTGAAGGCTTGCGAAGAGAATGACGCGACGCTGGCGGAGATTAATCCGTTCATTCTGACAAAAGACGGCAAAGTTTATGCGCTGGACGCGAAGGTCAATCTGGACGATAACGCCATGTTCCGGCACAAGCCGATGCTGGAATGGCGCGACCTGAATGAAGAAGATGCGCTGGAGGTGGAGGCTTCGAAATTCGGGTTGAATTACGTGAAGCTGAACGGCACGGTGGCTTGCATGGTGAATGGCGCGGGCCTGGCGATGGCGACCATGGACATTATTCAATATGTCGGTGGGAGCCCGGCGAACTTTCTGGATGTCGGGGGTGGGGCCAACGCGGACCAGATCAAGAATGCGTTTCGGATTCTGTTGAGCGATCACGGGGTGAAGGCGATTTTCATTAACATATTCGGCGGGATTTTGCGCTGCGACACGCTGGCGAATGGGGTACTTGCGGCGGCGCGCGATTTGAATGTGCAGGTGCCAATTGTGATCCGCATGGAAGGCACGAATGTGGAATTGGGCCGGAAAATTCTGGCGGAAAGCGGCTTCAATTTTACGGTTGCGGACGATATGCGGGATGGGGCCGAGAAGGCCGTGAAAGCAGCGGGGAAAAGCTAGATGAGCGTACTGGTGGATGAGGGGACGAAGCTGCTGGTGCAGGGCTTTACCGGGAAGGAAGGGACGTTCCATGCGCAGCAGGCGATTGCGTACGGCACCAAGGTGGTGGGCGGCGTGACGCCGGGCAAGGGCGGAGCGACACATCTGGATCTGCCGGTGTTCGATACGGTGGCGCGGGCGGTGCACGAGACGGGTGCGAATGCGACGGTGATTTTCGTGCCGCCGCCGTTTGCTGCGGACGCGATTATGGAAGCGACGGATGCAGGAATTCCGCTGGTGATCTGCATCACGGAAGGCATTCCGGCGATGGACATGATCAAAGCGTGGAATTTTTTGAAAGGCAAAGGAACGCGCTTGGTAGGGCCGAATTGTCCAGGCGTAATTTCGCCGGGTAAGTGCAAGATCGGGATTATGCCAGGTCATATTCATAAGCAGGGGCATGTGGGTGTGGTGTCGCGTTCGGGCACGCTGACTTACGAAGCGGTGGGCCAACTTACTAAGTTGGGGATTGGTCAATCGACATGCATCGGGATTGGTGGGGACCCAATTATCGGGACGTCGCATGAGGATGCAATTCGCATGTTCAATGAGGATGACGATACGCACGCCATTGTGATGATTGGCGAGATTGGCGGAGATGCGGAAGAAAAGGCCGCCGCGTATGTAACTAAGGCGCGTGTGCGGAAGCCCATTGTGGGGTTCATCGCGGGACAGACGGCGCCTCCAGGGCGGCGGATGGGCCACGCGGGAGCGATTATTTCAGGCGGCAGCGGCGGTGCGCCGGAGAAGATTCGGGCGATGGAGCAGGCGGGGATTACGATGTGCGGGAGCCCGGCTGAGATTGGCGTGAAGATGCAGGAACGGATGCGGGAAGCGGGGCTACTTCAATAAGACTATGGAACGAACTTTTTCGATTATTAAACCGGACGCAGTGAAGAACGGTAGGGCCGGGCTGGTGCTGGCGAAGCTGGAAGAGCATGGCTTCCGCGTGCTGGGGTTGCGCATGGTGCACATGAGCCAGGAGACGGCGGAGCGCTTTTACGCGGTTCACAAGGAGCGGCCCTTTTTTGGGAGCCTGGTGACGTTTATGAGCGAGGGTCCGGCGGTGGTGATGGCGCTGGAGCGGGAAGATGCGGTAAAGAAGCTGCGCGAGGTGATGGGCGCGACGAATCCGGCGAATGCGGCGGAGGGGACGATTCGCAAGTTGTATGCAGATTCGATTGAGCGCAATGCGATTCACGGGAGCGATGCGCCGGAGACGGCGAAGGAAGAGCTGGCGTTTTTCTTTGCGGGGATGGATTTAAAGTAAGAAAGCGGCGGGTACATCCGGATGCAGTTAGTGATCGAAAATGCCGAGCAGTTGGAGCAGCTCAAGTTGCGGACAGGACTGCTTTCCGAGGAGCAGTTTTGGGAGCTGTGCGCGAAATATCCGGATTATGAAGTGGAAATTTCGGCTGAGGGTGAGGCGACGATCATGGCTCCTGCGAATGCCTGGACCGGACACCGGAACGGGAATCTGACCTGGCAGTTGTTTAGCTGGACAGATCGGGATGAGCGGGGGATTGCTTTTGATTCGAGCAGTATGTTCGCTCTGCCGAGCGGGGCGATTTTGTCTCCAGATGCTTCATGGATTCATGCTAGCCGCATACCGAAAGAGAAAGACCGGATGTGGGCCGTCTGCCCGAATTTTGTGGTTGAGCTGCGATCGCACTCGGACAGGTTGGTCAATTTGAAAGCCAAGATGGGCGAGTGGATCGAGAATGGCGCGCAGTTGGGTTGGCTGATCGATCCTCAGAAGAAAGTGGTGACGATCTTTCGGCCTGGTCGCGAACCGGAAGAGTTAGTGAGGCCGGAGTATGTGATTGGTGAAGGTCCGGTGGAGGGGTTTCGGCTGGAGTTGGCGAAAATCTGGGTGTAAGAGTTCCGCCGGTTTGATGGGCTATTGAAGGTAAGCGGCTTTTCACGAAGCCGCTTTTTTTATTTCCGCGCGTATATACCTTGACACGTACATGCCGCGTTGCGTATATTACTCGGGTGGAATCTGTGTTCGAAATCATCGCGGAGCCGAACCGCCGGGCGATATTGGCACTTTTGGTTTTATCGCAACAATCGGTGGGCGCAATCGAGCGTGAGCTTCACATGTCTCAGCCGACTGTGTCAAAGCACCTGCGGGTGCTACGGGATGCGGGTTTCGTGGAATCCACCGTGGATGCACAGCGCCGTGTTTACCGGTTGAAACCGGAGCCACTGCAGGAGGTGGATGCGTGGCTGGCTCCCTTCCGGCAATTCTGGTCTGCCCATGTAGATGCTCTGGAACGCCACCTGGACCGCATGAATCGGGCAGCACCGAAGGGAAAACTGAAGGGGAAAAAGAAGAGGAGAAAGAAATGACCGATCGCGAGGGGTACGCAGCGGGTCCCGCTAGCGGGGCGCAAGTGCGGAAGGATGGCGAGAAGTGGACGCTGGTTCTGGTGAGAGAACTGGGTCACCCGCCGGAAAAAGTTTAGCAGGCCCTGACCGACCCTGCGCAGTTGCGCGAATGGCTCCTTTCGATGCCGCCGGGAGTCTGAATCGGAAAGGGACGAAGGTGAAGCTCACAACAGTGGGAACGCCAACACCACAAATATCTGAAACGACAGTGACGAGCGCCGAAGCTCACCGGGTGTTGGAGTACGACTGGGGTGGAAACAATATCCGATGGGAATTGGAAGCCTTGGGCGGCGGCACGCGGCTGACGCTTTGGCACAACATCGACCGCCGCTTTATCTCAATGGGCGCCGCGGGATGGCATATTTGCTTTGACGTTTTGGATCGCTTTCTCAACGGAACTCGGGTGGGCCGGATTGTTGGAGGAGATGCGATGAAGTCTGGCTGGCAGCGATTGAACGCCGAGTACTCAAAAGAATTCGGAGTGGAGACGCCCAGTTGGACGCCTAACGTTTCGAAGGCTTGAACACAGGAGAAAACCCCATGGAATCGACACTACAAAAGCCGTCGCTTGTCATCGCCAAGACCCATCCCAAGGCCGGGACCCTGGTCTATTGGCTTGTCACCTCGATCCTTTGCCTGCAGATGAGCTTCACCGCATACGCGCAACTGCGACTACCGCAAGTGGCGGAAGCGTTTACCCGCCTCGGCTTCCCAGCTTATTTTCGGGTGGAGCTCGCGTGGGCTAAGCTGCTGGGCGCGGTGATAGTGCTTGCGCCAGTGCCGGCGCGTCCCAAAGAGTGGGCCTATGCCGGCTTCGCTATCACTCTCGCCTCAGCCCTTTTGGCGCACCTGGCGATAGGAGATGGTCCAGAGGCGTAGGCTGGGCGGCCGCCAGCGGTGTGCTCTGGGTGCTCTCTTACTTTTTTGGCATCGAAACTGAGGCGAAACACGCTTTTCCGCCCACCTTCTCAGAAGCTTACTACTAGCCCCTGGCCACGCTTTTGCAGAAGGGGTGCATGTCGCGCCATTTCAGAAAAGAAGAGGTCTTGATTTTCGGGAGCGATCAGAATTTCACCCGCTTTGTACTCAATCTGCGCGCGGTCAAGAGAGAGAGCGAGCGAACTTCGAGAGTCGGACGAGGGGCGAACGGCGGTTATGCTGTCATAGCGAATTTTGCGTGTGATGAGGCCCGCGCGTATTACTAGTTCGTCTGCGGCGGTTTCGTAGTATTGGGGGAAGCAGATGCCGAAAATCAGCCCAAAATCGGCGACGGAAACCATATAAAGCCAAGGCTGTTTCTTTGTGAAAGCCAAGTAAAAGGGCACGAGCATGCCGATTAAGATGGATGCTGCAATCCACCAATCCACCTTTCCGCGAAACCGCATGTCGATAGAGTGTCTCATGACGAAGTTAGGGGATCTGGGCTAGGGGACCGAGGCAGACCGGGGCCGCAGCGATGGTGACGTTCTTGCTTTCGGCGTGTGGCCGGCGAACTCGCGAAAATCGGCGATGAGGTGCGACTGGTCGAAGTAGCCGCATGCAAGGGCCAGGCCGGCGTGTGTGGTTGCCAAGGGCAGGCGGATGTGAGCGTGGCGAAAGCGGAGAATGCGTGCCAGCAGCTTGGGCGAGAGAGCGGTGTGTTCGAGACACTTGCGCCGGAATTGACGCGTACTTAGGCCTGACATGGCGGCCAGGGCGTCGAGGGCGACCGTTCCGCGCGATAATTCGAGTGCCGCGATGGCCTGGTGAAACGGCGACAGTGGCGGGGCGGGCGGCAGGTAACTGGCACAGATGCTGAGTTGTTCGCCGGGCGGATCGCAATCATCAAGGCGACGCTTGAGGTCCGCTGCCTGGACTGGGGTGAGCGCGTCTAGAGGCAGAACTGTATTCGCGGCTTGGGCGCCGCTGAGTTGCAGAAAGTCGTTACACATGCCAGGTCGGAAGCGAATGCCGAGCGAGATGCTGGCTGGCGTTTGTGGGAAATCCTGGAAGCGCGTCATCGGACCAATGAAGCGGAGCATGGAGCTGGATTCGGAACGTGTGTAGATGATGTCGGCGCAGCCGTCCGGCACCACTCGTTGCGGTGTTGCGACGGCGGGACCATTGGATAGCCAGAAGCATTCCACTCGCGATCTGAGATGGGGAGCGGGCACCACTTCTCGGTATGTGGGCATGTCCGATATTTCCTATTTTGCACGTTCGCTTCCTGCTAAGTTGGAGCGCTATGAAACTTACCGCTGTGTTGCTGGTGGAATCTGTCGAAGATAGTTTGGCGTTTTGGGTGGAACGGATGGGTTGGCAGAAGACGATAGAGGTTCCGGATGGGGACGGCCTAAGCTTCGCAATCCTGGTGAATGAGGGGAGCGAACTGATGCTGCAGACTTTTGCCAGCGCGGCTAAAGATGCGCCTCAGTTCGTAGCTGGTCCCGGGCGGCATCGGACTTCATTGTTTATCGAAGTGGGCGACTGGGAGGAGACTCTGAGACGGCTCAATGGATATGAGATCGCGATGCCGGAGAAGAAAACATTCTACGGGATGCGCGAAGTGGGCGTGTTCGCGCCGGGGGGGCATGTGGTGGTTTTTGCGATGCCGGAATGAGTTTTGAAAAATTGACGCGACCGCAGCATTTTTTTCGTCCGGGGAAATCATACGTCGGCTGGAGGTAGCTGGCGGTAATAGGCGATCAAATCGAGCGGTTCGGGCGTGTAGCCAAGCGCGCGGAGGAAGCCCGTGACCTGGCCCCGATGGTGCGTTGCGTGGTTTACGATGTGAAGCACAATTTGCCAGAGAGGCTGCGTATACTGCTGGTTCTGGAGAGCGCGGTAGGTAACTGGCACGGTGACGGAATGGTCGGTCTGGGCTTCGAGGAAGACTCGCCAGCGACTCTGAAGGTTGGGCCACTCGGCTTCCAGGTGGGCGAGCGAAAACTCGGCCGGATTGCCGAAGGGACCGGCCGCCGATTCCACGCGGCCCAGCCAAATTCTGTCTGCGAGATAGATGTGCGCGAGGGTTTGCACTATGTTTTTTTCCGAGGTTTCGAAATCGCGCGCCAGGAACTCCGCGGGCAGCAGAGCGGCTTGGCGGAGCAGGCGGTTCGTAGCCCAGTTGGTGTAATCGAAGTGGGTGCGGAGCGCGGATGCGGCGACGGTCATAGGACGGCAATAGTGTAACGCGCGGTCACAAATTGAACACGTTCATTTTTTAGGTTGACATTGCCGCCCAGCAGGCTTAGCGTCTAATTTGAACATGTTCAGATTCGCTGCATGTTCAAAAGGGAGAAGTGAAATGTACATTGTATTTTGCTATCCCGCGTATCTATCCATTAGCCTGGCGGTAACTATTTGGGTGGCGCGAACTTTGCACCGCAATGGGAGAACGTTTCTGGGGGACGCGTTTAGCGGCAATCAGGAGTTGGCGGATTCCGTGAACCATTTGTTGGTGGTGGGGTTTTATCTGGTCAACTTAGGCTACGTCACGTTGCCCATGCGCACCGCTGACCTTGTGCCTACGGTGCGGAGCGCGATCGAGTTGGTTTGCGACAAGGTTGGCGTTGTGCTGATCGTGCTCGGGTTCATGCATTTCTTCAATCTGTATGTGTTTACCAGACTGCGGAAGAGAGGTATGGCCGATCTGCGTCCGCCGCTGGCGACTGACGCGCGAATTTCCGTCTCCTAATGACAGACCGAATTGTAAGTCGGACAGAAGTAAAAGGTCCGAAGAGCGAAGAGACCCGGATGCGGGTTCTTCAGGCTGCGTTGAGTCTATTTCGAAAGCGGGGGTTCGACGCTGTTACGATGCGCGACATTGCGCAAGAGGCCGGTGTGGCCACGGGAGCGGCTTACTATTATTTTCCTGCGAAGGACGCGATTGTGCTCGATTTTTACCGGCGCTCCTGCGAAGACATGCAACCCGAGCTCGAAGAAGCACTAAGGGGCGCGAACGGTCTCGAAGAGCGTCTTAGCCGGTTGATACGTGTGAAGCTGACGTACTTCGCTCCGAACCGCGGGGTGCTTCGTGCGCTGCTGAAGAATGGCGCCGACCCGAAGCATCCTCTTTCGCCGTTCAGCGCAGATACGAAAGAGATCCGGGATATCGACCTAGCTTGGTTCCGAACGATTTTGAAGGACTGCGGGATACGAATTCCGAAGGATCTGGCGCCGCATTTACCCGGCGTGCTGTGGTTTTTTCAGATGGGCGTGATCTTCTTTTGGGTCATCGATGAATCGCGTGGGCAGGCGCGGAGTGAACGGCTGTTGGATCTGGCGACCAAGAGCGTTATCGCGCTCATTCGACTCTCGGGACTTCCGCTGATGCGGCCAGTTCGTAAGGCGGCGCTGGAACTGATCGGGATTGTGGAAGGCGCGGAACTGTAGACGACTGCGGTCACGCAACGGGCGCTGGAGAGTTGGAAGCTGATGTGGATGCTGGCCGTGGGCGTGTATGCGGGGTGCAAAACAGTGACGTGGACGAACACGCCAGTACGCGATGTGCCGGCATGGAGGCACGCGGCCTATCTGTTTGCGTGGCCCGGTGGAAACGGTCGTAAACGGAAATCCCGCGTTGAAGGCCCAAATTCTTGAGAAGCTGAAATCGAGCGATGCCTTCAGGCTGGCGGATGCAGAAGCGGACTTGGTGGAGCTGGTGCAGGGCGTAACCGCCGAGGACGTTAGGGAGGCGTTGACCGGCGGCATGCGGGATACAAATTCTGAGCCTGTCTTTGTGACTGACCAGGATGTTATCCGCGTGTACTTAAAACTGCGCGAGGATCGCGAAGCCGCGAGTCTACGAAGCGGACGGAAGGGAGCTCGCGATGCAACCGGTAACGGATCCGCCGAAGGATAAGGGAGTAATCGATTTGGAAATTGAGCCACCGGCCGCCAGTACAATTCAAGCCCGTGTGTTGCGAGGAGCGTTGGATGCATCGATCACTGCGGTGGTGCCGGTGGTGTCTGTGGCTCTGACGCACGTTGATAAGGAAAGCATGTTGGGCATCGACAAGCTGGCGCTGTTGGGCTTCACGTCGCAGGCGATTCGGGCGGTGGTGGTACCGGAATCTGTGTCGGCTAGCCCTAACCGCTAGCTTGCATGCGACACTAAGGGCGGCTTGCCGGATGGGTAGCCGCTGGCGTCGGTATGAGCGAGAGGAAAGTCCGGTCTCCATAGGGCGGCGCGCCGGCTAACGGCCGGGGGGAATCTGTTCAAGCGGATTTCTACGGAAAGTGCAACAGAAAAGATACCGCCACCAGGCTTCGGTTTGGGGGTAAGGGTGAAATGGTGCGGTAAGAGCGCACCGCGGAGCGAGCAATCGCGTCCGGTCAGGGAAAACCCCGCGCGGAGCAAGACCAAATAGGGGAGGAGGAGCGGCCCGCTCCGTTTTACTTCCGGGTAGGTTGCTAGAGCCGTTCAGTAATGGACGGTCAAGACGAATGGCTACCGCTTCCTTGCAAGAGGGAGTACAAAAACCGGCTTATAGTCCGGCAGGCTAAAAGATAAAGAGCGTCCACATGGCTTACACCGAGTGAACGCTCTTTTGTTTTGTAAGTGGCTTAGAAGTTCAAGCGCAGAGCAAGTTGGATTTGGCGATTGGTACCTTGACCGATGAATTGACTGACGGTTGATGTGAGGAGCCCGAAGGTTCCACCGGCGGCGGCGGCGTTGTAGGCCTGGCCGGGTTGCAGCGTGTTCGCCGCACCCAAAGTGGCGGTTCCGGCGGGAAGGCCCGCACCCAGACGCGATGCCGGTACGGCAAAGTTCGGGTGGTTCAGGATGTTGTAGATTTCGGCTCGGAATTCCAGGTTGGCACGCTCGGTGACGCGGAATTTTTTATCGAGCGTAAGATCGAGTTGAGCCAGGTGGGGTCCTTTGAGAGCGTTGCGGGCTAAGTTTCCATAGGTGCCCGGCGCGGGGAGAGCGAACGCCGCCGGATTGATGAAGAACCCGGTTGAAGTCTGGACATAAGGGCTTACGCAGCAGATGTAATCGGGACGGCGGATGTTACGGCTGTTGCCGCCGCCGGGGACGTTGACCACGGCCGTGGTTTGCACTACGCCATTCTGAACGACCGGGCTGGTGTAAATGGCGCCGGTGTTGTTGTTGCGATAAACGACGTCAGCGCGGGTGATGTTCACTTCGATGGGGACGCCGGAGCGCGCGTTGACGATACCGCCCAACTGCCAGCCTCCGAAGAGGGCGTTTGCGATGGGGTTTGCATCGGTCATGAATTTGCGGCCTTTGCCGAAGGGCAGCTCATACAGAGCGCTGGCATTCATGCTGTGCCGGATGTCGAAGTTGTTGTCGCCATGATCGCCGGCGAAATCGTAATTATTGGCGGCGGTGCGAGCTTCATTCGAACCGCTGGTGTTGCCGTAAGTGTGACCCCAGGTGTATTGCGAGCCAAAGGTGAAGCCGCTCGAAAACCGGCGGTTCAGGGTCATTTGGAGCGCGTTGTAATGATCGTTGCCACCGCTGGTCTTGTAATCTACTTCGGCATATCGGTTGCCAAATTCGCGAGTGACAATAGCGGCTCCGGTGGTGGGGTTGGTGGCCACGCCGGTGATCTTATTGGCGATGCTGCGGAGAAACAGATTGCTGCCTTTGCTGCCCACGTAAGCGGCGGTGAAGACCGCGCCTCCGGGTAACTGTTGTTGCACGGAAAAGGTGTACTGGAGAATCTTTTCTGGAATTTGATAGCCGGGAGCATAGGCGCGCGGTTGGAAGGAGGCGCTGGTGCTGTTGATGTCGAACGCGGCGATGGTGGCGGGGATGCTGACCGGGTAAGTGCCGCCGGAGATAGTACGGATGACGCGATCGCTTTCGATAGGCTGGATCTGGTCTTCTTCCTGGCCGGGTCCGTAATAGTAACCGGCGCCGACGCGCAGCACGGTCTGGCCGTTGAGCGCGGTGGGCGCGAATGAAAGAGCCAAGCGCGGGCCGAAGTTCAGTTTGGAGCTCTTGTAGAAAGGCGTCTTCGGATCCATCAGTGTGCCGGTGACAATGTTGAAGACTACGTCGCGATTTTTGGATTCATTCATCACGGAGTAGTATTCATAGCGCAGGCCGTAGCTTAACGTCAGGCTGGGACGGAGCTTCCATTCATCTTGCGCGTAACCGACAGCGTAAAACTGATCGCCTTGATGAATGCCGCCGATGCCGTTGAAGGGCGACGGCTGGCTGAGGTCGGCTAACACTTGTACGGAAGCCAAGTTGTTCGCAAGGAAATCGGTAGGCGTGTTGAAGGTGTAAGTGGCGCCGCCTAAGCGATCTGTACGGATCTGAATTTTGCGGTATTCGAAGCCGAACTTGGTGTTGTGGTTGCCGTGCAGCACGGAGAGGTTGTCAATGAAGGCGAGCGAATAGTTGGTGTAAGGCTGGCCGCGTCCGTTCGAGGCGCTATTGGCGCGGTTGAGACCGGCCGGAGTGACGTAACCCGCACTGTTTCCCTGCCCCGCGATACCGGGGAGCGCGACGCTGCCGCCGATGTTGACCGCGATGTTTGAAAAATCGACGCCGGCGACAGTGGGTGCCAAGCCGTTGTAGCGCGTCTTTGCGAGATTCAGACCGACCTTGGTTTCGTTCAGGATGGTGGGGGTCAGAATTTGATTGAAGGTGGCGACCAGGTTTTGGGGCGCGGCGGTGGTATTTAGGCCGCTGCCGCTGACGTCATAAATCTGTGTGGCGTAGCCTTGATCGCGGAAGTAGCGGACATAGGTGGAGTACTTTTCATTGAAGCGGTAATCGAGGCGCACGCCACCGGAGTATTCATCCACTTGAGTGGGGAGGGTGCCGGTGACCAGATCGATATCGGCATTCGAGGTGGAACGATCGCCTAAGGGAAAGGCGGCGAGCAGGGGCTGAACGGCGGCAACGGCGCGAGCGCGGGCGGAACGGCTCAATGTGCCTTCCGTTTTCGCCGCAGCGATGCGCTGCTTCAAAGTTTCGACAGAGAAGAAGTAAAAGAATTTATTCTTGATCAGCGCGCCGCCGAGGGAACCGCCGAACTGATTCAGGCGCAACGGAGCTTGAGTGCCGCCGGAGCGCGCATCGAAGTAGTCGCGAGCGTCCATGGCGTTGTTGCGCAGGTATTCGAAGAGTGAGCCGTGTACGGCGTTCGAACCGGACTTAGTGATGATGCTGATTTGGCCGCCCGTGCCGGTGCCATATTCGGCCGGGTAATTGTTGCTATCGATGCGGAATTCCTGAACGTTTTCGAGGCTGGATTGCAGGCGGAAAAAGGAGGATTGTTCGCCATTCAGATTGCCGGGCGAGGAATCGATAATGGAGCCGCCTTCGATACCATCGAAGCGTACGGCATTCTGTTCATTGGCGCGGCCGCTAAAGCGGATGTCGTCGAATGTGCCGCTGCCATTGTTCACGGCGCCGGGAGCCTGCAGATAGAGCTGCGAAATTTGGCGGCCATTGAGCGGGAGCTCAGCGACTTCGCGGGCACTGACGTTGGTGCCGATGGAAGCGGAACTGGTTTCGAGGACGGCCAGCGATCCACCGGAAACAGTCACTTCCTGATTGGTGGCGGTGGGCTGAATGACAAGGTTCAGGGTGCGCTCCTGGCCGACGCTCACCACGACATCTTTGATGGAGGTGGGTCCAAGACCGGGGGCGGAGCCGGTGACGGTGTATGGGGCCGGCTGCAGTTGGGGAACAATGTAAATTCCGCTTTCGGAGGCGGTAACGATACGTTCAACGCCGGTGCGCTGGTTGACTACTTTGACGGTGGCTCCGGGGACGACGGCGCCTCCCGGATCGGCGACAGTGCCGGCGATGCGGCCCGAATCCGTTTGGGCAAAACTGGCAGCCGCACAAGCGGCAATGAGGAGCAGTAAACGTGGATAGCGATTCATAGGTAGCGAGCGAACTTCCACTAAGGGTAGTAGCCGGACAGTTACAGAACTATGAACAAACGGTGAAAATTCAGGTTCAGTGATGCGGTTCGCAACCACTTTCGGGCTATGGCGCAAGACGTACAACAGGATGCTACAATCTTTCACACAATATGCTCAGAGTTCTTGTTATTTTTCTCGCGGTACCGGTTGCCTGGAGCCAAGAAAAGGTGGACCTTTCGATGGTCAACCGGATTAAGACGGAAGCCTTCCAAAACTCGCATGTGATGGAGACGGCGTTTTATCTGACGGATGTTTATGGCCCCCGTTTGACCGGGTCGGCCGGGTTGCAGGCGGCGGGCGAGTGGACGGTGAGGACGATGAAGGAGTGGGGCGTCGCCAACCCGGCCATGGAGGCGTGGGGGCCCTTTGGGCGGGGCTGGAATAACACGCGGTTTACGGCGCAAATGAAAGAGCCGCAATTTTCGCCATTGATTGGATTCGCGCGGCCATGGTCGGCGGGAACGAACGGGCCGGTGTCGGGCGACCCGGTGATGGCGTCGCTTGAGAAAGAAGAAGACTTCGCGAAGTATAAGGGCAAGCTGAAGGGCAAGATTGTGATGATGCAGGAGCCGCGGCAGTTGATGCCGCTGGCCAAGTTGCTGACGTCGCGGTATTCGGATGCGGAGTTGGAAGCGGAAGGAATGGCTCCGGACCCGGCACAGCGGTCGGCGTTCGGTGGCGGCGGTGGACCGGCTGCTCCGCAGACATTGTTGATGCCTCGGCCGGCGCTAGCTCCGGGCGCTGGGGCGCGGGGAGCTTTCAATCGCGAGGCGATGGAGAAGTTCCGGCACAATTTAAATCAGTTTTTGTTGGATGAAGGCGCGCTGGTGGTGGTAGTTTCGGGCACGATAGCGGACGGCGGTACAGTGTTCGCGACAGCGGCCGGAAGCCGGGACCCGAAAGAGCCGGTACCGCCGCCTTCCGTGGCGTTGACGCCGGAGCACTACAACCGCATCGCGCGGCTGATTGAAAAGAAAGTGCCGGTGACGATGGAGTTCGATATCCAGAGCAAGATTACAGAGGCCAAGGATGCGTTCAATGTGGTGGGAGAAATTCCCGGCATGAAGAAGAACAGCGGAATTGTGATGCTGGGCGCGCATCTGGATTCGTGGACCGGCGGCACCGGCGCGACCGACAATGCGGCCGGCTGCGCGGTGGCGCTTGAGGCGCTACGCATTTTGAAGGCTCTCAATGTGCCGATGACGCGCACGGTTCGTCTGGGCCTTTGGACTGGCGAAGAGGAAGGCCTGCTGGGTTCGAAGGCTTACGTGAAAGCGCATTTCGCCGATGTGGAAGATATGAAGCTGAAGCCGGAACATGCCAAGCTTTCGGGCTACTTCAATTTGGATAACGGCACGGGCAAGATTCGGGGCGTCTATCTGCAGGGGAACGATATGATGCGGCCGGTGTTTGAGAGCTGGCTGGCACCGTTTAAGGATTTGGGCGCGAATACGATCAGCATTCGCAATACGGGCGGCACCGACCATCTTTCTTATGATGCGGTGGGCTTACCGGGCTTTCAGTTCATTCAGGACCCGGTGGAGTATATGACTCGTACGCATCATTCGAATATGGATGTATTCGACCGGTTGCAGGCGGGAGATTTGATGCAGGCGGCCGCCATCATGGCGACCATGGTTTATGAGACGGCGGTGCGGGATGAGATGCTGCCGAGGAAAACTTTGCCGAAGGCTCAGCCGGTGAAGAAGGCTGCGGAGAAGGTGACGGAATAAGTATCAGGTGGTGATGGGGGCGTGGTAAAGTGATACTTTATGGTGGAGAGGGAGCTGGTTGAGGATGTGATGGGGATTGAGGCGCGATCCCTGTTGGAGCTAGATGAGGCGGTGACGCACGGGTTGCCGAAGACTGCGCTGCGCTCCACCTTGAAGCATGTATTTCCGGAAGCTGCAGAGCAGGTGAAATTCCTGTATCGTGTGGTACCGGAAGCAACTTATAAGCGGCGGCAGGGGCGGCTGAGTCCGGCGGAGAGCGAGCGGACGGAGCGACTGGCGCGCGTGGTGGCCACGGCTGAATATATGCTGGAAGACAACGCGGTGGCGAGGGAATTTTTGACCACCCCGCATTGGAAGTTTGGCGGCAAGAGTCCCATTGAGGCTGCGTTGAGTGAACTGGGCGCGCGCCACGTGGAAGAGCTGTTATTCGGGATTGCCTTCGGGCTGCCTGTATAAGTGCTTCGGCTTTACCGGATCACCAACGTGCGATACCCGGTGATGGATGGCTTCGGCGCGTCGATGAACGGCGGACGGTGGAACTCGCCGGGCGTGGCGCCCGTCTACACGGCGGAAAATTACTCGGGCGCGTTTCTGGAATTGGTAGTGAAGCTGGGGAGGGTGGCGGTGAACCCTGTGTATCACTATTGCGAGATTACGGTTCCCGATGAGGTTGCGGTGGAAGATTCGCAATTCCCGCTGGCGGAGATGGATCGCGAATCGGCCACGCGCAAGTGCGGTAATTCATGGTGGAAAGAGTCGCGTACCGCAGTGCTGCGCGTGCCTTCAGCGGTAACGCGAGTGGACGGCAATTTCCTATTGAATCCACGGCACCCGCAATTTGCACTGCTGAAGGTGAGCGAACCGAAGCCGGTGTGGGTGGATTCGCGGCTTATTTCGGCGGCTCAGGGTTGGAAAGCAGGCGGTCGATAAAAACCTGCGTGGCGCGATTCAGGATTTTGCGGCGGCGGTAAACGATGCCAATGGGGCGAAGCAGCGGATCTTCGAGGGGAATGGCGATGAGGCGATTTTGCGCCACTTCCGCGCTGACGGTGCATTGCGGCAGGATGGATAGTTCGCGGCTCACCATGAGAAACGCCTTCAGGCTCTGGATGTTATCCACCTGAAGCGAGATGTTGACGGTCGCGCCATGTTCGCGCAGATAGCGATCAATGTGCCGGCGGATGGAAAGATCGTCATCGAAGGCGATGAAGGATTGACCATCCAGGTGCGAGGCGGAAAGCGTGCGGTTGGCGCTTAAGGAGTGGCCGGGCGGAAGCACAACAGCCATCGGTTCTTCGCGCCAAGGCAGCACGGTGAGTTCGCGGCCCGCTTCGGGATAGCTGACCAGGCCGAGATCCACGCGATCTTCAAGCACCGCGCTATAGACGGCGTCAGGGCGGCCCAACTCCAATTGCAGCTCGATTCTGGGGAAGCGCTTGCGGAGCTCTTCGCGATGCCACGGCATTTCCGAGAGGCCGACTGAATAGATAGAGGCAATGCGGACTCTGCCTTCAGTGTCGGGATGCAGGCTGTCGAGCGCCGCGGTGAACTCTTCTTCGCGGCGCAGAATCTGGCGGCACAATTCGGAATAGAGCTTGCCGGCAGGGGTAGGCTGCAGGGGGCGCGTGGTGCGATCAAGAAGCTGAACCTTTAAACGCCGTTCCACCTCCTGAATCTGCTGGCTGGCGGCGGATTGGCTGATGCCGTTGGCTTGGGCGGCTCTGCTAACACTGCGTTGCTGAACGATATCGCGAAAGAGCTTTGCGTCCGGAAACATGGGCAAAGCTCAGCCTAACATAAGCATCGCTAATATCTCAGAAGAAATACCATCTACTTTTCTAATTCCGTGTGCTAATCTTGCACTCACCACACGAGTGCGAACCATGAGCAAAACACGAAACGAATCCGGACTGCCATGCGCACAGGGCCTGTACGATCCGAGACATGAGCACGATGCCTGCGGGATTGGCTTCGTCGCAAACCTGAAGGGCCAGAAATCGCACGACATCATTTTGAAGGGCATTCAGATTCTGGTGAATTTGACGCATCGGGGCGCGTGCGGGTGCGACCCCGATACGGGTGATGGCGCGGGCGTGCTGATTCAAATTCCGCATGATTTTTTTGCGCGTGAAACACAGCGGTTGGGTTACACGCTTCCGGCCGTTGGCGAATATGGCGCGGGCATGGTGTTCTTTCCCGTGGAGCGGCAGCAGCGGCTGCAGTGCGAAGGCGTGATTGAGCGCGTGATTCAGGAAGAAGGGCTTAAGTTTCTGGGCTGGCGCGACATTCGTACCGACCCCACGGCGATCGGCCGCGAAGCGCGCAAGAGCCAGCCTTATATTCAGCAGGTGTTTGTGGGCCACGCGCCGGGCATGGATCAGGACGCGTTGGAACGCAGACTATATGTGGTGCGCAAGCGCGTGGAAGCGGCGGTGCTGCAGCTGAATCTGGACGATCCGGATTACTTTTACATTCCGTCGCTGTCTTCCCGAACCATCATCTATAAAGGGCTGCTGCTGGCGCCGCAGATCGCAAATTTTTACAGCGATCTGGCGGACCCCGATGTCACCAGCGCGCTGTGCCTGGTGCACCAGCGGTTTTCCACAAACACGTTTCCCGCGTGGCGTTTGGCGCACCCGTATCGCTACATCGCACACAATGGCGAAATCAATACAGTACGCGGCAATGCGGCCTGGATGCATGCACGGCAATCGATTTTGCAGTCGCCCTATTTCGAAGACATGAACAAGCTGTTCCCGATCATTCAAGCGTCGGGCAGCGATTCGGCGACGTTCGACAACGTGCTGGAGCTTCTGGTGCAATCGGGCCGCAGCCTGCCCCATGCGATGGCGATGCTGATTCCTGAAGCGTGGGCCTCGAATGAGCAGATGCATCCGGCGAAGCGCGCATTTTATGAATACCACTGTTCGTTGATGGAGCCCTGGGACGGTCCGGCGGCTGTGGCGTTTACGGATGGCCGCGTGATTGGGGCGACTCTGGACCGCAATGGTTTGCGTCCGGCGCGGTATCTGGTGACGAAGGACGGTATGGTGGTGGTGGCTTCGGAAACGGGAGTGCTGCCCGTGAAGCCGGAAGACATTGTGGAGAAGGGCCGTTTGCAGCCAGGCAAGATGTTTCTGGTGGATACGGTGGAAGGCCGCATTGTTTCCGACACCGAAATCAAAGAGAAGCTGTATTTGCGGCAGCCTTATGCCGAGTGGCTTGCACAGCACCAAATTAAGGTGAGCAGCCTGCCGGAGCCAAGGCGCGTACACCCGAGCGATCATGAGACGCTCCTGATGCGCCAGCGCGCTTTCGGGTACACGGATGAAGACCTGAAGATGATTCTGGGACCCATGGGCGATAGCGGCGAAGAGCCCATCGGCAGCATGGGCACGGATACTCCGCTGGCCTGTCTTTCCGATAAGCCGCAGTTGCTGTTCAACTATTTCAAGCAGCTATTTGCGCAGGTGACAAATCCGCCCATCGATCCGATTCGCGAAGAGCTGGTGATGTCGCTGGTGAGTTACATCGGGAGTGAGCGCAATATTCTGGACGAGACGCCGGAGCATTGCCACACGGTGAAGCTGCCGGATCCGATTTTGACGAACAGCGATTTTGAAAAGCTGAAGCGCGTATCGCAGGGCGAGTTTTTGGCCTCGACATTGCCGACACTGTTCCGTGCGGCGGATGGCGAAGACGGGTTGAAACGCTCGCTGGATGCGCTGCGAAGGCGCGCGACGGTGGCGATTGAATCCGGCTATAACGTTCTGATTCTCTCCGACCGCGGCGTGAATGAAGACTATGCGCCAATACCGTGTTTGCTGGCGTTGGCGGCGGTCCACAATCACCTGGTTCGCGAGGGGAAACGCACGCAGGTGGCGTTGATCATCGAATCCGGTGAGCCGCGCGAGGTGATGCATTTTGCGCTGCTGATTGGATATGGCGCAAGCGCGGTGAATCCTTATCTCGCGTTCGAGACGCTGGAGGATTTGGCTCTGCGCGGCTTGTTGCGCGAAAGCGTGGATGCCGAAAAGGCGCGCTACGGCTTCCGCAAAGGCATTAATAAAGGCTTGCTGAAAGTGTTCTCGAAGATGGGAATTTCCACGCTGCAAAGCTATCGGGGAGCGCAGGTGTTTGAGGCGATCGGCCTGAACCGGGCGCTGATCGATGAATACTTTACCGGCACGTCTTCGCGCATTGAAGGTGTGGGACTGCAGGTGCTGGCGAAAGAGGCGGACATGCGGCACAAGTACGCCTACCAGCCGGTGACGGAAAACGATACCGACCTGGCCGTGGGCGGGACATACCAGTACCGCGTGCGGGGGGAATACCACCTGTTCAATCCGGAGACAGTAGAGAAGTTACAACATGCGGTAAGGAGCGGCAAGTTCGGCACGTTTGAAGAGTATGCCGCGCTGATCGATAACCAGAACAAACAAAAAGCCACGCTGCGCGGGTTAATGGAATTCAAGGAAGCGGAAACGCCACTGCATATCGATGAGGTGGAAAGCGCGAAAGAGATTGTGAAGCGGTTCGCCACGGGAGCGATGTCATTCGGCTCCATCAGCAAGGAAGCGCACGAAACGCTGGCGATTGCGATGAACAGCATTCAGGCGCGTTCGAATACGGGGGAAGGCGGCGAGGACGAAAAGCGCTTCAAGCCGGATGCGGATGGGGCGAACCGGCGCAGCGCCATCAAGCAGGTGGCCAGCGGACGATTTGGCGTCACCACCGAGTATCTGGTGAATGCCGACGAACTACAGATCAAGATGGCGCAGGGCGCAAAGCCCGGTGAGGGCGGCCAGTTGCCAGGGCACAAGGTGGACCAGGAAATCGCGCGGGTGCGGCATTCTATCCCAGGCGTGGGTTTGATCTCTCCCCCTCCCCATCACGATATCTATTCCATTGAAGATCTGGCGCAATTGATTTACGACCTGAAAAATGTTAATCCGCAGGCGCGTATTTCCGTCAAACTGGTGAGCGAAGCGGGAGTGGGTACGGTGGCGGCGGGCGTTGCAAAGGCTCATGCCGATGTGGTGCTGATCAGCGGATACGACGGTGGCACCGGAGCTTCGCCGCTGACCAGCCTGAAGCATGCGGGCGCGCCGTGGGAATTGGGGCTGGCGGAAACGCAGCAGGTGCTGGTGATGAATGACTTGCGCGGACGCATTCGCGTGCAGGCCGATGGCAAACTGCAAACAGGGCGTGATGTAGCCATAGCGGCGCTGTTGGGTGCAGAGGAGTTTGGTTTTTCCACCGCGCCTCTGGTGGCTCTTGGCTGCATCATGATGCGTGTGTGTCATTTGAATACGTGTCCGGTGGGAATCGCCACACAAGATGCGGAGCTGCGCAAGAAATTCACGGGGCAGCCTGAGAACGTGGTAAATTTCTTCTTCTTCATCGCCGAGCAGCTGCGTCAGATTATGGCCAAGCTGGGCTTCCGCAAGTTGGACGACATGGTGGGGCGCGTGGACATGCTGGAGATGAAGGGCGCGGTGGATCATTGGAAGGCGCGCGGGCTGGACTTCAGCTCCATTCTGTATAACCCGCCGATGCCGCAGCGCATTTCGCGGCGATGCACGGGCGTGCAGGACCATGGCATCAATGAGGCGCTGGATTACAAGCTGATCGATCATGCGCGCGAGGCAATCGATTTGGGTACGCCGATTGAAATCAAGCTGCCGATTCGCAACACGCATCGAACGGTAGGTGCGATGCTATCGGGCGAGATTGCGCGGAAGCATGGGGCGGCTGGCTTGAAGAACGATACCATCCGCTTCCAGTTCACGGGCAGCGCGGGCCAAAGCTTTGGTGCGTTCCTGGCACCCGGCGTCACGCTGGAACTGGAAGGCGATGCGAACGACTACGTAGGCAAGGGGCTTTCCGGCGGGCGCATTATGGTCTATCCGCCGCGGGCTTCCACGTTTCGACCAGAGGAGAACATTCTGGTGGGCAATGTGGTGCTGTACGGCGCCACTTCCGGCGAAGCCTTCTTCAATGGCATGGCGGGTGAGCGGTTCGCGGTGCGCAACTCCGGCGCAATCGGTGTCGTGGAAGGCCTGGGCGATCATGGCTGCGAATACATGACGGGCGGCTTGGTGATTGTGCTGGGCAAAACCGGGCGCAATTTCGCGGCGGGCATGTCCGGCGGCATCGCTTATGTGCTGGATGAATCGGGTGAATTTTCCGCCAGCGGGTGCAACCAGGCCAGTGTGTCACTCGAACAGATTTTCGATCCCGAAGACCAGAACACGCTTCGGTTCTGGATCACCAAGCACTATGAACTGACCGGTAGCCCGGCGGCGAAGCGCGTGCTGGACCAATGGCTCAGCATGCTTTCGAAATTCGTAAAGGTATTCCCGCATGAGTACAAGCGCGTGTTGGCAAAGGCTCCGATGATTCCGGCTGGCCTGGCGCAACGAGCGGAGGTGGCGATTCATGGGTAAGCCGACAGGATTTAAGGAGTACGCGCGTGAGCTTCCGGCGCGCCGTCCGCCCGCCGAACGGGTGAAAGACTGGTTCGAGATTTACACCGCCTTCCCCGACGACCATCTGCGTACGCAAGGCGCGCGTTGCATGGATTGTGGCATTCCGTTTTGCCACAAGGGCTGCCCGGTCAACAATATCATTCCGGATTGGAACGACCTGGTGTACCGGAACCGCTGGCAGGAAGCGATCCGGCGGCTCCACGCCACCAATAATTTTCCAGAATTCACGGGACGCATCTGCCCTGCCCCGTGTGAAGCAGCCTGCGTGTTGGGCATCAATGAGCCGCCGGTCACCATCAAGCAGATTGAAAAATCGATTGTGGAGCATGCCTGGGAATCGGGTTGGATTGTGCCGGAACCGCCGGAGAGCCGGACGGGCAAACGGGTGGCCATCATCGGTTCGGGCCCTGCGGGATTAGCGGCCGCGCAGCAATTGTGCCGTGCCGGTCATTGGGTGACGGTGTATGAGAAGGACGATCGCATTGGCGGTCTGCTGCGCTACGGCATCCCGAATTTTAAGATGGAGAAGCACATTCTGGATCGCCGCCTGAAGCAGATGGAAGCGGAGGGCGTGGAGTTTCTTCCGAACCAGAATGTGGGCGGCGCAGTGGATATCGCGAACCTGCGTGAGCAATTCGATGCGGTGCTGCTGGCGGGCGGCGCGCAACATCCAAGGAACCTGGATGTGCCAGGGCGCGAGTTTCTGGGCGTGCACTATGCAATGGATTTCCTGCCGCAGCAGAACCGCGCAAATGAAGGCGATACGGTGAAGGACCAGATCTCCGCGGCGGGCAAACATGTGGTGATCATCGGCGGTGGCGATACGGGCGCCGATTGCCTGGGGACGTGTCACCGGCATGGCGCGAAATCGGTTCACCAATTTGAGCTGATGCCGAAGCCTCCGGATACTCGGGCGGCTTCTACGCCGTGGCCGCTTTGGCCGATGCTGCTCCGAACGGAAGGGGCACATGAAGAAGGCGGCATTCGCGATTGGGGGATTGCCACCACGCATTTGACGGCGGACGCGGAGGGACGCGTGAAGCAATTGTATGGCGTGCGCGTGGGGCCTCCGCCGAAGTTCGAACCGCTGCCCGGTACCGAATTCAGCATGGAAGCCGACTTGGTTCTGCTGGCTATGGGCTTTATGGGCCCGACCAAGCCAGGCCTGATTGAAAAGCTGGGTGTGAAGCTGGATGCGCGCGGCAATGTGCAGGCCGATGAGAATTACATGTCGAGCGCGGAGGGCGTGTTCGCGGCGGGAGATATGAGGCGAGGCCAATCGCTGGTGGTGTGGGCGATTGCGGAAGGGCGGAAAGCGGCGCGTGGCGTGGACGCATTTCTGACCGGCGGCGAAAGTTTGCTGCCGGGGTAAAGACGCTTCAGGATAGTTCGCGGCGTCGGGGCTCTTTCGCGATATACTTTGCCCGAACGAGGTACTGATATGCACCAATTCGGTTTCCGGCTTTCGGTTCTCATCTCGGTTGCACTCCTGGGCGGGTGTGCTTCATCGCGGCACTCCCAAGATGAGAAGTACTTTCTGATTGCAACCAACATTAAATTGCCATACTGGCAGACAGCCCGCGCCGGTCTTGCCCGTGCCGCTTCGGTATTAAACGTCAAAACAGAAATGGTGGGTCCCGACACGTATAATCCGGGGGCACAACACGAAGAGTTTCAGCGTGTTTTGAAGTTGAAGCCTGCCGGCATTCTGGTTTCCGTTGGCGATGCCAAGCTAATTCAACCGGATATAGACCAAGCAATGTCCGCGGGTATCCCGGTGATCACAATGGATTCCGATGCTGAAGGGAGCAACCGGCTCCTATTCATCGGCACGGATAATTACAAGGCGGGCATGCAAGGTGGCGAACTAGTTGCGCGCGAGTTGCATGGAAGCGGCAACGTCGTAATTTACACTATGCCTTCCCAGGCGAATCTTTATCAGAGGCTGCACGGATACCAGGATGTTTTTGCGGGCCACCCCAAGATCAAGGTGCTCCAAATTATCGATATCAAAGGTGACTCAGGCGTTGCTTTCGACGCCACAAAAGCCATCCTGGCAAACGGCAGCGGCAAGGTGGACGCGTTTGTTTGCTTGGAGGCCGTCGCCTGCCCCGAAGTAGCAGATGTGCTCGAACGTGAGCACGTGCTCCATAAGTTGGTGGTTGCAATGGATACGGAGCCCCGTACGATCGATTGGATTCAGAAAGGGGGTATCTTCGCCACCATCGGGCAGAAGCCTTTCACCATGGCGTACTACGGCGTGAGGATGTTGGACGACATGCATCACGACGGTAAACTTGGCTCCCTCAATAACCGGTCGCCCTTCTCGCCGATCCCGGCATTTGTCGATACAGGTGCTACTCTCATCGACAAAGGAAATGTCCGCAACTTTGTCGAGCAGCTGAATTCAGAAACAAAGAACTAAAGGATACCCTTACGGCCGGAATTCCATGTGCCGCTCCCGGTTCAACTGGTCGGTCATTCCGCGGTCAATAGAGGATAGCTGCACCTGCTTCTGAATCTTCTCGCGCGTCACGTAATGCAGAGTCGAGCCTTCCGTCCAGTATGCGACGGCGATTTGCACGGTGCCATCGGGAAAGACGATCAGCGTACCTAGCTGACCTTGGGCATCGTGGCCGGGGGGCGGATCCTGCCGTTCGCGAACCGGCTGTTGATACGGCCTGGCAGGTTGGCTCGCCGGAGCCGAGTAATACTGATTCACTACCGCGGGTTGCGTAGGTTCATAAGAATAGGCCGGCGCGGCAGGCTCATAAGAATACACTGGGGCCGCATAAGCATAGGTGTCGGGATAGTAGCTGTAGGCACCCGCGTAGTAAGGATAGCCGTAGCCACCATAACCGTAACCGCCGTAACCATAACCGCCGTAGCCCAACCCAAAACCGAGACCAAGCCCATAACCGCCGTAGCCGTAACCGCGATAGCCGCCACCATAGCCGTAACCTCGATAGCCGCCACCATAGCCATAGCCGCCGCCGTAGCTTCGTGAGCCACCGCTATAGCCACCGCGAAATCCACCGCCGCCATAGCCGCCACCACGAAATCCACCGCCGCCGTAACCGGAACCACCGCGCGAGCCGCCGCCGCTGAAACTACCACCGTGGGAGCCACCACCGGAAACTCCACCGCCGCCTCGTGAACTGCCGCCGCCACCGTGACCGGGAGCAGCCGCAAGGGTAAAGGAACTTAGAATGAGAACAGAAAGTAAGCCACGCATCGATATGACCTCTTCCTTAAGAATACTCCCGTTGACTATTGACGAGCGTGCCGCATCATGTAGGGCCGGGTACGTACCAGGACCCAACAAAATGTATGCGTGTCGCTTTACAAGCGCCCCTTTCCGTGGATAATAGAGTTGCACTCCCCCGAGCAAGCGAGAGGAACTGCTTTGCTGAAATTAAAACGAGTTGAACTACAAGGATTCAAGTCCTTCTGCGATCGAACTGAGCTGAAGTTTCAGGGTTCCGGCATTGCGGCCGTGGTTGGGCCGAATGGCTGCGGCAAGAGTAACCTGAGCGACGCCATCACTTGGGTGCTGGGTGAGCAATCGGCGCGCAGCTTGCGGGGAGCCCGCATGGAGGACGTCATTTTCGCGGGAACGCGGAGCCGAAAGCCTGTTGGTATGGCCTCGGTGACCATGGTGCTGGTGGACCCGGTGGCGGATCGCCCGCCTGTGCCGGAGAGCATTCCCGTGAACGGCGCCGCGCCTTCGGAGGGGAGCGCGGCACAGACAGAGCCGGTAGCGGCAACTGGCAACGTGACGGTGCTGCCCTCGAAACCGACCGAAGTTACTATCACACGGCGCCTGTTCCGTTCGGGCGAAAGCGAGTATCTGATTGATGGCCGCCAAGCGCGGCTCCGCGACATTCAGGATATTTTCATGGGCTCCGGCTTGGGCCCGGAAAGCTACGCCATCATCGAGCAGGGCCGCATTGGGCAGATTCTGAGTTCGAAGCCTTCCGACCGGCGCGGTGTGATTGAAGAGGCCGCTGGCATCACGCGTTATAAGAGCCGCAAGCGGTTGGCGGAATCGAAGCTCGAAAGTTCGAAGCAGAACCTGGCCCGTGTGTTCGACATTCTGGAAGAGGTGACGCGGCAGGCGAACTCGCTGAAGCGTCAAGCGGCCAAAGCCAAGCGCTATTCGGAATTGAAAGCGGATTTGGATGGGCGGCTGCGCACGCTGCTGGGCGCACGGTTCCGGGTGCTGGATGAGGAAGCGCGGGATGCGGCATTGTCCCTTGAGGAAGCTTCGGCGCAACTCAAGCAGATTTCAGAGCAAGTGGCCACTGGCGAAGCGCAGCGCGGCAAGCTTCAGGAAGTCTGCTATCAACTGGAGCGCGATCTAACGGCGGAGCGCAAGAAACTAGCCGAGGCCAATGTGGAGAGCGAACGCACGCGCGGACGGCTGGAGGCTCAGGTTCGTGAAAGCGGGGCGCTGGAGCAGCGCATGGCGCGCGGCGAAACGGAAAGCAAAGAGCTGGAGAGCCGCCTCCATGTGGCGGAACTGGAGCGCGATTCGCTTGCCCGCACGGTGAAGACACTCGAAGCCCAGATTGCGCAATCGCGCGCTCTGATGATTGAGAAGAATCAGGTGCGCGACCGTTTGCAAAACCAATTGCGCGATCACGAAAAGGCCATTGAAGGCAACCGGGTAACCGTGTTGAGGCTTTTGGGCGAATCCGCAACGCTGAAGAATCAGTTGGCGCAGGTGGATGAGTTCCTGGCTGGGATCGACCGTGAGTTCGCGCGGGTGCAGGCGGAAGATAAGAACGCTCAGGCAGAAGTGGAGCGCCTGGTGGTTGCACGGCGCGAGCTTTCAGACGCCATCACGCAACGGCAACTGGATCTGGAAACGGTTACCGGTGAGAAGCGGCAGACGGAAGAGACTTTGGGTTCGCGGCGCGGGCTAGCCAACCAGACGCGTTCGCAGCTGGATCAAGCGCGCGGCGAATGTTCGCGGTTGCGGGCGAAGAAGGAATCGCTTGAAAACGTGATCTCGCATCACGCCTACACGACCGATTCGGTGAAGCGCCTGTTCAGCGCCGCCGAGAAGGGTCAGGCTAGTGGCTTTAAACCTCTGGGAGTGCTGGCGGATTTTGTGGAAGTGGATGCCACTTACGAACGGGCGGCGGAAGAGTTTCTGCGTGACGAACTTGAGTACGTGGTTGTGCGGGATTGGAAGCAGGCCGAACGCGGTATGCAGATTTTCCATCCGGCCACGGGCGAAGCTCTGGAAGGCCGGGCCACGTTCCTGGTGGAAGAAGGTGAGGCCGCCGCGCAACCGGAAGTGGCGCTCGCGCCGCAATTGCCCCGTTTGGTGGACCACCTTCGTCTGACGAATGGCCTGAGCCATCAGGCGGCGACTCTGCTGCCACGCCTTTCCAACTGCTATCTAGCGCCAGAAGCGCAAGCGGCACGCGACTTAGCTGCCGCTCACCCGGCGCTGTATTTTCTGTTACCCACCGGCCAGTGCTATCACGGCCGCATGCTTTCCGGCGGGCACAAGAAGGCAAGCGGACCTCTGGCTCTGAAGCGCGAACTGCGCGAAGTGGCAAAAGTGCTGGCGGAACAGGAGCGGTCGCTCACCGAACGCACGCAGGGTTTTGAAAATCTGACCACGGAAATTTCAGGGCTGGAACATGATTTGGACCGGCTCCGTTCGCTGCAACAAACTCGTGAGAAGGACGCGCTGGCACTGGGCCATGAGATGCGTAAGCTTTCCGACGAGAACAGCCGCGCCAATTCGCGAATCTCCGTGGCGCGGATGGATCTGGAACGGTTGAACCGCGAACGTGAACGTTCCGTGGAGCAGCGGGAACGCAACCGTGCCGCCGTCGCGCAGAAGGATGGAGAGCGCGCCGGGCGGGAGCAGGCCTTGGAAGTGGAGCGGCAGGAACTGGAGGCCGCACAAGGGGAGGCTGCGCGCATTCGCGAGGAGCATTCCACGTTGCGCGCGGAACTGGCCGCTTTAGAGGAACGGCACCGCGCGGCGAGCAGTGCTCTAGGGCGGTTGGAAGGGCAGATTCGAGAGACACGCGAGCGGCGCACACATCTGGGGCGCGATATAGAGCGCATGGGAGAACACAGAGCGCATCTGTTGGCGGAAAATATCGAGCTGGATGCCAGGGCCATCGCCTTGGCGGAACTGGTGCAGCAGACGGATGCCGCGGCGCTGGTGTGGGCTGAACAGGAGGCGGCGCGCAGGGGAGAATTGCAAGCAGCCGATGAAGCGCTGAAAGTGACGCGGGCGGCTATCGAGGCCGGACATCAACGGCGCGGCGAAATTGAAGTGGAGTTGGTGCGCCGGCAATCTGAATTGAAGTTTCTCGAAGAGACCAGCCGCAAAGAACTTGGGATTGGGCTGGCGGAAATTGCGCCCGAAGGCGACAGCGGCACAGAACCAGATCTCGCCGAAGTGGAGCGCGGCTACAACGAAGTGCGCGGCAAGATTGAGTCTCTGGGGCCCATCAATTCGCAAGCGCTTGAAGAGTTCGAGGAAGCGCAAACGCGGCAGGATTTTCTAACCGCGCAGCGTCAGGATCTGCTGGATTCCATTCGCGACACGGAAAAGGCGATTCACGAGATAGACGGAATTTCACGAGCGCGCTTCCAGGAAGCCTTCGACGCGATTAATGAAAACTTTCGGCAGGCGTTTCAGACGCTGTTCGGCGGCGGGTCGGGCGAGATGCGCCTGACCGACGAATCGAACGCATCGGAGAGCGGGATCGACATTATCGCCTCGCCCCCCGGCAAGAAGCTGCAGAATATCCTGCTGCTGTCGGGCGGTGAAAAATCCATGGCGGCGATGGCGCTACTGATGGCCATCTTCAAGTTTCAGCCGAGCCCGTTCTGCGTACTCGATGAGGTGGATGCGCCGCTCGATGAAGCGAATATCGGCCGCTTGACGAAGCTGCTGAAAGAGATGTCTGTGGATACGCAGTTCATCATCATCACGCACTCGAAGAAAACCATGGAAGCGGCGCAATCCATGTACGGCGTCACCATGCAGGAAGCGGGTATTTCAAAGCTGGTGAGCGTGCGCTTGACCCCGGCGGAAACAGCAGCTTAGACGCGAACCGATTCCCGCGGCCAAGGGCCGGAAACACATTATAAAAGCGACGCTTCCGCTTCCTGGAGCGTGGGGAAGAGATGCAGTATGTCGTGGACTTTGGACACCGTGAACATGGTCAAGATGCGGGGTGCCGCTCCGCTGACGGCCTACCTGCGACCGGTACGATTGCAACTGGCATGGAAGCCGAGAATGGCGCCTAAACCAGATCGATGATCGTTTTGGGGCTGAGAGCTTGACGCGCGGCATTTTGAAATTCGAATAAGTTGTTGAGCGTCAGCGGCCCCAAAATTTTGAGATGTTCGGTGTCGCCCTCCTGTACATTCTCGATTTTAAATTCGTCGTTTGACATTGCGTCAATTGTAGCTTCAGGAAGGGGCTATTCGTCAAAAAGACCGGGCTGTAATTCAGACTCCCGATCCTCGCCGTCGAAAACGGGCGCATTTGCCAACCCATAACGTTCCCGCACGGCGTGTACGCGCTCACGAATGGTATCCCGATAAGCACCTTTCAGATAAGCGGCCGCCCGGTAGCGCTCTTCATAGCGCCTCATCAGGTGAGGAAAGTTCGTTTTCAGAAAAGGGAAGAATACTTTTTGCGCGGACGGCATCAGGAACAGGATTCCTCCTCCGAAGAAGCTTGCGCCATGATCTTTCGCGGCTTTCGCCAAGCGGTCCAAACTTTTTTCCTGGTCTGTGATCAAGGGAAGAATCGGGTTGGGGAAGACGCCCACCTGAATGCCCGCCGCCGAGAGTTGCCGCACGGCTCCCAAGCGTAGTTCCGGGCGCGGCGCGCGAGGTTCCAGCAGGCGCGCCAGCTTTTCATTCAGCGTGGTAATGGTGATGTTCACGTGGATTTTGTTGTGCTCCCGCAGTTTGAGGAGCAGATCTACATCGCGCGTCACCAGATCGCTTTTCGTGGTGATGGAGATGGCACGGCCGCGTTCTTTAGCCAGAACTTCCAATATGGATCTGGTGAGCTTAAAGCGGCGCTCGGCGGGCTGGTAGGGGTCGGTGGCGGTGCCGATGGCGATGCCTTCGTGCTCCGCGGTGCGGCGCAGTTCCGCGCGCAAAATATGGGGCAGGTTGGCCTTCACATAGATGCGATTTTCAAAGTCTTCCGGCTCCTGCCGCATGAACTCATGCGTGTACCGCGCATAACAATATTTGCAGGCGAACTCGCAGCCGCGATACGGATTGACGGTCCATGTGAACGGCATTCCGGGCCTGGTACGGTTCAGCAAACTACGCGCCGGAAGCTCAAAATACTCAACCGTGCGCTTTGCTTCGAGCGACGGGCTTAGGGAGGCAAGCCGCGCGATACCGACCAGGCCCGGTAGGGGAGAATCGCCGAACAGCATGGGTTCAGTATTCGCCTTTTGTTCGCCTATGTCAACCGGGATTTTTGCGGCACGATAACATGGACTGCGATGCCGATCACAGGACGGATTCCCCTTGGCCTGAACACGTATTGTTTGCGCGGGCTGAAGTGGGATGACGCCCAGTTGCTGGACTATGCGGCGTCTTTGAAACTGGACGCGATTTTTCTGCAGGATTCGCTGGACCCCGCGGCGCACGAACCTTCGCACTGGAAAGAGGTGAAGGAGCGAGCCAGGCAATTAGGGCTACACCTGGAAACGGGCGGCGGGGCAATCTTGCCGAAGAGCGTTCGCGAGATGGACCGGTCAGTGGCTGAGTTGGCGCATCAGGTAGACCGCGCGAGCGCGATGGGTTCTCCGATTGTGCGCGCGCTGTTGGCAAGCGATCGTGCGCACTTTCCGGCCGGCACAGTGGAGCAGCATATGGAGACAGCAATTCGGGTGCTTCGGGGCGTTCGCACACGCGCGATGGATGCCGGTCTGAAGATCGCCATAGAAAATCATAAAGACCTGCACGCCTGGGAGACGCGCACGGTGATTGAGACGGCGGGCAAGGAGTTTGTCGGTTCGTATCTGGACACCGGCAATCCGGTCTTCATCTTCGAAGATCCGCTCACTACCATGGAGACCCTGGGCCCGCTGGCGGTCACGGTGCATCTGCGCGATTCGGTGGTGTATGAAGTGCCGCGCGGGGCCGCCGTGCAGTGGGTGGTGCTGGGTGACGGCGTGAATGATTTTCAGCAGATTGTTGCGAAGGTTCGCGAGCTATGCCCGCTGGTTCACATTTATGTCAAGCCCATCACCGGACGGCCGCCCGTTACGATGCCGTATCTGGACCCGGAAGTTTGGAAAGTATATCCGCGCATGCGGGCTTCGGACTTAGCGCGGTTCATGGCTTTGGCGAAGCGTGGGAATCCTTATGAGGGCAGGATGGTGGTGGAAGAAATTCCCGGCACTAAGACTACGCCCGAATACGAATCGGCGTTGGCGTACCAGCAGAAGGCGGACATGGAGCGTAGCGTGGAGTTCGCGAAGAAGCGGCTGGACCTGGGTGTGCGGTGGCGTACTTAAATGCGGTGAAACGCTTTCAAAATTTCCCGGGTGCTGTACTGCATGGCAATGGGGCGCCCATGCGGACAGGCCATGGGGTAATCGGTATTGCCGAGTTCACGAAGCAGCCATTCCATCTTCGAATGATCCAGGCGTGTGTTGATCTTGATAGCGGCCCGGCAGGCGAGTGACGCAGCGATGCCCCGGCGCACATCGTCCAG
>Ga0123338_10000597_pt1 | contig 36476 bp, 25 predicted proteins | sample grotaG_FD_89793 | JGI IMG/M metagenome (GOLD analysis project Ga0123338, IMG submission 89793) | Glacier valley bacterial and archeal communities from Borup Fiord, Nunavut, Canada, to study Microbial Dark Matter (Phase II) -... | ecosystem: Environmental > Aquatic > Freshwater > Ice > Glacier ...
AGGCGCAGCACGGGCGGCAGCGGGGCCGCGCTGAGGTGGTCCGCAAGCACAGCCGGCAAGTCGGTTTGGCCGTCGGCGAGCAAAATCAGGCGCACGTCGGTGAGGCGGTCGAGCTTTTTATTTAGCGGTTTGCGCGGGTCCACCACCACCACCTGCTGGCGGGCGCGGAAGTGGTTGCCGTTCACCAGCACCACGCTTTCGTGAGCCAGCAGTTCGGGCTGCGAAAACTTGTCGAGCCCCCGCATCACATTCAGCTGGCGGTAAGTTATTTTGTCAATCAGCTCCGCCGAAAGGCCGTTTTCGGCTAGGCAGGGCACGGGGTGCAGCCCAGCGGCCGGTACTGTTTCGGCCGCTGCCGAAACCCTGGCCGCGTCGCCGGCGGCATGGTCGGCATCCACATAGGCCACGCGCAACTGCGGCGCCAGGTGCGGCAGCAGCCGCGCCACCAAAGCCTGAATGTCGCCGCAGGGTGCCCCAAGAAAAGCCAGCTCGTGCCGGCCAAACTCGCCCATATCGGGGCGGGCAAGGGCAGCGTGCTTGGTGCGTTTCGGGGTTGAATCAGAAATATTTTCCATGATGGAAATTACGAATTTTCGGAACGCAGAAAATCGCGCTTGCCGCCGGTTTTCTCCACCAGTTGCACGCCTTCGATGGTGATGTCGTGCGAAAACGCCTTGCACATGTCGTAGAGGGTGAGGGCGGCCACAGTGGCGCCGGTTAGGGCCTCCATTTCCACGCCGGTGCGGCCCGTGACCACGGCGGTGCACTCCACGCGCAGGGCGTCGGGGCCGTCGGGCTCGACGGTGACTTTGCAGTCATCCAGCCCCAGCGGGTGGCAGAGCGGAATGAGTTCCGACGTGCGCTTGGCGCCCATAATTCCCGCTAAAATGGCCGTGTGAATGACCGGGCCCTTGTGCGAAGGCAGCTCGCCCGCCTGCACACGGCTCAATAGCTCGGCACCCAGCACCACCCGGCAGCGGGCGCGGGCCACGCGGCGAGTAGGCACTTTGGCGCCCACGTCCACCATCGTGGGCTCGTTGGCGGCGTTGACGTGGGTGAAGTTCTTGGTCAGCATAGGATGTAGAGACGCATATTTGCGTCTGTTCGTTGAACCGTTTAACAAACGAGTAGGGCTTCCGCCGCCAAAGCCGCCAAGGGCCTAACAGCTATTTCCCGCCTTGGCTTGTTTGGCAGCTGGCGTGTTGACTTGCGGTCAGGCCAGCCGTTTCGTTCAACGAAGACGCAAATATGCGTCTCCACATCCCTGCCGACCCCATGCTCTCCGTTGCCGAAGCCTTTGCCCGCGTGCTGGCCACCGCCCGCCCCCTGCCACCCGAAACCGTGTCCCTGCCCCAGGCCGCCGGCCGCGTGCTGGCCGAAACCCTGGTGGCCGACCGCGACTTTCCGCCTTTCAGCCGCGTGGCCATGGACGGCATTGCGGTGCGGCACGCCGCTTGGGCGGGTGGGCAAATGGAATTTCCCATCGAGTACGTCCAGTACGCCGGTGCCCCGGCCCGGCCGCTGCAGAACCCGCAGGCCGCCATTGAGGTAATGACCGGCGCGGTGCTGCCCCCCGGCACCGATGTGGTGGTGCGCTACGAGGATATTTTACTGGCCAACGAGCGCGCCACCATCCAGATTCCGCCGCCCGCCACGCCCGGCGCGAACGTGCACCGCCAGGCCGCCGACCGCCGCGCCGGCGACGTGCTGCTGCCCGTCGGCACCAGCCTGGGGCCAGCCGAGCTGGCCGTGGCCGCCACCGTGGGCGCTGCCGAGCTGGCCGTGGCCCGCCCCGCCCGCTTGGCCGTGGTGAGCACCGGCGACGAGCTGGTGGGCGTCCACGAAACGCCCCTGCCGCACCAGATTCGGCGCTCCAACGCTTATGCTTTGCAGGCGCTATTCACCCAGGCCGGGGCCGAAGTGTCGCTGTTTCACTTGCCCGATGCGCCGGCTGAATTGCGCGATGGCCTGAGCACCATCCTTGGCGCCGGCTTCGATGCCGTGGTACTGAGCGGGGCCGTGAGCAAGGGCCGCGCCGACCACCTGCCCGGTTTGCTGCGCGAATTGGGGGTGGTCGAAATTTTTCACGAAGTGAACCAGCGGCCCGGCAAGCCCCTGTGGTTCGGGGCGCGGGCCGGCGGGCCGGTGGTGTTCGGGCTGCCCGGCAACCCGGTGTCCACGTTCCTCACGGCCTGCCGCTACGTGCGGCCCTGGCTGCGCGCCTGCCAGCAGCCGGCGGGCACGGCCGAAGCGGGCGCGGCCACCGAGGTGCCCGCGCCCGCCGTGCTCACCGTCGACATTCAGTTCAAGCCCCGCTTGGCCCATTTCGTGCCCGTGCGCCTGACCGTGGATCCCGCCGGCCGCCGGCTGGCCACGCCGCTGCGCGTGGGCGGCTCCGGCGATTTGATGGGCCTGGTGGGCGCCACCGCCGTGCTCGAGCTGCCGCCGGAACCGGCGTTGTTTCCGGCGGGCAGCGTGTGGCCGGCCTGGGCGCTGTGATGCCAGTGGCGTGATGAGGAATAAAGAGCGTGTCATTGCGAACGCAGCGAAGCAATCTGTTCTGAGCGACCAACTTCCTACTGTGATAACACTCTTAACCTAGAAATCCCGGTACTACGCAACACCGAGGCTTGTCACATTTCAAGATTAGTCGCTTCGAGAGAAAGAATTGCTTCGCTGCGCTCGCAATGACGCGTTCCTTGATTGCTCATTCTTCATATTAAGTGTAGCGTCGTATCTTTGCCGAAGCTGCTATCCAGAAAGACCGAGGGACTGGGCCCGATGACGTCTTGGCAACCTACCGCGAGTAGGTGCCAACTCCCGTTTCACCGTTGAGTTTGGTGAAAAAAGATGACAGCCGAAACCGTACCTCGCCGTACGGGTTTCTTTCTGGATACGCGCTGTCTGCCCGTTACTCAACACAGAAAGAAATGCCCACCGCCACCCTCGCCGCTCCCTCTCTCCTCCCCGACCTGCTTCGCCAGCGCCTGCTGATTCTCGACGGCGCGATGGGCACCATGATTCAGCGCCACCCGCTGACCGAGGAGGACTTCCGCGGCACCCGCTTCGCCGACCACCCCAAGCCTCTCCGTGGCAACAACGACCTGCTGAGCCTGACTCGGCCCGACATCATCAAGGGCATCCACGCCGAATACTTTGCGGCCGGGGCCGACATGGTGGAAACCAACACGTTTAGCGGGACCACCATCGCGCAGGCCGACTACGGCCTGGAGCACGTGGTGTATGAACTGAACTACGAGTCGGCCCGCCTGGCCCGCGAGGCGGCCGACGAGTATTCCACGCCCGACAAGCCGCGCTTCGTGGCCGGCGCCGTGGGCCCCACCAACCGCACTGCCTCGCTCTCGCCCGACGTGAACCGGCCCGGCTACCGCGCCGTGACCTTTGATGAATTGGCCACGGCCTACCTGGAGCAGGTGCGCGGCCTGATTGACGGCGGCGTGGACACGCTGCTCATCGAAACCATCTTCGACACGCTGAACGCCAAGGCGGCGCTCTACGCGGTGCAGAAGTTCTTTGACGAAGGCGGCCGTGTGGTGCCACTTATGATTTCGGGCACCATCACCGATGCCTCGGGCCGGACCCTTTCGGGCCAGACGGTGGGGGCCTTCTGGAACAGCATCAGCCACCTGCCGCTGTTGAGCGTGGGCCTGAACTGCGCCCTGGGCGCGAATCAGCTCAAGCAGTACGTGGAGGAATTGTCGCGCATTTCCAACGTGCACATCTCGGCCTACCCGAACGCGGGCTTGCCGAATGCCTTTGGCGGCTATGATGAGTCGGCCGAGGAGTTTGCGGCGCTGGTGGAGGACTATTTGAAGGACGGCATCGTAACGGTGGTGGGCGGCTGCTGCGGCACCACGCCCCAGCACATTGCCGAATTGAGCAAGCTGGCCGAGCGGTACCGGCCCCGTCCGCTGCCCACGTCCATCCCACCCGCCACCCACCTCAGCGGCCTGGAGCCGTTCGCCATCAAGCCCGAAACCCTGTTTGTGAACGTGGGCGAGCGCTGCAACGTGACCGGCTCGCGCGCTTTCGCCCGCCTCATCCGCACCGGCGCCTACGAGGAAGCCCTGGCCGTGGCCCGCGTGCAGGTGGAGGAAGGCGCCCAGGTGCTCGATATCAACATGGACGAAGGGATGCTCGATTCGGAGCAGGCCATGACCACCTTCCTGCACCTCATTGCTTCGGAACCTGATATTTCGCGGGTGCCTTTGATGATTGACTCCTCGAAGTGGAGCGTGCTCGAAGCCGGCCTGAAGTGCGTACAGGGCAAGAGCATCGTGAACTCGATTTCGCTGAAGGAGGGGCCGGAAGTGTTTTTGCAGCGCGCCCGCACCGTGCGCCAGTACGGCGCGGCGATGGTGGTGATGGCCTTCGACGAGGACGGCCAGGCCGACACGCTGGAGCGCCGCCAGGAAATCTGCCAGCGCAGCTACGACCTGCTGATGGGCATCGATTTCCCGCCCACGGACATCATTTTCGACCCCAATATCCTCATCGTCGGCACCGGCATGGAGGAGCACCGCAACTACGCCATCGACTTCATCGAGTCGGTGCGCTGGATTAAAACGCACCTGCCCGGCGCCCTCACCAGCGGCGGTGTGTCGAACATCTCGTTCTCGTTCCGCGGCAACGAGGTGGTGCGCGAGGCCATGCACGCGGCCTTCCTCTACCACGCCATCCGCGCCGGGCTGGACATGGGCATCGTGAACCCTAACCAGTTGGCAGTGTACGACGAGGTGCCCAAGGACTTACTGGGCCTGGTGGAAGACGTGCTGCTGAACCGCCGCGCCGACGCCACTGAGCGCCTGCTCGAATTTGCCGACACGGTGCAGCAAAAGGGCAAGGTGGCCGTGGTGGCCGACGCCTGGCGCAGCCTGCCCGTGCAGGAGCGCCTGGCCCACGCGCTGGTGAAGGGCATCACCGAATTCATCGACGAGGACACCGAAGCTGCCCGCCTGGAGCTGCCCCGGCCGCTGGACGTGATTGAGGGCCCGCTGATGAGCGGCATGAACGTGGTGGGCGACCTGTTCGGGGCCGGCAAAATGTTCCTGCCCCAGGTGGTGAAATCGGCGCGCGTGATGAAGAAGGCCGTGGCGTATCTGGAGCCCTACCTGCTGGCCGACAAGCGCGGGCAGGAGCGCCAGACGGCCGGCAAAATCCTGATGGCCACGGTGAAGGGCGACGTGCATGACATCGGCAAAAACATTGTAGGCGTGGTGCTGGCCTGCAACAATTTCGACATCGTGGACCTGGGCGTGATGGTGCCGCTGGACAAGATTCTCGACGAAGCCCAGAAGCAGCAGGTGGACGTGATTGGCCTTTCCGGGCTGATTACGCCCTCGCTCGATGAGATGGTGTACGTGGCCCAGGCCATGCAGAAGCGCGGCATGAAAGTGCCGTTGCTCATCGGCGGCGCCACGACTTCCCGCCTGCACACGGCCGTGAAAATCGCGCCCGCCTACAGCGGCGCCGTGGTCCACGTGAACGACGCCTCGCGCTCGGTGGGCGTGGCGGCGGGCCTGCTCGGCTCGGGCGAAGCGGCCTACGCCGAAACCGTGGCCGCCGACTACGCCGCCCTGCGCAGCGACTACGCCAGCCGCCAGCGCGATAAGAGCTACCTGCCCATCCTGACGGCCCGCGAAAACGGCTTTAAGGCCGACTGGGTCACCACAAGTATCACCAAGCCCACCTTCCTGGGCACGCGGACGCTGGAAAACTACGACCTCGCCGAGCTGGCCGAATACATCGACTGGACGCCCTTCTTCCACACCTGGGAGCTGAAAGGCCGCTACCCGCGCATCCTCACCGACGAGAACCTGGGCGAAGCGGCCACCAAGCTGTTTGAAGACGCGCAGGCCATGCTGAAGCGCATCATCGACGGCAAGCTGCTGGAGGCCCGCGCCGTGCTGGGCTTCTGGCCGGCGAATACGGTGGACTACGACACCATCGAAATCTACGCCGACGACTCGCGCCAAGCCGTGGCCACGGAGTTTTTCACCCTGCGCCAGCAAGGCGAGAAAGGGCCGAAGATTCCCAACATTGCCTTCTCCGACTTTTTGGCGCCGAAAGAATCGGGCCGGGCCGACTACATGGGCGGATTTGCCGTCACGGCCGGCCTCGGCATCGAAAAGCTCATCGAGCAGTTTGAGGCCGACCACGACGACTACTCCAGCATCATGGTGAAGGCCCTGGCCGACCGCCTGGCCGAAGCCTTCGCCGAGCGCCTGCACGAGCGGGTGCGCCGCGAGTTCTGGGCCTACGCGCCCGACGAGCACCTGAGCAGCGAAGACCTGGTGCAGGAGAAGTACCGCGGCGTGCGCCCCGCCCCCGGCTACCCCGGCTGCCCCGACCACACCGAGAAAATCACCCTGTTTCAGCTCCTCGACGCGGGCGCCGCCACCGGCATCACCCTCACCGAAAACCTGGCCATGTACCCGGCCTCGTCCGTCAGCGGCATGTACTACGCCCACCCCGACGCGCGCTACTTCGGCCTCGGTCGGATTGGGCTGGACCAGGTGAGCGACGTGGCCCACCGCAAGGGCATGGCGCTACCCGAATTGGAGCGTTGGCTGATGCCGAATTTAAACTACGAACCCTCTATTTGAGCCACTGGCTAACAGCGGTTAGCGCCGTCCTAAAGTTTTAAAAATAAGCTAGTGGCTAACCGCTATTAGCCAACAGCTAGACAATGAAAGTTACCGACCACTTGGCCCGGGCCGACGGCAAAACCCTGTTTTCCTTCGAGGTGCTGCCGCCCAAGAAGGGCGAAAACATCCACACGCTGTTCTCGAACATCGAGCCGCTGATGGAATTCAAGCCGCCGTTTATCGACGTGACCTACCACCGCGAAGAGTACGTGTACCGCCACCACCCCAACGGCCTGCTGGAAAAGAAAACCGTGCGCCGCCGGCCCGGTACGGTGGGCATTTGCGCGGCCATCAAAAACCGTTTCGACGTGGACACCGTGCCCCACCTCATCTGCGGGGGTTTCACGAAGGAAGAGACGGAAAACGCCCTGATTGACCTGCACTTCCTGGGCATCGACTCGGTGCTGGCCCTGCGCGGCGACCCCATCAAGAGCGAAGGCGTGTTCAAGGCTGAGCCCGACGGCCACGCCTACGCCTCCGACCTCATCGGGCAGATGGCCAACCTGAACAAGGGCGAGTACCTCGACCAGGAGCAGGACGAAACCTGGGCCACCAACTTCTGCATCGGCACGGCCGGCTACCCCGAGAAGCACTTCGAGGCCCCTAACTACAACGCCGACATCCGCTACCTACGCCACAAGGTGGACCGCGGCGCCGACTACGTGGTGACGCAGATGTTCTTCGACAACGAGGAGTTCTTCCGCTACGAAAAGCTCTGCCGCGAGGCCGGCATCACGGTGCCCATCATTCCGGGCCTCAAGCCGCTCACCACCAAGGCCCAGCTCACCATGCTGCCGCGCTCGTTCTACCTCAACCTGCCCGAGCCGCTAGTGGAAGCCGTGAGCCAGTGCCGCGACAACGACGCCGTGCGCGCCATCGGCATTGAGTGGTGCCTGAACCAAAGCCGCGAATTGATGGCCCACGGCGTGCCCTGCCTGCACTACTACTCCATGGGCAAGGCCGAAAGCATCCGCCGCGTGGCCAAGGAACTGTTTTGAAACCAGCAGCTTTTTAACGGGCCGCGGCGGGCAGGTTTGTTGTGGCCTCGCTGGTTCCGTGCTCACCCGCCCGCCACGCCTGGATGCTTGCTCCCTGAATATGCTCGACGACCTGTTTGCCCAGCTGCGCACGGCCACGGCGCCGGCCGAGATTGAGGCGTTGCAAAACGGCATTTGGCAACTCTGGCTGATGACCGGCAACGCGGCGCAGGACAAGGAGTTGGAAGCCGGAATGCGGGCGATGCAAGCCGATGACCACGGCCGGGCAATCGAACATTTTACTTCAATAATCACATTCGACCCGTCCTTCGCCGAGGGGTGGAACAAGCGCGCCACGGCCCATTACCTGCGGGACGAATACCGGGCGTCGCTCGCCGACATTGCCGAAACCCTGCGCCGCGAGCCACGGCACTTTGGCGCGTTGTGGGGACAAGCCGGCATTGCGCGGCAACTCGGCGAATACGCCCAGGCACTTCGCATATTGGGTCGACTATCAGCCATTTGCCCCTTCCTACCCGGCCTGCGCGAACAACAATTGAGCATCCGGGAATTATTGGACAATTGAATCATTCTGGGATAAAGCACAGTTAGAACCGAACATTTTGCTACCTTGTCACCCCCAAACGTTTGGGAACCGATAACTGGCAAAATATCTTTCTTACTCACTTTATTCTGCTATGAAAATTACTATTTATTTTTTCTACCAACTGCTGATGTTGCTGTGTTTGGCCGGGGCAGCCAATGCGCAGAAGCTGCACACCACCAAGTGGGAAAGCGGCATGATGGACCACCGCGTCAAGGTCGGCATCTGGGAGTACTACGGCATCACCAATTCGAAAGAGGTGGTGGTGGTGCAGCGTTACGACCACTCGACCAAGGAACTGCTCTATTACCGGCCCGTGGCCGAAATGACCTACAACGTTGAGCTGGCCCCCGGCCAATGGAGCCACCGCCCGGTGGACCGGCCGCCCCTGTTTATCGGCGGCGATGCGGCCCTGGCGGCCTACACCACGCAGCTGCAGTACCCGCAGGTGGCGCAGGAACGCAACATCCAGGGGCCCGTCACGGTGGCTTTTGCCATTGACACGCTGGGCCGGGCCAGCAACTACCGCGTGCTGCGCAGCATCGGGGGCGGCTGCGACCAAGAGGCCCTGCGCGTGGCCCGCACCATCCCTCCCGAGTGGATACCGGCCCAAATCGGCAGCCGGGAAGTAGCCGCCGAGTACGAGCTGACGCTTACCTTTCGGCTGGCCCAGCCGTAGAAGGCGGGGCGGGCCCGGGCCGGCTTTCGACTTTTTACCCCACTGCGCATGACACGACGGCCCAACGGCTGGAATTTCCGGCTCACGCTACTTGCGGGAATTGCTCTGGCCACCCTCTCGCTGACTGGCTGCGACTCGACGCCGCGCGAACGGCAGGCAGCCGCCCGGCAGGGCGCCCATGAGCTGGACACGCTGGCCCGCACCGCCGCCGGCAAGCTGGCCCGCGTGGGCAAAGCCACCGCCCGCTACGATGCCACCAACCGCGCCCGCCGCGCCCGGCCCCTCGACCCGCGCCGGCAAATTGCCATGGAAGGCGCGCTGCTGGGGCCCTACTCCGGCCAAATTAATGCCCTGACCCCGGCCGACCTGCCCGATGCCTACGCCCAACTGGTGCGCGCAACCCGTGCCCGACGCGCTGCTTGGACCGACCGCGACTGGGACTACGCCCGCGCCGTGTACCAGCGCCTGAACGACCAGTTGAAGCAGATTCGCCTGGACCTGCCCGCCCGCTACGAACTGCCCATCCGGGCCCGGCAAGCGGAGTTTGTGGCCTTGCAGGCCGGTCACGCGGCGGCCGGCATCAGCGAGGCCAGCAAACAGGCTTCGCCCGTTAAGTAGCGCGCCCGGCATGTCGAACCCCGATTCCGTCGTTTTTCTCGAATCGTACTACGAGCCCATGGCGGCCAACCTGGCCCGCACCCGCTTGGAGGCGGCCGGCATCCCTTGCTTCCTGAGCAACGAGCACCTGGTGTCGCTCATGCCGCTCTACAGCCCCATCACCGGGGGCGTGCGGCTGCACGTGCGCCGGGGCGACGCGGAAGCCGCGCTGGCGGTGTTGCAGCACGAAGCCGTGCCCCTGGCCACCGAGCCCGACGAAGCGTCCTTCGCCGCCGATGCGCCCGACCCGGTGGCGCCGCGCTGCCCCCGGTGCGGCTCTTCGAACGTGGCCTACGGGCCGGCCACGCGCAACACCTACGGGTTCTGGTCGGGCCTGCTGTCGGTGCTGCTGCGGTTTCCGGTGCGCGGCCACCGGTTTCACTGCTTTCACTGCGGCAACGAATTCGAGTAAGCCGCCGCTGGCTGCCGGCCATGGGGGCAACGGGCAGCCATTGTGCCGGTTTTCGCGTAAGCAGCAGCCCATCCTTTCCTGCATCTCATGCCCACCAAAAAGACCGCTGCCGCCAAGCCAGCCCCGAAAAAGCCCACCGCGCCCGCCAAACCCGCCCCCGCCAAAGCCGAGCGCCGCCCCACGGCCAAGGACATGAAAGCCGCCGCTCAAAAGCTGCCCTACCCGGCCCGGCAGGCCGACATGAAGCTCCAGCCTGACTCAGACCTGGCCAACTACCGGGCCGCCGGCAAGCTAAAGGACAAAATCGCCCTCATCACCGGGGCCGACTCCGGCATTGGGCGGGCCGTGGCCATAGCCTTCGCCAAGGAAGGAGCCCACGTGGCCATCGTATTCAACGAAAACGTGCAGGACGCCGAAAAAACCAAGTACCTGGTGGAACGCGAGCAACGCAAGTGCCTGCTGCTGCAGCTCGACGTGCGCGACCCGGAGCAATGCAAGCAGGCCGTGCGCCGCACCCGGGCCGAGCTGGGCGGGCTGAACATTCTGGTGAACAACGCCGCTTTCCAAAACAGCCAGGCGAAGTTCGAGGACATCCCGGAAGAGCAAATCCGCCGCACCTTCGACACCAACATCCTGGGCTACATCTGGATGGCGCAGGCCGCCATTCCGCATCTCAAGAAGGACGACTGCATCATCAACACGGGCAGCATCGTGGGCATCACCGGCATCCCCATTCTGGTGGACTACGCCTCTTCAAAGGCCGGGATTCACGCCCTTACCAAGTCGCTGGCGCTGTACCTGGGCGAAAAGGGCATCCGGGTGAACTGCGTGGTGCCCGGTCCGGTCTGGACGCCCAACATCCCCGCCACCATGCCGCGCAACGAAATCGCCAAGTTCGGCCACGAGGTGGCCCTCAAGCGCCCCGGCCAGCCCGAAGAGCTAGCGCCCGCCTACGTGCTGCTCGCCAGCCAGGACGGTTCCTTCATGACCGGCAGCCTCGTGCACGTCACCGGTGGCAAGCTCAGCAGCGACGAGTAGCGCAGCGCGGCGCGGTGCCCGATGCGGGAGGCGAAATGAGGGGCTGCCGGCGGCAATTCTTCGTTCCGCCTCCCGCATTCTTTGGGCCCAGAAGCTATAGTTGTTTAGCAATTTTTTTGAAGACCGTGAAATCAATCGGTTAGAAAGCCCATTACTTTGCTGCCCCGGCAATGCTTAGCGTCATCGAAAGGCTGCCGGGTAATATAGTTTTTTTTGAATTCACCATTTCCCTCCTATTCCCACGCACTTATGGCCGACGATTCCTCCTCCCTGCTCGACCGCAGCCGCACCGTGGCGGGCCCCGGCTACAACCGCTGGCTGATTCCACCGGCGGCGCTGGCCATTCACCTGGCCATCGGGCAGGCGTATGCGTTCAGCGTGTTCAAAAAGCCCATGGGCGCCCTCATCAGCGGCAACGTGGACAAGCCCGATGCCTTGGACTGGACACCGGGCCAGCTGGCCGTTATTTTCTCCATCGCCATCGTGCTGCTGGGCCTGTCGGCCGCCGTGTTTGGCAAGTGGCTGGAGCGCGTGGGCCCGCGCAAAGCCATGCTGGCCTCGGCGCTGTGCTTCAGCGGCGGCTTCCTCATTGCCTCGCTGGGCGTGCATTTGCACAGCCTGGCGCTGGTGTATTTCGGCTACGGCTTCGTAGGCGGCATCGGGCTGGGCATCGGCTACATTTCGCCGGTGAGCACGCTCATCAAGTGGTTTCCGGACCGGCCGGGCGTGGCCACGGGCATGGCCATCATGGGCTTTGGCGGCGGCGCCATGATAGGCTCGCCGCTGGCCGTGGCCCTCATGGCGCACTTTAAAGGCCCCGACGCACCGATGGGCGTGGCGCCCACCTTCATCGTAATGGGCCTGATTTACCTGGCCTTCATGATGTTCGGCGTGTTCACCATTCGGGTGCCCGCCGACGGCTGGAAGCCCGAGGGCTACGTGCCCAACGCCACGCACAGCGCCCTCATCACCAGCTCGAACGTGGACGCCGACAACGCCATCAAAACGCCCCAATTCTGGATGCTGTGGGTGGTGCTGCTCTGCAACGTGACGGCCGGCATCGGGGTACTCGAGACAGCTTCGCCGCTAATACAAGCAGTCATCAAAGGCACCATCAAGGGCCAAACCATGACCGAGCCGGCGCTGGTTGCAGCAGGTGCCGGGTTTGTGGGACTGCTCAGTTTGTTCAACCTGCTCGGCCGCTTCTTTTGGTCGTCCGCGTCGGACAAGATGGGTCGCAAGCCCACGTACATGATTTATTTCGGCTTGGGCATCGTTCTGTATGCCCTCGCGCCCTCGCTGATGGGCAACCACTCGCTCTCGCTGTTTGTGATTGTGTGCTGCGTAATTCTGAGCATGTACGGCGGCGGCTTTGCTACCATTCCGGCGTATTTGCGCGACTTGTTCGGCACCATGCAGGTGGGCGCCATTCACGGGCGGCTGCTCACGGCGTGGTCCACGGCCGGCGTGCTCGGGCCCCTGCTGGTGAATTACCTGCACGACCAGCAGAAGGCCAAAGGCCTGACCGGCGCGGCGGCTTACCAAACCGTGTTTTACACCATGGCCGGCCTGCTCGTCATCGGCTTCATCGCCAACCTGCTGGTCACGGCCGTGAACGAGCGGTACGCTTTCAAGGGCACGGTGACCACGGCTTCGGCGGGCCACTAGCCTTCCCCTCACTTCTAAATTCATTTCCGATATGAATCCGCAACCGAATTCTTCCGCCACCACCCCCGCCGCCGGCACCGGCTCGGGCGGCTCACCCGTGCTGGCCTGGCTGTTTGTGGGCATTCCCCTGGCCTGGGGCGTGTCGCAGACCTTCCTCAAGGCACTGGCGCTGTTCAAGTAGCGCGCTTAGTTTTTGACTTTTCTGGAAAGCAGCCGGCCCCGCGCCGGCTGCTTTTTTTATAGGCATTGTTGGACATGCCGAGGGCTCGCGCTGCAGAGACGCATATTTGCGTCTCTGCATGGAACGATGACAGCGGCGCGGGCCGGTGCTTGCCGTTCAACGATGAGACGCAAATATGCGTCTCTACCCCCTTGATGTTGAAAAAACTGTACATCCTGCCCCTACTAATCCTCCTCGGCTCCGCCCCGGCCGACGACCCGATGCAGCGCGTCCGGCAGTTCCGGCAGGCGCATGAGCCGGAGCTGCTCGCCGAGTTTGAGCAGCTGGTGGCCATCCCGAACGTGGCGGCCGACACGGCCAGCCTGCGCCGCACCGCGCAGTTTGTGCAGGGCATGATGGCGCGGCGCGGCATCCGGGCGCAGCTGCTGGCGGCGCCCACGCCGGGCGTGCCGCCGGTGGTGTTTGGCGAGGTGCGCACGCCCGGCGCCACGCGCACCGTCATTTTTTACGCCCACTACGACGGGCAGCCCGTGAACCCGGCGCAGTGGCGCGAGGGCCTCAGCCCGTTTCGGCCGCAGCTGGCCACCGGGCCGCTGGACCGCGGCGGGCAGCTGGCCACCCGCCCCGCCCCGGGCCAGCCCCTGAACCCCGACTGGCGACTGTACGCCCGCGGCGCCAGCGACGACAAAGCCGGAGTGATGGCCATTTTGACCGGCTACCAGGCCCTGACGGCCAGCAAGCTGCGGGCGAAAGTCAACGTCAAGTTTTTCTTCGAGGGCGAGGAAGAGCGGGGCTCGCCGCACCTGGGCGAAATCCTGGCCCGGCACAAGGCGCTGCTCGCGTCGGACTTGTGGGTGATTTGCGACGGGCCGGTGCACCAGTCGGGCCGCAAGCAGGTGGTGTTTGGCGCGCGGGGCGACGTGAACATGGCCCTGAAAGTGTACGGCCCGCGCCGGCCGCTGCACAGCGGGCACTACGGCAACTGGGCGCCCAACCCCGCGTTGGCCCTGGCCCGCCTGCTGGCCTCGATGGAAGACAGCACTGGCCGGGTGCGCGTGGCCGGCTTCTACGACGACGTGACGCCGCTGACCCTGGCCGAAAAAGCGGCCCTGGCCAAAGTGCCCAACTTCGACGAGGCCATCCGGCAGGAGCTGGGCTTTGCGCGCCCCTACGGCAGCGGGCAGCCGCTGGTGGAGCTGCTCAACCAGCCTTCGCTCAACATCAACGGGATGCAGAGCGCCAACGTAGGCGCCCAGGCCGCCAACGTCATCCCGACCGTGGCCTCGGCGGTGCTGGACTTGCGCCTCGTGCCCGGCAACGACGCCCAGCGCCAGGTGCAGAAAGTCATTCGCCACATCGAGCAGCAAGGCTACCACGTGACTACCGCCGAGCCCACCGACGCCGAGCGCGCCCAATACCCGCTGCTGGCCCGCGTGCAGCCCGAAACCGGCTACAACGCCCAGCGCACCCGCCTCGATTTGCCCATTGCCCGGCAGGTAATAGTTGCGGTGCAAACCACCGTTTCGGCCCCGGTGGTGGAGCTGCCCACCATGGGCGGCAGCCTGCCCCTCTACGTGTTCGAGCAGCAGTTGCAGGCCCACACCATCACGGTGCCGGTAGCCAACTACGACAACAACCAGCACGCCGAAAACGAGAACATCCGCCTCGGCAACCTCTGGGATGGCATTGAGACGATGGCCGCCATCATGCTGCTGAAGTAGCGGCTGGCATGGGCTTTTGCCTCTTGCAATCAAGTTGAACGTCATGCTGAGCGTAGTCAAAGCATCTCTCCCGCTTCGTTCGCCCGTCGACCTCACCCCCTGACCCCCTCTCCGAAAGAGAGGGGGCACCGGTTATGCGCTTGACGGATTTGTCTGGCTCCCCTCTCTTTTGGCTTCGCGAATGAAGCGAACCGGGGCCCGCCCCGCAGGGGTCTCGTGAGGTTCCTGCGTCAGGCGGCGTGAGCCTTTTCCCGTTTCCGCCACCCCGGCGCCAACCTTTGGGAAGATTTCGCTCGTAAGGAGTTGTTGGCTGAACCGTCGAACGCGGCGGCGCAGCAGCCCAACCCTTTCCCTGCCCATGCCCACTTACCCGAGCGGCACCGTGCGCGCCCTGCTGGGCACCACGCACGTGTCCGATGCCACCCGCGCCGCCCTGCGAAGCCGGCTTGATGCGCCCGCGGCCTACGCGCCGCAGTTTCTGGCCCCCGAAACCTACGCGCTGCTCGAAGCCGTGGCCGGCCGCCTCCTGCCGCAGCCCGACCGCCCCGCCGCCCCCATTGCCCTGGCCCCGGCCGTGGACCAACGCCTGGCCGAAGGCCGCGCCGACGGCTGGCGCTACGACGCGCTGCCGCCCGACCGCGAAGCTTACCGCCTGGGCCTGGGCGGCATCCAGGAAATTGCCCAGGCGTTGTTTCAAACCGATTTCACGGCTTTGCCGCCGGCTGGGCAGGACGCCGTGCTGCAGGCCCTGGCCGACGGCCGCCCGCCCGGCACCGCCTGGCAGACGCTCGACGCCGGCCGTTTCTTCGAGGAGCTGCTGGCCGAGCTCACCGCCACGTACTACGCCCACCCGCTGGCCCAGGAAGAAATTGGCTACGTGGGCATGGCCGACCTGCCGGCCTGGTCGAAAATCGGCCTGAATGAAAGGGAGGTCAGAGAACCTGGTGAAGTGAACAGCAACCCGCTGTCATCCTGAGCTTGCGAAGGACCTTGTCGCCGCTGAACAATTTGCAGTAATTCAAACGGCGCGACGGTGATAAGGTCCTTCGCAAGCTCAGGATGACAGGTATACTTTGAATTTACTCAGTTACCACCATGCCCGACGAAGAAGTCCTCGAAGATGGCGTCCTCAACCCGGTAAAGCCCGAAATTCAGGACCCGCTGCTGCGTGCGCTGCTGGCCGATGAGCCCGCGGCCACCCCCGCACCGGCCGACACCCCGCAGGAGCAGCCGCAAGCCCTGCCAACTGAAGCCGACGAGGTGGACTGCGTGGTCATTGGCCTGGGCGCCGGCGGGGCGCCGCTGCTGGCCCGCCTGGCCATGGCCGGCCTGCGCGTGGTGGCCCTGGAAGCCGGCCCCTGGCACAACCCCGAAAAAGACTTCGCCACCGACGAGCGCGCGCAGGACTTCCTGTTTTGGAACGACGAGCGGCTGAGCGCGGGCCAGGACCCGCTGGCCATGGGCCGCAACAACTCCGGCACCGGCGTGGGCGGTTCCACGCTGCACTACACCGCCTACACGCCCCGCCCGCTGCCCGCCGACCTGCACCTCAAGCGCGACTTTGGCCGGGGCGAGGACTGGCCGGTGGGCTACGACGAACTGGAGCCGTATTACGAAGAGCTGGAGCGGTTCCTGGGCATTTCGGGGCCCACGCCCTACCCGTGGGGCCCGCCCCGGCGCACCGGCTACCCGCTGGCGCCGCTGCCGCTGAACGGCGCCGCCCAGCTGATGGTGCGCGGGGCCGCCAAGCTCGGCATTGCTACTTCGCCCGCGGCCAACGCCGCCCTTTCGGCCCGCTACTACCAGGAGGGCGTGGGCTGGCGCGAGGCCTGCACCAACCGCGGCTTTTGCCAAGCGGGCTGCTCGAACGGCGCCAAAGCCAGCATGGATGTGACCTTTATTCCGCTCGCCGTCAAGCACGGCGCGGATATTCGCCCCAACAGCTTCGTGACCGAAATTGAGCGCGACGCCCAGGGCCGCATCACCGGTGTGGTGTACACCCAGAACGGCGAGCAACAGCGCCAGCGCTGCCGCCACCTGTTCCTCTGCGCTGGCTCGGTGGAAACCCCGCGCCTGCTGCTGCTCAACGAGCTGGCCCTCACCAGCGGGCAGGTGGGCCGCAACCTCATGGCCCACCCCGGCGTGCAGGTGTGGGGCACCTTTGAGGAAGCTGTGCGGCCCTACAAGGGCATTCCGGGCGGGTTGATTTCGCAGGACACCCACCGGCCCAAAGACGCCGACTTTGCCGGCGGCTACCTGCTGCAAAGCATCGGGGTGATGCCCGTGACCTTTGCCGGGCAGGTGGCCCGGGGCCGCAAGCTGTGGGGCCAACCCCTGCGCGACTACATGCGCAACTACAACCACGTGGCCGGCATCAACATCCTGGGCGACTGCCTGCCCCACGCCGACAACTTCCTGGAGCTGGCCGAAGAAAAAGACGCCCGCGGCCTGCCCAAGCCCCGCCTGCACTTCACGGCCCAGGAAAACGAGCAGCGCATGAACGCCCACGCCGAAAAAATTATGCGCGCCATCTGGACCGCCGCCGGGGCCACCGACATTTGGGCCTTTGGGCGCTACGCCCACGTCATCGGCACGGCCCGCATGGGCCTGAGCGGCGACGACGCCGTGGTGGACGCCAACGGCCGCGCCTTCGACGTGCCCAACCTCTACATCTCCGACAACTCCACTTTCCCTAGCGCCCTGAGCGTGAACCCGGCCCTGACCATCATGGCCCTGAGCCTGCGCACGGCCGACAAGTTTCTGGCGCAGCAACAGCGGCGGGATGCGTAAACGTCATGCCGAGCGCAGCCGAGGCATCTCGCTCGCTTCGTTGCAATCGAATTGATTACTTCCCCACGCGAGATGCTTCGACTGCGCGGACGCCAGATAAGCATGACGTTCTAGAACCCAATCCATGAAATCATTCCTCACGGAAATCAAGGCCCATTTCGGCGACGGCCACTACGAAGGCGACCAATACGGTGGCGCCAGCGGCCACAACGGCAACGGCTTGCCCACGGGCCTGCCCAACAACTTCATGTTTGCCACCGGCATCGAATGTTCGTACCCCACCATCGACCACGGCCGCACCCGCCGCGACCTGCTGGCCGAGTGCGACCACTACAACCGCTACCGGGAAGACCTGGGCCTGGTGAAGGAAATGGGCCTTAAGGTGCTGCGCTACGGCCTGCCGTACTACAGCATCCAGCGAGGCCCCGGCAAGTACGACTGGGAGTTTGCCGACCTGGCAATGGCCGAAATCCGGCGTCTGGGCATCACCCCCATTCTGGACTTGATGCACTTTGGGGTGCCCGACTGGCTGGCCAACTATCAGAACCCCGAGTTGCCGGTGCATTTCGCGGCCTACTGCGAGGCCGTGGCCCGGCGCTACCCGTGGGTGCGCTACTACACGCCGGTGAACGAAATTTACGTGACGGCCAAGATGAGCGCCAAAGACGGCATCTGGAACGAACAACTGAAGTCAGACAAGGGCTTCGTGACGGCGCTCAAGCACTTGGTGGCAGCCAGCATCATGGGCACCCAGCAGATTGCCAAGCACCGGCCCGACTGCGTGATTGTGCAAAGCGAATCAGCGGAATTCACCCACGAGCTGCGCGCCGAGCATACTCCGGCAGTGCAGCTGCAGAACAAGCTGCGCTTTGCCTCGCTCGATTTGCTCTACGGCCACCACCCCGAGGGAGAAGTCCTCAATTACTTGTACGACAACGGCCTGACCCGCCGCGAGTACGACTGGTTCATGGCCGGCGAGCCGCCCGGCTACCAGGTGATGGGCAACGACTACTACGGCCGCAACGAGAAAATCATGCTGCCCACCGGCGAAATCGTGACCAGCATGGACGTGCTGGGCTGGTACAACATCACCCACGACTACTACGCCCGCTACAAAAAGCCGGTGATGCACACCGAAACCAACGTGCTCGAAGCCCGGGACGGGCCCACCTGGCTCTGGAAGCAGTGGGTCAACATTCTGCGGATGCGCAAAGAAGGCGTGCCCGTGCTTGGTTTCACCTGGTATTCGCTCATCGACCAGATTGACTGGGACAAGGGCCTGGAACGCAAAGTGGGCACCGTGAATCCCTGCGGCCTCTTCGACCTCGACCGCCAGCCCCGCCCCGTGGCCGCCGCCTACAAAATGCTGCTCCAGGAATACGGCCAGATTACCATCGTGCCCCACGGCGAGCTGTTTGAAGTAACCACGGCCCCGGCCACGCTGAAGGTGGAAGTGTAAAAATAGCCCCCGTCTCTTCCAGAATCTGGGCCTAGACCCTGCAATTGACTGCTAAAATTAGTGCTGCAACTGGATTGTTTGGCGAACAAAGCGACCCTCTTCGTCCTGATGCACTAAGTAATAAAGGCCGTCGGGCAGCTTCTCTGTGTTGAACACGGCAGCCGCATTAGCTATCACACGCTGCTGGCGTACCGGCCGCCCGTGGCCGTTGTATAGGATGTAGGTGCCAGCAGCGGGCGGCAGTTGCAGGCGGTTGTTGGCAGGGTTGGGGTAAGCAGTTTCTGTCAATTGTTCTTTAGGGGTGGGGGCGGTGGGCGCATCCAGGCACAGTTGGCCGTTTTGGAAATGAGACACCGACTGCCAGCTGTTGCTCGTCGGAAAAAAATCACCGCAGGAGGAAGTTACCCGTAGCCCCACGTCCAGCCAGTCGCCGACGGCGGGCGTGGTGGCCGTCACGGTCTGGGCATACTCCGTAGTGGTGGTGAGGGCGCCGGTCTGGCCGTTGCGCTTGCTGATGGTCCAAGTGTAGCCGTAGGCCGTGCTGGCACTGAACTGGTTATCGAGTATCACGGCTTGCAGGGTGATGTTCGTGTAAGGGCATATTTCGGTTTCGTTCTTCGGGGCGTCCGTTACAACGGCGATGCCCGAGCCCGTGCCCAGGATACCGGTTTTCTCGTCCACGCTGGGCGTACAGCTGCTATTGCTGCTACCACCCTTCACGCGCACGGAAAAGGCCCGGTTGAGCGCCGTGGCGTTGGAGCTAATGTCCAAATAGGGTACTGTAGTGGTGGTGACGCCCTGCGGGCTGAACGGGTAGGGCACGGTCCAGGCATAGGTGGTTACGCCCGGTGCCGGACCCACCGACACCCGGATGGTTTGTCCCGGACAGGAAGCCGGAATGGGCGCTAGCACGACGGGCGCTACCTCTGGCCGCACCGTTACGGCGCGCGGCTCGGAGGCTGCTACTGCCAGCGTGGTCGGTCCGCCGCAGGTGTAGAAAGCTTGCACACTGATGGATTCGCTGCCGCTGTTTCCATCCGGAATCAGCACGATGCTTGCGTTGGTGGCCGGGCCCTGCACGGTCCACCCGCTCGGATACGTCCAGGTGAACGACGACGCGCCCGAGCTGGCCTGCGCGGCGTAAGTTTGGGGGGTGCGGTCGCCGCAATACAGGGTGGTGGGTCCCGCCGTGATGGTGACTGTGGGTTGCCTCTGAATTCGGTAGGCCCCCGGAAAGCTCAGTAATTTATACAATTGTGATGGCGAATACGTCTGGTTGCAGACACTGCTGTACTGAAACACGCGCAAATCCACATTACCGCCTGGCGTTGGGGTAAGCGTAATGGTACGAGTGCCCTCGTAGAGCTTAAAGTTGACGGGGGTGCTGCCGAACGAAGGAATCTGCGAGGCGCCCTGCACGCCCCAGGTGGCGGGCACTTCCCAGAGGTAGGCCGTGATGGACTCGTTTGGCACGTTGACGAAATACTCGGTTGGCACGTTCAGCGTGAAGGGCGAAGTGCTGCAAAAAGGCAGGTTCAGCGTGCCACTAGGCCCGTTTTGCCCGGCCACGGAGCGGATGCGGGCCGTGAGCGTTTGGGTAGATGCGTGGCTCCAAGTAATACCGCCTCCGGAAGTTGCGGTACTTTGCTCAAAGTTGACTGTTAAACTTTCACCGTTAGGAGTATCTTGCCATTGCACTTGAAATGAAGCGCTGCCACCGCCAATTACAGGAAAGTTTGTTAAGTTCCCGCCTGCTGCGAACGGCGGTAGCCCAGCTTCGAATCGATAGTTAGCGGGCAACCCGGATAGCACGTAAGTACCCGTTTCACCAGGGCAGACGGTAACGGACGAAGCCGGACTCCAACTTATCTGTGCGGTTGCTGAATTAGCCATGAAGATGATTCGCAGAAAAACCAAGCAACAGAGCACACGATAACTGTTTTTCATAAGGTTTGGAGGAAAAGTGAAAAGGAAACCTGAAGCCTACCTCCTTCCCAGCAGGTAATGCAAGGAGAGTTGGCTGATTAATTTGTAGCGCAGTGTCAGAAATTGGTCGGTGACGTTTTGGGGCCCAAAGTCTTTGAAAACCGTTTCACGGGTTGCTAGATTCGTGTCACTTCCACGTGAGTCGATGACCTCCCGCAAATAAGAAATATTGATGGCAGATTCAGCGCTTACATAAAGGCTTGACCAAATGGAGTAGCGCAGGCCTATAAAGGGAGTCAGATTGGCTTGGTAGTAGCGGAATCGGTCCGTTTGGCTGTGCGCGCCTGGCGGCGGACCAAAACGCTGGTAACTGTACTCACGCGTGTTACGCGAAAAGCCAGCACTTGCATCCACTCCGGCAGTTCCCATCCAATGCGGCGCAAAGCGGTGAGTAAATTCTCGCCCCACACTGACGCTGACGCCCCAATTGTTGTAAACGTATTCATCATTTGATTTAATGATGGCTTGCGGGTTCGTATTGTTTTCATCACGGCGGCTGTAGTCCTGGTTCAGCACCAAGCCATAGCGCCACAGGGCATTGGCCGTAGTTTGCCGCTTGTACAAGAGCCCCACGGGCAAACTGCGGTTGGCCGTGAAGAAGTGGTCGAGCTGTGGGCTGGCCGTCACGCCCAGATGGTGCTTGTAGAAGCGGGCCGTGTCGGGCGGGGCCGTTTGCGCCGAAGCGGCCAACGTAGTACCCAACCCCAGCAGGGCAGCCAGGCAAACATGGTGAAAAAAGTGGTTCATCGAAAAAAGGAGCGAAGATGGTGAGCTAGCAAGGTAGCCGCCCGGCCCGACACGGGGCAAGTGGAGTGGAAGAAGCCGCAAAGCTGAGCTGACTCAGGTGTGAAAAAAAGGAAGAAGTAGGCGTCGTTACCACTAGACTTATTTTGTGATTTAGTTATATAAAAAATGAATGTGGGGGGGGGATAATATCCTTCCCCAAGCCTGAAATGGCTATTGATTGCGAAAGATTTTCGCAAAAACCAGCCAATTGTGACATCGTGCCCCACGGCGAGCTGTTTGAAGTAACCACGGCCCCGGCCACGCTGAAGGTGGAAGTGTAGGGTGCCGGCCCGGCCGGTACCGGCATTTTTAGCTATTTTTCAGGCCATTGAAACGCCCTGCGCGATGCCTGAGGCCCTGATGCTGCTGCGCGTGGCCGCCGCCTGGCCCCTCCCCGGCCTGGGCCTGCTGGCCCTGCCCGACGGGCCCACCCCGCACCTGGCCGCCTACCCGCTGCACACGGCGCTGGCCGTGGAGGCGGTGTTCCCGGACGGGACCTGCCAGCCGGGTACCGCCACCGTAGAAGAAGTAACCCGCGCCGATGGAGCCGCGCGTGCCCTGCTGCTGGACGTTGGGCCGGCGACTGAACCGACGCTGGTGCCCGGCACCGAAATCTGGCTTGCCGGCTAGCCCTTGGGCCCGACGCAACGGCCCGGCAACGCCCGGTGAACCGGAACAGAAGGGTGCGCGCCGGAGGGCCCATGCCCGTTCCCCATGCCCGCTGGCCGGGCCTCGACCCGAGTTTGCCCGGCGGGTTTAATCGTTCGCCTGAAATTTTCAGGTTTTGGACTGGAACTAGTTAGGACCGTGTCGCGCTTTGCGTAAATTGCGGGACTCCTTCTCGTCTCCGCCTTTGGTTTCTTTGTACTTGCTATGAGATTTCTTGCTCCGCTGCTCCTGCTGTGCCTGCTGGCACGGCCCGCGGCAGCCCAGCGATTGGTGATAAGCGGCCAGGTGGTGGAAGCCGTCAACGGCGAGCCGGTGCCGTTCGCCTCCGTGTTTGTGCCCCGCACCAGCACCGGCGCCACGGCCGACGCCGACGGCAAGTTCAAGCTGGTGGTCACGGGCCCGGCCGATTCGCTGGCGGCGTCGGCCATGGGCTTTGCCACCCAGCGGCGCAAGCTCAGCGACGCCGCGACCCAAACGGTGCTGTTCCGGCTGAAAACCGGGGGCGTGGCCCTGGCCGAGGTGGTGGTGAGCTCGCGCCAGCCCGAAAACCCCGCCTTCCGCATCCTGCGCGAAGTGCAGAAGCACAAGCCCCAGAACGAGCGCGCCGCCCTGTCGGCCGCCGAGTTCGACTCGTACAACCGCATCGAAACCAGCCTGATTGAGTTGCCCAAGTCCTTAGCCAACCGCAAGGTCATCAAAGACATTCGGGCGCTGGCCGTGCGGCAGGGCGCTGCCGCCGCCGCCGACCCCGACGCCCCGCTGCCGATTTTCGCCTCCGAGGTGGGTTCGCGGGTGTATCAGAAATATTCGCCGTTGCGCCGGCGCGAAGACCTGCTGCACAAGCAGATGCGCGGCGTGGGCCCGCGCGAGGGCTCGGTGCTGTCGCAAATGCTGGGCTCGAATTTCCAGAATTTCGACTTTTACCCGAACTGGCAGAACATCCTGGGCAAGGACTTCATCTCGCCCGTTGCCGAAGGCGGCCGCACCACCTACGACTACGACCTGCAGGATTCGGTGTTCGTGGGCAAAGACTGGTGCTACAAAATTGCCGTCGCGCCCAAGCGCGCGCACGACTTGGCTTTCAAGGGCACCATTTGGGTCACGGCCGAGAGCTACGCCCTGCGCCGCGTGGAGCTGGTGGCCAGCCCCGACGCCAACATCAACTTCGTGAGCGACATGCGCATCACGCAGGACCTGACCCCGCCCGCCGACGGCCCCGGCCTGCCGGCCCGCACCAAGCTGGTGCTGGGCGTGCGCCCCTACGAAAAACAGGCCGCCATGCTGCTGCGCTTCACCACGGTGAGCAGCAATTTCGTACGCAACAAGCCCCATACCGAGGCCGGTTTCTACGACGTGCCCATTGTGTCGTCGCTGATGGAGCCCACCGAGAAAGGCTCGGGCAGCGGCCTGCTCAGCGGCCTGCCGCAGGGCGGCCCCGGCTACTTCGACCAGCACCGGCCCGACACCCTCAGCCTGAGCGAGCGCCAGACGTTTGCCGTGCTCGACTCGGCCCGGGAACTGCCCTCGGTGCGCAACGTACTCGACTGGGTCGACTTGTTTGTGAACGGCTACAAGCGCGTGGGGCGCTGGGACCTGGGCCCCATCCTGAGCACCTACGCCCACAACGACTACGAAGGCAGCCGCTTCCGTTTCGGTTTCCGTACCACCCCCGATATCAGCCGCGACTGGCTCACGCAGGGCTACCTGGCCTACGGCACGATGGATGCGCGGATTAAGTACGGCCTGAAAACCAGCTTTATCGCCGAGCGCAAGCACTGGACGGTATTCGGTGTTGAATACCGCCACGACGTGGAGCAGGTGGCCCTGCTCGACAACGACTTCCTGCCCGACAACAACCTGTTTCTGGCCGCTTCGCGCTTTGGCCGCTTCATCCAGGGCCGTCCCATTCTGCGCGATTTATATGCGGTGAGCGCGCAGCGTGACCTGTTCCACGGCTTCACCCAAACGCTCACGCTGCGGCACCAGGACATCACGCCGCTGCACGACTTCGCCTATTTCTCGACTTCCGACCGCAGCCTCAACGCCCCCCTTGGCCGCAACCTCACGCTGTCGGAAATCGTGGTTGAGTCGCGTTACGCGCCCGATGAGAACTTGGTGCAAACCGAAAACCGCCGCCGGGCCGTTGGCCTCAAGCGCCTGCCGGTGTTCACGTTTCGCTACACGCTGGGCTATCGCAACTTATTGGACAGCAATGCCCCGCCTCCGTACCAGAAATTCAACCTGCTGATTACGCACAGCGTGTCGGTGGGGCAGTTGGGCCGCCTGGGCTACCGCCTCGAAGGCAGCTACATTCCCGACGCGGTGCCTTACCTCGTGCTGAAAACGCCGCTCGGCAACCAAACCCCGTTCTACAACGTCAACGCGTTCAACCTGATGAACTACTCGGAGTTCGTCACCGACCGCTCGGTATCGCTGCGGCTCGACCAGCACTTTGAGGGCTTGGTGCTGAACAGCATCCCCGGCATCCGGGCCCTGAACTGGCGCCTGGTGGGCACCGCCAATCTGCTTTACGGCAGCTTATCGGCCGCCAACACCGCCCAGCCCCGCTTCAACCGGGAGGGCAAGGAGCTGCCCCCCATTCCGACGCTGGACAAGCTGCCTTACATCGAAGCGGGCTACGGGATTGAAAACATTTTCAAGTTCGTTCGCGTCGATTTCTTGCACCGCATCACCTACCGGGAACAGCCGGAGGTCATCACCCCCACCACGCACGAGCACAGCAATTTTGGCATTAAAGTAAGCGCCCAGTTCCGCCTGTAATCGGGCTCTGCCACCCCAACCAGCCCAGTAAAAAGCCCTGCCGTAGAAATGGCAGGGCTTTTTGCTGGGCTGGTTGAAAGGCTGGGAAGCACAGATGCGAATACTTGTAATCAGTGGGCTTTTTCGTAAGTTAGGCTCCGTTATGCCGACTTCCTTCTACTTGGTTGCCTGTGCCCGCTTCTGGGTACGCCTGGGGCGCGGCGGCTGGAGCGTCCTGCCGCTTTGCTTGGGGCTTTTCCTGGTCCGGCCGGCTTGCGCGGCCCCCGAAGACACCGTGGCCGTAAAGCCGCCCCGAACCGAGTTCTACCTCGACGAAAATTACTACAGCGTGCTGGAAGACCCCAGCGGCCGGCTCACCGTGGCCGACGTGCAGGCCCCCGCCTGGGCCCGGCGCTTCGTGGTAATGCGGGGCTCGGGGCACCCGCCCAACATTCAGTACCCGCGCAGTGCTTACTGGCTGCGCCTCACGGTGCGCCACTCCCTCACCGAAACCGCCGCCTGGTACCTCGAGCTGTACGATTCGCACATTGGGCGGGCCGTGTTTTTCCGGCCGCGGGCGGGCTCGACGACCGAATACGACAGCGTGGCCACGGGTGCCAGCCGGCCCTTTGCCACCCGGCCCCATCCCTATAAAAACTTCCTGTTCGACCTGCCCCCGCGGCCGGGCCAGACGGTGACGTACTACCTGCGCCTGCGCTCCGACACCCGCACCAGCTTCCGGGCCATGCTGCACAGCGGCTCCGGGCTCATTCCGGAGCTGTCACTGCAATACTGCCTGCTGGGCGGCTTTTATGGCATCCTGACCATCATGGTGCTCTACAACCTGTTCTTGTTCTTTTTTCTCAAGGAGCGCACCTACCTGTACTACGTGCTCTACGTGTTGAGCGGCACGTTGCTGTTTTTGTCGGAAGACGGGCTGGGGTTTCAGTACCTGTGGCCGCGGTTTCCCGGGCTGAACCACTTCATTGGGGCGGCCGCGCCGGTGCTGCTGCTGCTCACGTTTGCCACTTATGCCAGCGGTTTTTTAGACATTGCCTCGCGCCTGCGCGGGCTGCACCGCGTGGGCCGCTGGGTGGTGGGGCTGAGCACGGCCCTGCTCGTGCTGGATGTGGCGCTGGTGCATTCCGGGTTCAGCTTCTGGCTGTACCTGCTGCCGTACGGGCTGCTGTATTACGCGGCGTTTCGGGCCTACCGCTTGGGCCTGCGGCCGGCCCGCTACCTGCTCATTGCCCAAGCGCTGGTGGCCAGCAGCCTCACCTTTCTCATCATGCGCAAGCTGGGCATCGATTTCTACAACAACGCCTACACCGTCTACAGCCTATACGTGGCCTTTGTGGCCGAAGTGGTGGTGCTGAGCTACGCGCTGGGCGAGAAAATCAAGGGCCTGATGGACACCACGCTGCTTACCCAGCACCGCCTGCTGAAGCAAATGCGCAAAAAGCACCAGGCCCAAGACCGCCTGGTGGAACAGATGCGTGAAAACCAGCAGCTTAAGGACCAACTCAACACCGAGCTGGAAGCCCTGGTGGCCCGCCGCACCGACGAGCTGCGCCAGCAGAACGACGCCGTAGCGGCCAAAAACCGCGAACTGCTTGAAGCCAACGGCCTGCTGGCCTTGCAGTCGGCCGCCATCGAACAGCTAAACGGCGAACTGAGCCGTGACCTCCACGCCGAGAAAGCCGCCCGCATTGAAGCCCGGGAGGTAGACTTCGGCGAATTCAGCCAGATTTATCCCGACAAAGACGCCTGCCTGCGCTACCTCGCCGGCCTGAAGTGGGCCCACGGCGGCTACCGCTGCCGCAAGTGCGGCCACGAAAAAAGCTGCGAAGCCCGCGAGCCCCACGCCCGCCGCTGCACGCGGTGCCGCTACGTGGAGTCGGCCACGGCCGGTACGCTGCTGCAAAAATGCAAGTTTTCGATTGTGAAGGCGCTCTACGCGGTGTTTCTTCTGCACGCCCACCGCGGCAGCTATTCGGCGTCCGAGTTGGCGCGGGTGTTGGAGTTGCGGCAGGCCACCAGTTGGGCCTTTGCCCAGAAGGTACTGGCGGCCCTGCAACGCCGCCACCACGCCCCCGACTACGAGGACGGTGAGCAGTGGACTCACATGCTGCTCGATGCCACGGCTGAAGTGGAAACTGAGCCTTTGAACCAGGAATAATCTAACGGAACCATCGTGATTTACACCGGTAACGTTTGCGGTCATCTCTGACCGGTATTGGCTGGCGTATCATACAAAACACCAAGTCTACCAGCCCGCCACGAAATTCAAGCACCTGAGTTGAGATTTTTTAAGCGAAATGACACTTTTTTTTGTTGTTTTTTAGCTTGAAAAACCACTTCATGCAAAGTGCCCCTTGGCCCGCGACAGCGCACAAAGCGGAATCAGGACGTGTGCAGCAAGCGTATAAGCCGCCCTGTGCTTAGCCCTGTAAAACGTGCTCATTCGTCGTCAGAGGCATTTTCGGGCTTGCATTTGCCAAACACACGCTTATACATTTGGGCACTACTTCCTGCCCAATGCTCGTGTTTCGCACCCGTTTCAAGGCCTTAAGGTCTCTGAGGAGTCTCAACTTGTCAGTGGCCTTGGGCGTGCCTGCCAGACAGGACTTGGCGCCGCTGGCTTTGCCCCTGTTGGCCGCCGACCAGCGGGATACCGGACCTGCTGCTGCTGGTGCCGGGCTGGGCACAACCACCGACGCGCTGCTTGCCGCAGTCTTCCGTTTGCGGAAGCCTCGACTGCTGGACTGGGTGTCCCTGGTTGAAAAAATTGGGCAAATCCCCCCACTCAATATTCCGGAGAATGGCGCCACCAACGTGCAAAATGACGTGGTGCTGAACTCGGCCAAAGCCGCGGCGCTGGCCCGGAATTTTCACATTGGTTCGCCCGGAAAAGGGGAAGTGGTATTAGCGTCCCATTGGCAGCACCGGCGCGGTTGTATCCAGGTTGGTTTTGCACTCCGCTGTGGTTGAAGCGCAGGCCCCCAATGGCGGCGGGCCGCCTCCACGCCGCTACCGGTTTCTCTTGGTCTCAAGCACATTATTCTTCGCTCACTCCTTCAAAATCCCACTATGAAGCGAAATTTTTACCTCGTTGCGCTGCTGCGCCGCACGGCGGTGCTGCTGGCTTGCGGGCTGCCCGCGCTGGCAGCCCGCCTGCCGGCCCAGGCGGCAGCCCGCCCGCTGATGCGCCCAACAGTGGCGGATGTGCCCGTGTCGGGCCGGGTGACCGGGCCCGACGGCGTGGGCTTGCCCGGCGTGACCGTGCTGGTGCGCGGCACCAGCACCGGCACCAGCACCAATCCCGACGGGGCCTTCACATTGACCGCCCCCGAGGGCAGCACGCTGGTATTCAGCTTCGTGGGTTTCACTACTCAAACGGTGGTGGTGGCTGCCGGGAGCGGGCCGGTGAACATTGCCCTGCGCGAGGACACCCAGAAACTGAACGAGGTGGTGGTGGTGGGCTACGGCACGCAGGAGCGGGCCGACGTGACCGGCGCCGTCGCCTCGGTGTCGGGCCGCGACATTGCGACCCAGCCAGTAGCCGATGCCACGCAGGCCCTGCAAGGCCGCGCCGCGGGCGTGACCGTGACCCAAAATTCGGGGGCGCCGGGCGGGGCGGGCGGCACGGCGGTGCGCATCCGGGGCATTTCGTCGGCGGGCAACAACTCGCCGCTGTACGTGGTCGACGGCTTCCCGCTGCCTTCGTCCGACGCGGGCGGCAACGCCGTGGAAAACCAGCTCAACTCCATCAATCCCAACGACATCGAGAGCATTGACGTGCTCAAGGACGCCTCGGCCACGGCCATCTACGGGGTGCGGGCGGCCAACGGGGTCATCATCATCACCACCAAGCGCGGCAAGGCGGGCACGTCCAACGTCACGGTGGACGGCTACCGCGGCGTGCAGCAGGCATGGCGCCAGTTGCACCTGCTGAATGCGCAGCAGTACGCCGTCATCAACAACGAGAGCCTGATTGCCAAGGGCGACCCCATCAACCCCCGGTTTGCCCACCCAGACTCCTTGGGCGCGGGCACCGACTGGCAGAAGGCCGTGTTTCGGCCCACGGCCGTGATTCAGAGCTACACCCTGGCGGCCAACGGCGGCAGCGACAAGGCGCGCTACGCGGTGTCGGGCGGGTATTTCCAGCAGGACGGCACGCTGAATGGCTCGACCTTCGAGCGGTTTACGCTGCGGGCCAACGGCGACGTGAACCTGAACAAGTACGTAAAAATTGGCAACAGCCTGGCCGTGACGCACCTGGAAGACCGCCAGTTGAACACCGGCAACGACGAGTTTGGCGTGCTGAACAACGTGCTGCAGGCCCCGCCTACCCTGCCGGTGTTCAACCCCGACGGCACGTACTACGAGGCCACCAAGGCCGACAACTACGTGGAACCCAACCCGGTGCTGCAGTCGCTGGTTACCAACTCAAAGTTTGTGCGCAACCGCATGGTGGGCACGTTCTACGCCGAGGTGGAGCCGCTCAAGGGCCTGCGCTTCCGCACCAACGTGGGCGCCGACCTGATTTTCGACAACAACAACGGCTTCACGCCGTCGCTCGGCGCCAACTCCTTCCGCAACTCGGTGGCCGGGGCTTACTCGTCGAGCAACTACAACCCCACCTACCTCATCGAGAACACGCTGACCTACGACCGTACCTTCGCCGAAAAGCACCACCTGACGGTGCTGGCGGGCCAGTCGGCGCAGCAGTTCACATACAGCTACCTCTCGGCCAACCGCAGCGGCTACTCGCGCAACGACCTGCAGACCATCAACAACGGGCCGGGGGCCGACCCGAACTTTCCCATCGCCAACGGCGGCACGGGCATTGCCCCGCCCGTGGACCGGCTGGCCAGCTACTTCGGCCGGGTGAACTACGAGTTTGCGGGCAAGTACCTGCTCACGGTGACGGCCCGCTACGACGGCACCTCGGCCTTTGCGCCGGGTCGCAAGTTTGGCTTCTTCCCGGGGGCCTCGCTGGGCTGGCGCTTGTCGGACGAAGCTTTTGTGAAGAACGTGGCGGCCATCAGCAACCTGAAGCTGCGCGTGGGCTACGGCAAAGTGGGCAACCCGCTGAACGCCGGGCGCTTCGCCTACCTGGCCACCATCAACTCGGGCATCACTTACCCCTTTGGAGCCAACGGCACGGTGAACACCGGCGCCGCCACCACCCGCGCCCGCAACGACGATTTGCGCTGGGAAAATAATTACCAGGCCAACGTGGGCGTGGACCTGGGCCTGCTCGACAACCGCGTGGAAGTGACGGCCGACGTGTACAACCGCCGCTCGCCCAACCTCATCAACTACGTGCCGGCCTACCTGGTGACGGGCACCTACGAGTCGGTGCCGACCAACGCCATTTCGGCCTACAACCGCGGCCTCGACCTGGCCGTGACTACCCGTAACCTGGTGGGCGCCAGCGGGGGGCTGAACTGGACGACGTCGCTGGTGTTTTCGACCTTCAAAAACCAGGTGACGGACCTGGGCGTGGGCGAACCCTTCAACGGCACGACCACGCGCACGGGCGTGGCCCTGGTGCGCTACGACGTGGGCCAGCCCTTCGGCGAATTCTACGGCTACGTGGCCGACGGCCTGTTCCAGACGCCGGAAGACGTGAAAAACGCCCCGGCGCAACCCGGCGCGGCCCCCGGCGACATCCGCTTCAAGGACGTGAACCACGACGGGGTGATTAACGACAAGGACCGCACCTTCATCGGCAGCCCCATCCCCAAGTTTACCTACGGCCTGAACAACACGGTGAGCTACCACGGCTTCGATTTGAACGTGTTTTTGCAGGGCTCGCAGGGCAACAAGGTGTACAACCTCAGCCGCGTGTACACCGAGGGCGGCCTGACCAGCAACGGCAACTCCAGCACCCGCGTGCTGGCCCGCTGGACCGGCCCCGGCACCAGCAACGACGTGCCCCGCGCCATTGCCGGCGACCCCAACCAGAACCTGCGCGTGAGCAGCTACTTCGTGGAAGACGGCTCGTACCTGCGCCTCAAGGTGCTGACCCTGGGCTACTCCCTCCCCAAGCCTTTCCTCAACCGCTTCGGCACCCAAACGCTGCGCCTGTACGTGACCGGCCAGAACCTGCTCACCCTCACCAAGTACTCGGGCTTCGACCCGGAAATTGGCGTGGCGGGAACCAACGATAACCGGGGCGTTGGCTTGGGCGTCGACCGCGGCATCTACCCGCAGTCGCGGGTGTACCTGGCCGGCATCAGCCTCGGGTTTTAACGGCGGAGCAGCGCCCGGCTGGCCCTGAGTGGGCCGGGCCGGGCCGGGTCGCTCTGCCGCCAGCTGCGACGGCTTTCTTTCCTACTCCTGCTTCCTAATTAACAGCCATGCATTTTCCAACTTCAAAAACGGCCCTGACGGTGGCGCTGACCCTGGGCCTGCTCAGCGGCTGCGGCGAAAAGTTTCTGGACGTGACCCCGCGCGACACCGTGACGACGGAAAATTTTTACCGCAACGAGAGCGACGCCATTCAGGCCACCAACGCCGCCTACGCCCAACTGAACCGCGGCGGGCAGTACAACTACGCGCTGTGGGGCATCGGCGAAATCATGTCCGACAACTCCTACACGGGCGGCGGCGGCGGCGACGGGGCCGAGGAAATCCAGCTTGATTTCTTCAACATCCCCACCAACAACGTGATGGTGGGCCGCCTGTGGGGCGGCTGCTACGTGGGCATCGGCGCGGCCAACCTGGTGCTGCAGCGGGTGCCCGGCATCGCCAACATGACGGAAGCCGTGCGGCGGCGCTGCCTGGGCGAGGCCAAGTTCCTGCGCGCCAAGTACTACTTCGATTTGGTGCGGGCCTTCGGCGACGTGCCCCTGATTACGGCCCCGGTGGCCAGCCCGGCCGAAGCCCGCGCCGTGGCCCGCACGCCGGTGGCGCAGGTTTACGACCGGATTATCCAGGACCTGACCGAGGCCATCGGCGCGCTGGACGACGGCTACACCGGCGCCAACCTGGGCCGTGCCACCAAGTGGGCCGCCACCGGCCTGCTGGCCAAGGTGTACCTCACCCAGGGCAACAAGCCGCTGGCCGCCCAGCGCGCCCGCGAAGTCATCGCCTCGGCCAAGTTCAGCCTGTGGGCCGACTACGCCGACAACTTCAAGGTGGCCAACGAGAACGGCAAGGAGTCGTTGTTTGAGGTGCAGTACGTGAACGGCCTGAACGAGTACATTTTCGACGGGCTGGGCTTTGTGGGCAACGAGTTTTTCGCGCCCCGCGGCTCGGGCATCGTGCCCCAGGGCGGCTACGGCTTCAACGTGCCCGAGCGGGAGTTTGTGGACGGCTACGAAACCGGCGACCGCCGCCGCGACGTGACCATCTGGAAGCCCGGCGACGCCTACCCGGCCGGCAGCGCGACGGCGGCCCAGCCGGCCTCGCAAATTCCCAGCTCGCCCTACGGCTACAACTGCAAGAAGTGGTTTGTGGGCAAGGTGAACACCAACGTGTGGGACTCGCCCCTGAACTTCCCGGTGCTGCGCCTGGCCGAAATTTACCTGATTCTGGCCGAGGCCGACGGCCCCACGCCCGGCACCACCCCCGCGGCCATGGGCGGCCTCGAGGCCGTGAACAAGGTGCGCCGCCGGGCCTTTGGGCTGCCGGTGGACGCGCCTTCGCCCCGCGATTTCACGGCCGCCACGCCCAACTTCGCCGACGCCGTGGTGCGCGAGCGCCGCTACGAGCTGGCGTTTGAGGACGACCGGTGGTTCGACCTCAAGCGCACGGGCAAGCTGCTCAGCACCCCCGCCTTGCAAGCCAAGGGCATCAAGCCCTACAACGTGGTGCTGCCCATTCCGCAGGGCGAACGCGACGCCAACCCCAGCCTGACCCAGAACCCCGGCTACTAAGCCCGGGGCCCTTTCTCCCTCCGCCATGCTTCATCTCGCCATGCCTTCGTTTCTGCGCCACCCGGCCCTGCTGGCCCTGGCCGGCGCCGCCCTGCTCACCGCCTGCCAGAAAGACGACCCCTCGGGCCTCGACGGCCCCGTGCCCACGGCCGACTTCACGGTGGTCCTCAACACCAGCCAGTTTCCAGTGGTGGCCACCTTCACCAACACCACCACCGGCGGCTTTCTTTACCAGTGGGATTTCGGCGACGGCACCCCGCTGGTGTCGGGCCAGAACGTGACCCACACCTACCGCACCCCGGGCACCTTCAAGGCCAAGCTGGTGGCGGCCGGCCGCGGCGGCTCGGCCGCCTCGCCCCCGCACGAGGTGGTGGTGCCCAGCCTCTGCGGCAACGCGGGGTTTGCCGTGCTCACGGCCTGCGGCGGCGGCGGCTCCACGTCGTGGACGTTCGACTCGGGGCCGAACGCCATCCAGCGCCTGGCGGCCAACGGCACCACGGTGCTTTCTTCGGCGGCGGCGCAGGCGGGCTGCCAGGCCGACGACCAGTTTTCTTTCACCAGCACCTTCGCCTACAGCTACGACGCGGGCGCCCAAACCTTTGTCGGCGGCACCTGCGGCGCGCCCCTCTCCGGCAATTCCGATTTCAACTACGTGCCCAACGGCAGCCTGGGCCGCATTGTGCTGGTTCACAAGGGCGCTTTCCTGGGCCTGCCCGATTCGGTGAACAACAAAACCTACGACATCGTGGAGGCCACGCCCACCCGGCTGCGGCTGCAGGGCACCCTGCCCGACGGCACCAAAACCCTGGTGACCTACATGCCGCAGCTCTCGGTGCTGGACCGCACCAAGCTGCTGCTCACGGGGGGCTCGTCGCGCACCTGGGTGCTGGACAATGCGGCCCAGGCCGTCATCACGGTGGGCACCGAGGCCCAGCCCACGGCCTACTACCCGGGCGGGCCGCCCAACTCGCTGCCCGGCTGCCAGGCCGACGACGAGTACACCTTCACCAGCGCCAACGTGCTCAGCTACGACGCCAAGGCCGAAACGTTTGTGGCCGGCAGCCCCGGCTCGTGCCAGGCGGCGCGCACCTACACCAGCCCGTTCACGTTTGGGCCGGCCTCGGGCACGGGCATCGCCCAGGTTGAACTGGGCCGGGCCGGCTCCTTCATCGCCGTGACCGACGCGCCCGACCTGGTGTACCGCATTCTGTCCATCGACAACCAGAGCATGGTGCTGCGCGCCGGCCGGCCCACGGCGGCCGTGGTGTTCACCATCAAGCTGAAAGTCAAATAATCTTGTCTCAATCCTACTAACTAATCAGCTACGCATCACTATGAGGTTTTCCCTTTTCGTATTCGAGCGCCGAACCCCGCTGCACACCGCCGGGGCCCTGCTGCTGGCCCTGGCCGCCGGCGCCTGCACCCAGAACCCGCCCACGCCCACGCCGGTGGCGCCCGGCCCGCCCGCCGTGGAAATCGGCGCCGAATCGCGCGACTTCAGCCAGTACACCGAGCTGGTGTGGAGCGACGAATTCGACGGCACGGCGCTGGACGCCAACAAGTGGACGCCCGAAGTGCGCGACGTGTGGTTCAACAACGAGCTGCAGGCCACCACCAACTCGCGCGACAACGTGAGCGTGGCCAACGGGATGCTCACCATCACGGCCAAGCGCCAGGCCCTGAACGGCCGCGACTACACCTCGGCCCGCATCAACACCAAGGGCAAGCGGGACTTCGTGTTTGGCCGCATCGACACCCGCGCCAAGCTGCCCAAGGGCAAGGGCCTGTGGCCGGCCATCTGGATGCTGGGCAGCAACGACGCCACCGCCACCTGGCCCAACTGCGGCGAAATCGACATCATGGAGCTCAAGGGCAGCGCGCCCAAGGTGAACTACACCACCGTGCACTTCGGCACCAACCCCACCACCGACCACAAGCAGCGCGGCACCACCTACACCCTGCCCGGCGCCACCGATTTCGGCGACGACTTCCACGTCTTCAGCGTCATCCGCAGCCGCGACCAGATGCGCTGGTACATCGACGGGGCCCTGTACTACACCCTGACCCCCGGCGACGTGTTGCCCTACCCCTTCAACAACCCTTTTTACATGATTCTGAACGTGGCCGTGGGCGGCGACTTCGACGGCAACCCGGATGCCACTTCCACTTTCCCCCAGCAGATGCAGGTGGACTACGTGAAGTACTTCCAGTACAAATGATTTCGTAGTCAAGCCGTTTGGTAATCCGGGAAAATTATTCAGCACGACATGCCAGCGGATTATTGAACGGCTTCCGTCGCAAGCAACGAGTAGCAGGCCCAGGATACCGGATAACCCGCTGATAACCCGCAATTCCAGTTTTACCACTCGCTGCTTACGCCTCGCTGCCAACCATCCCATTCTCACCTCTCACTTCTCACCTCATCCCGCATGAAAGTTTTTACGCAAATGCTGTGCGCGGCCGCGCTGCTGGCCGTGAGCGCCCCGGCTTCGGCCCAAACGCTGTACGACAATTTTGAGACGACGCGCATCGTGTCGTACCCCACGGTGCAGGGCGTGTTCACGCAGAACACCCCCAACCCCGGCGCCAACGCCGTGAACGGCAGCCCGACCTGCGCGCTGTACACCCGCGACGCAAGCCAGCAGTACGCCGTGATTGTGGTGAAGCCCAACAACGCCACGATGGCCAACGTGGCGGCCTACGTGGCGGGCACCAAGCGCATTTCCATCAAGTTCCGGAGCCCGGCGGTGGGCGTGGTGGTGCAGGCCGTGCTGCAAAACAGCGTCAAGTCGAACACCAACATGTACCCCAACGGCAAGTTTGGCGGCGATTTCAACGCCACCACCACCGTGGCCAACGCCTGGGAAACGCTCACCTTCACCTACGCCGCCGCCAGCGCGGGCAATTTTGACCCCACCGTGACGGCCAACGACGTGGACCAGATGGTGTTTCTGGTGGCCCCCGGCACCAACACCGGCGCCACCTACTACCTCGACGACATCATGGCCCCGGAACTCATCACCGGGCCCACCTCCACGCTGGCCGTGAGCCAGCTGTACGACAACTACCAGGGCACCCGCGCCATCAAGTACATCGCCTACAAGTCGTCGGGCGGCCTGAAGGTGGACACCCTGAACCCGGCCCCCAGCGCCGCCAACAACAGCACCCGCGTGGCCCGCTACACCCGCTCGACCAACCAGTACGACGCCCTGGTGGTGCAGCCCCGCGGCGCGGCCCTGGCCGACGTGACCAACTTCAAAAACAACACGCTGCACATGACGATGAAGGTCTTCAGCCCGGCGCCCGGCATCCCGTTCCAGATTACGCTGCAGGACTCCACCGTGGCCGGCGCCACCAACTACCCGGCCGGCCGCAACTCCGAGTACACCGCCACCACCACGGCCACCAACGCCTGGGAAACGCTCACCTACAACTTCATCAACGCGCCCAGCACCACGCCCTCGGTGGGGCTGAATGAGATTGTGCTGCTGATTGCGCCCAACACCACGGCCCCGGTCCGCACGTTTATCGA
>Ga0123338_10000598_pt1 | contig 36438 bp, 34 predicted proteins | sample grotaG_FD_89793 | JGI IMG/M metagenome (GOLD analysis project Ga0123338, IMG submission 89793) | Glacier valley bacterial and archeal communities from Borup Fiord, Nunavut, Canada, to study Microbial Dark Matter (Phase II) -... | ecosystem: Environmental > Aquatic > Freshwater > Ice > Glacier ...
ATTTTGAACCACAGTCTTATCAGATGATTGAATTTTACAATTTTGGTCCGAGATATTAACTGTCGCTAATAATGAATTGTTAGCCATAATATCCACCCGCTGATTTTTTTCAGCTTGACCCGCAAATTTTTCCGTTCTGCCTTTCGTAACATAAAATGGATTTGTACGACCGGGAACTGGATTACTTCCATCGGCATAGATCCCCCCAGGTCCTCCCCATAGTGAAGTATCTATAGAAGGAGAATCCGGAATAGTATTATCAATATAAAATCGCCAGTCTGGAAGACCATAAAGTGAAGTAATTGAATCTAATGTAGTTAAATTTCCCGCATAGTCTTGCAATTGAATTTTTGGAAAATAGTATCCTTCATCTTTTCTATCCAGGTTAAATCGCCCACTCCACATATTGTTACGAGAATCTTGGGAATTCATTACCGTAACATAGCCATCTTCTTTTATGGTATCGGCATAAATAAGAGACTCATTAGCAGTAAAATTGTAACCGACAGAATCTCCAGTTTTAGCCCAACCATTTATATTATTTTCCGAAGTTATTCGTGAAATATTTTGAAGCTGGGGAGCAATAATATCGTAATTTAATTTAACTAGATTTGTTGAAGGAATTTGGCAAATAATACTTCCGTTTGAATCTGTTTTATATGCATTAAGTGATAAATTTAAATTACCAAGCACACATCCTTGCGCACTGTTTTGGTTGCATTGAAATGCATTTTCAGTCTTGAAATTGTCAAAAACATATTCAAATATACCAAATTCATTAGCATGAAAATCTTTTCCGACACTCGTATTTCCAGAGTTCCATTTTAATAATATATTTGGATCAGCTGCACCACGAATTCGGATTTTTGAATTATTAGTATAGTATTGATCTTGTATCGAATTTATTTGTACCCAATTTTGCTTGTCGTTATCCCATTTTTCTACAATCATAATTATTGGAGAAGAAGGAAGCGACCCATCAGTTTTAAATCCTGCCGTAATACTTTGTACAGTATCTCCTTTTTTCGCAGTAAATTGCACATCATATATTCCGCCCCAGTTCGGTTGAATTGGTAAATAATATTCCCAATCACAGCCTACGTTTTGAGAACAATTATGATTTTCTATTGAGCTATTGATGCTAACATTGTAATTATATTTTATGGCATTCAATCCATAAGGATTCAGATTCGGATCTAATTGAGTTTTGTTATTTACTAATGCAATATACTTATAATTTGGATTATTTGGCAATTGATTTAGATTTGTATAATCTGCAAATTTATATTGTAATTTCTCAGTATTTTGTGTGACATTAGCCTTTAAAATAACTGTTCTTAACTTATCTATCGATATTTCACCTCGTAAAAATTTTTGATAATCTTCTTCGGTATTAATCCCCGTAAGAGCTGGGGTGATTGTCACAGAATTAAATGGATCGATAGTATCCTGAATCACTTCTACCAGATTAGATTTTTGGGTCACATTACCATAAGAATCAAATGCCTTGGCTGTAATTTGATGATGAATTTGTTGAGACGCTGTCCGCGGAAGTATAACTACCGCTGAAAAAAATCCATATTCATCTGCCTTCGTTTTCTGGGTAAAATCACAATCTACAGACGTTTGTAAATTGTTAACGCAGATTTCAACAGTAATAACACCATGAAAATTGCAAATGACAAAACATATCGGTCCAGCTGATTTTGGGGCTTGACCTTGTACTGTAATAACTCCCTTTGTTGTGATGACTCCCGAGTAAGGGTTGGTAATTACGACTTCATCGGTTAACTTTGTTTTGGCAAATACAGATTTTTTAACTGACGATACATGAATATTGTCGGAGGTAGTTACATTCAGCTGATAATGATATTCGCCGTCTTTCACGAAATTCCCACCCTGATCTTTCCCATCCCAAAAAGTATCTGATAGTAAATTTGAGCCATTAAATTGTCGAATTAATATTTCAGAATTATTCTCCAAACGAGATATCTTTAATTCATAATTAGAAATAACAGGAGGCGAATTTGGATCAGAAGGATTGGACACAGAATGAGAAAATCGAATTCCATCCTGGTTACCATCGCCATTTGGTGAGAAAAAATTTAGGTCAGAACTTATTTCTAAATTTATTTTATGTAGATTGATTATTATATTTCTTGTAATAAGAACTGAATTTCCCACCTCGTCTGTGCTCATGACACTATTTGTATTCTGAATATCACTGTCTGAGTCAACATATTTTTGATGAATTTTCACAGACCAATCACACACTTCTTCATCTTTTGTGTCTAGATTATTGTCTACATCTTTAAATATCCCACATTTAACCGTAAAGTTTGATGCGAATAATTTACTTGTATCTAATTCATTGTCCTGACCCGTGCTATCCAAATTTTCAATTAGTGTAATTATTTTGGAAATATTAAGAGTGGAATTTGTAAAAGTTAAATGTGAATTTTTGCTTGCTGTGCCTTTAAATTGTACTGACTTGGATGAATAATATGCTCCCTCAACTGGGGAAGTTAGAATAGAAAAATTATGTGAATCCAGATTAAATTTATGTGAATCATTTGTCACAATGTTTCCTGCAACATCCCGAGCTGTTATTAAAATTGTGTATTCGGTATCAGGTTGAAGATCTGCTAGAAAATCTAAACTACAGTTAATTACTCTAGATACAGTAAAGTTGTTCGCTTGAAATGTTGAGTCCACAGCGGCGCATTTCAGGTTAGAAACTAACACAGGATCCAAATTGATACCATTTTTTACTAAATCTTTTCTTATAGTTGAATAATTATTAGTCGTAGAATTATATTTTTGATAACTTAAAGATAAATCAAAATCATTTGGATTATCACCGATTTGCATACCTGAATTTATAATGTCCCCATTACTTTTATCTGTAATAATAAAAAATATCGTAGGCTTTGTATTTTTTGTGACATCCTCAGGTAAGATATGATTCAATACTGGCGCTGAATTATCGTAATAAATATTTCGAGTAATATCAATTTTATTTTCAACTGTATCTTGTGTTTTGAAGTGAAATATATTGTTGCCAATATTTAAATTTACTTTTTTTTCAAAAAAATTATTTTCATTGTATGTGAGATTCTCCCATTGATTGTTTTCTTGTTGAAAAAATAGATTTTGAATATCTGTATCTTGTTTTGTGGGATCATGAGGAGCTGTTACCTGACCTGTAAATTTAGCAATATTCTGATTTGTCCAAAAATTATCTACAGGACTACTTATGGATATATTCGCTCCTGTATTATCAATAATTATTAAGATTGACGTACTGGAAGAAATATTTGTTGCCAGATCTGTAACTTTTGCAATCGCAGAATATATTCCATCATTTAGATAATTTCCGTTATTATCCTTGCCATCCCAATTAAATATTGCATTCTGACAATCTTGTGAAGAATTATTACATGGATTAGAAGAGGCCGATATGGTTCGAACTACATTTAACTGTCCTGGATCAGAATAAATATCTAATTGCGCATTCCCAACATTTTTTTCTATATATGTAAGATTAAAATTAATGCTATCTCTATATCCTAAACTCGTAAAATTATTAGGACTAAATCTATTGTCTGAAACAGCGAAATTTGTTATATCCGGGAGTGTAGAATCAATAGTTGTAGAAATTATATTTGAATAATTCGAAATATTTCCATCAATATAGCTAATCGAATCTTTTGCTTTCACACGGAAATAATATGTTTGTTTATCAGAAATATCGTCATCATTACCAGCTATTTCATCCGCTCCTTTTGGACCTATTTGAAAGATCGAATTATTAGTCTGCCATGTTTTATAAAAAGTTTTACTAGACGAGAAATTGCTATCTGTAGAATATTCCAAAAGATATGAAATCTCTTGTGATGGAGACACATTATCATTAACAACATTCGACGTAATTGTAACTTGACTTGTGTCATTTATACCAACACCTTTTGTGAATTGCGGGATGGAATTTAAAATAGGAATATTTGATGGCGTCGTGTCTGTTATAAACTGATATGCCAAAGAACTACTTTGTAGACCGAGATTATCAACAGAATTAACATGCCAGCTAGTAATCCCGTCGGCAAAATTGCCTGAATAATTAATATTGCCTGAATTAGTAATATCTACAGAATTAAAATTATTAGCTCCGGTAAAGATAAATTTTGATGAGTGATAATCTCCTGGAACAGGATCACCGTCACCAATATTATTTGCAGAAAAATTTATTAGAGTATTTGTACGACATATTCCAGTGCTCGGTGAAATGGATTCATCACAATTAGCTTTTTGAGTATATAAATTAGCTGGAGAGCTTAGACCAGGAACATTCGGTGGTTGATTAATACTGTAGCTGATTATTAATTTGGGATTATATTGTGATGTACAAAAAGAATCATTACGTGTACTACAAAAAGCTGCACCACGATTTTGAGAATTTGTATCTGAATAAACCACTAATCCGTAATTTGTTGAACCTTGTAACCATTCTCGTGTCAGAGAAGTAATATCCCATCGATAATCACGAAAATCCAAGTCATTTGAATCAATATTAGTGATCGCATAAACACCCTTCCGGGGTTTAAAATCTCCAGTATTTTTACCTGTATTAGCATCAAATGGTTGTGTTAATTTCCCGATTTTAGCCTCAAAAGAAGAGCCCGCATTGGCATATCGACGCATAGATAATTGTGCGTTAGTGATTATTGCACCCGACGGAAGATTTAGGTCAAATTTTAAATAACTTTCGCTACGACCGTAATATGCATTGACTACCGTGTCGTAAAAATCGCCAACAGCGTTAAAACGGCGGTTATTTCCTGCACCATATAGTGAAGAAAAAACATTTAATGAAGGCTGTAACTCCAAAGAAGATACATTTGTAGCATTAATACTCTGAGAGCTTGAAAAAATAAGTATAAAACTAGAAATATATGTAAATAGTGTTATGAAGACAGAGATGTGAGATGCAAAATTAGTAACATGATTTCTCGCATTTTTTTTCATAATATTTTCACATATGTGTATTGTCGTGAGTGTACAAGATTTAACTTAAAGAAAAAACGTATTGCAATACAAATTTTACCCACAAAAAAAGTGCATGGTTATCACTGACCACGCACTTAAATCAATAATTTTTACTCTAACAGATTACATTTTTTTAGAATCTTCTGCTTCCTTCTTTACTATTTCATTAACATTATCTGTCAATTGATCTACTTTTTCTTTTGCGAAATCTACGGCATTATTTTTGACTTCCTCTACTTTATCCTGGGCATTGTGTACATCTTTGCCAATTTCATTTTTGACGTCGTCAACACCTTTTTTCAATTTCTTTACAGTGTTCTCACCTTTATCTGGCGCTGTAAATATACCTGTTAAAAATGCTGCTGCTCCAACGAAAGCTAATACTAAAAAATTTCTTTTTCTCATATGAATTTATTAATAAATAATGATAGGGAGCTGACTTTATTAATAGTTTAGATATTGCATTATAACACGATATTATAACTCTATGGGATAATATGGGAATTTAAACGTTTGAGCAGGAGCTGAAATAAGAATTTTAAACGTATTTTTTAGAATAAATATCGCACTCCAAAAAACCAAAATCTGATTATATGTTAAATTATAGTATTAAAATATCTTGATTAAAGTGAATTATCCTCACAAAATATTACAAATAACTAAATTTTCAATCCATCACCCTTTCGAATTATCAAAATTTTTTTACTATGAAATTGTATCTCACATCGTAAAAGTAAGGCCTAAAGTAATTTTTTCTATACCCTATTTTTCACAATGGGAAAGTCGAGAAGCTGTGGATTTCTTTTTTAATGAAAAAATATCACTGTTACACGATCCATCTTGGAAAAAATCAGGTGCAACATCCGCGTCAGAATATCACTATTGGAGCCATAATTTGAGTGCGATGGTTTGTTTAAAAATGATTTTATTTTTAAAATTTCATCGTGAATTCCAGACTATTCCGCTTTTAAAAACGGCATTGAGTTACAACGTTTATAAATTAAAATTTGGTGAAGTTTTGGGAATTTTTCCTGTCAAAATGCCATTTTTTTTGAAAAAAGAATTTAATATTCGATCTGTTCCCGTGCACAATATTTCATTGAGAAGAATATTTTATGAAATGAACAAAGAGAATTTCTTCATAGCTAAAGTCGATACGGGAATACGCAATCCAGATAAAGGAAAGTTGAAGAAAAATAATTATGTATTGATTACTGGTTATGACCTGAAAAAGGAGCTTTTTTATATCCATAATCCCGTCGGGATATACCGCCAGTCACAGGAAAACGCACAGATATCTTTCAATGAATTCCGACAATTTTTCCTAAATCGAGGAGTGATAATTAAGAATGACTGGATGTTTGAATTTTTTGCATGAGTTTTTCATAGTCATTGCGAGGCACGAACATTCACGTTATCAATTATGGAATAATGATCAAGTAACATTTTTACATTTACCTAAAGAAAGATTGCTTCGCTTCGGCTCGCAATGACACCGGAACCTCTGTGGTTATTCTCCTCCCAGACTGATAAAATACGTTACGTCATCTTTAATATAAAATGTTTACCGTAACGGAAAAATCTACAATATCTAAAGCTAGAAAAGGAATAATTAAAACAGCACACGGAGATATCAACACCCCCTGCTTTGCTCCCGACGCGACTCGCGGAGCAATAGAGTATCTGGACTCCACAGATATGAAAAATGTAGGCCTGCAAATGACTTTGACCAATACGTACCATTTGATGACCAATCCAGGATCAAAACATATTCAACAGCTGGGAGGAATTCATCAGTTCGCTGATTGGGATTTTCCGGTGCTAACTGATAGTGGTGGCTTTCAGGCATTCAGTCTTATCCAGAGAAAATCTACGACTAGCATAGGGAAAATAACATCTGAAGGAGCAGAATTTACTGATCCCAAAAATGGGAATAAATATTTGCTGACACCAGAGCTAGCCATTCAGATTCAGTACGAACTTGGTTCAGATATTATGATGGTCTTGGATTATTGTATCGATGATAAAGGTAATGAAGATGCTAATAAATTGAGTGTGACCTACACTATTCAATGGGCTAAACGATGCAAAGCAGAATATGAAAGATTGATGAAAAATGATTCTCGCGAAATAAAACCTCAACTTTGGGGAATTGTCCAAGGTGGAAACAGTAAAGAACTACGCACAGAATGTTATCTTGAATTAGAGAAAATTGGTTTCGATGGATACGGATATGGAGGTTGGATTACTTCAGAATCTTGGCCCATGATTGAGTATTTCACTGAATTGGTTGACGATAGCAAAGTGAAATATATGATGGGGATGGGTACTCCAGATGATATAAAAAAATTAATTGCTCTCGGTTATGATTTGATGGATTGTGTGATACCGACTAGAAATGCACGACATGGATTACTCTATACCAGCGAAGGAGAAGTGCGGATCCGACGTGAAGAATTTAAATTTGATCAAAACCCTTTGGATAAAAATTGTGATTGCCTGACTTGCAAAAATTACACTCGCGCATATCTCCGATATTTGTTTACAATAAATCATCCCAGCGTAATGCGATTATTATCCATTCATAATTTGCGATATTACATGAAAGTGGTTAACGAGTTCACGAATTAGTACGCGATGACATCGGAAAGAAAATGTTATAGAATGATTTTGTTAAAATATTATAATGTCGGATAAAATAATCCAAGTTGAAAATTTAGTAAAAAAGTATAAAAAAGCTGACAAAAACGCTGTTGATGGTATCAGTTTTAGCGTCGAGCCTGGCGAGTTTTTTGCATTTCTTGGACCTAATGGCGCTGGTAAAACTACAACGATATCAATTTTGACAACAACACTTTCCAAAACATCTGGTGAAGCTAAAATTTTAGGCTTAGATATTGAACATAATTCTTCCGAGATCCGACGCCAAATTGGAATAATTTTCCAGAAACCTTCGATCGATTTGAATTTAACGGCCGAAGAAAATATACGTTTCCATAGCGTGCTTTATGGACTATATTCTTTTTCTCCTTCTTTTAAACTCATGCCAAAATCTTATCAGGATCGAGTTTATTCATTGGCAGAAATTATCGGAATCAAGGAAGAGCTATTTAAACCTGTGAAATCATTTAGCGGTGGAATGAAAAGAAAACTAGAAATCATTCGATCGCTCATGCACACACCAAAACTTTTATTTCTTGATGAACCTACTGTAGGTCTTGATCCCGAAAGCAGAAGAAATCTTTGGCAATATATCCAAGCAGTTAGAAAAGAACAAGGAATTACAGTATTTTTGACCACTCATTATTTAGAGGAAGTGGAAGATGCAGATCATGTTTGCATAATTAACAAAGGTAAAATTGTAGCCGACGGCACTCCTGATGAAATAAAAAAGTCTATTGCTAAAGAATATGTGCTGATGAAGAGTGATAATTTGGAAAAACTAGAAAATGAAGTCACCGAGCTTGGTTACAAATATGATATTTTTGAAAATGCGGTCAGAGTTTATACGGATAAAGACTCAGACACTCAAAGATTGATTGGAAAAATCAGTGAAGATTTAAACAAATTAGAGATTCATAAAGCCTCATTAGAAGACGCATATATAAATATAATTCACGAAACTTTGGACATATGAAATTCATCTCTTCCATATTAACAATTGCATATCGTGACATTATTAAATTCTTCCGTGATACTGGTAGGATTGCCGCTACGTTTATTTTTCCTGCAATTTTTATAGTCATACTAGGGAAAAGTTTGCAGACGGGAGTCGGCCAAGGATTAAAGTTTGACTTGCTAACATTCACTTTTACAGGAGTATTAGCTCAGACTCTGTTTCAGTCCGCCGCATCAGGAGTGATTTCTTTGATCGAAGACCGTGAAAATGATTTTTCACAAGAGATCTTTGTATCACCGATTTCAAGATATGTAATCGTATTCGGAAAAATCCTAGGTGAATCTATAATCGCGTTATTTCAAGCAATCGGAATTATTATTATAGGATTATTGATTGGTGCTGGCATGACATTAGCACAAGTGGTTTCTATTATTCCTATTTTATTGTTAGCATGTTTATTTGGCGCATCATTCGGAATCATTGTGTTGTCAAATTTATCTTCTCAAAGAGCCGCGAATCAGATTTTTCCATTTATATTATTTCCACAATTTTTCTTAGCAGGAATTTTCTCACCGATTAATAATTTACCTTGGTACTTGGATGTTTTATCAAAAATAGCACCACTAACATACATTATTGATCTATTACGTGGAGTGTATTATGCTGGCAGTTCAGAACTATCTTATGTCACTATTCATCCAATCTGGTTAGATTTATTGATAGTATCTGTAATGTTAACCATATTTATTGTCATTGGTACCTGGCTTTTTGTGAGAAATGAGAAAAATAGATAAATTTTAAACTATCCCCATCTTCTCCTTCACCACTTCCAAAACTTTCCACGCGCCGGTTCCTTTTGACCCTTTGAATAAAACCCACGCGCTATCTGGAATATTGGCAATTATATCTTCAGCGATTTTTTCTACTTCTTCTTTGTTTGAAATTTTGTCAAAATCATCAGTATCAATATTTGGGAAAGATTTGAATGTTTTTATATATTGACCCAGTTTTTCATACATCAATGCTCTATAATCTCCAGCATAGTAAAGAGTATCTAGTTTAGTTTTTTTTATAAATTCAATTAATTGCTGATGTGACTCGTTGGCGTGTTCACCCAGCTCTCTCATGTCACCAAGAAATGCAAATTTAAATTTATCTCCTGCCAATTGAGAAAATACATCTAAAGATTGTTCCATTGATTGTGGATTTGCATTGTACGCATCATCTATTATCGTAAATTTATCTAAACTGATAATATTCATTCGACCCTTTATCGGGGTGTAATTTTTTAATCCTTTAAGAATATTTTTATCTGGAATTCCGACTTCTTTAGCTAATGTGACTGCTGCCATAATATTGTAAATATTTCCATCGCCGTATGTTTTGACTTGAATATTTTTTAAACTAGATAAATCCAATTTTGTTCCATCAATATCCATCGTGGAATTAATCGGGTATACATCTGTATTTTCTTTGCCAATAGTAATTAATCTTGCCGAAGTTACTAAATTTTTCATTTCATGAACATAATTATCATCTTGATTTAATACTATAAATTTTTTATCCGATAGATACTGCACTAATTCGGATTCGGCTTTTGCCACGCCGTCAATTGTCCCGCCAAGTAGCGATGCATGAGTCTGACCTACAGATAAACAAACACCACAATCTGGCTGAATTATTTCCGCCTCTTCTGTAATTTCTCCAAATGAATCCGTTCCCATTTCACAAACTAAATATTTTGTAGATTCTGTAATTTTATTAGTCACAATACACATTCCGCGCGCAGTATTATTATTGTATTCTGTAAAAATTGTTTCGCCATCTACCTGACAAATATGTCGGAGTAATTCTTTTGTTGTTGTTTTTCCTGTGGAACCACCAATACCGATTACTATTAAATTTGTGAATTGTTTTCTCCAGTAGCTCATTATCTTGTAATAAGCTTTTTCTGCGTCCGGAACAATTATTAATTTATTTTTTATTGATTGAAATTCTACTCTATTTGATTCACTTTCTGAGCATAAAGCTAATATTGCACCTTTTTCTATTGCTGCAGAGATATAATCGTGTCCGTTAAAATGATCTCCTGATAAGGGAATAAATAAATTTCCAGCGGAAATTGTGCGTGTATCTGTAGAGGCTGCTGTGATGCGAACAGAATCATCAACGTGAATGTCGACATTAAGAATTTTTTTGAGTTCACCGACAGTGATAGTGAGCATGTGAATTTGTATTTCGATATGGGGAAATTATATCACTTAAAAATAAGTTAGTGATATAATAGCTAATATCATAAAAAAAATGAATCCAGCAACAATCATCACATCCACAACAATGACATTTATATCATCTATATGTTTACCAGCTGCGTCGGAGCTTGGACTTATGATACGCGATAAAATGACTGAATTTAGAGCTAAAAATTTACAAAATATTTTAAAAAGATGTTCTGGATATATTAAATATGAAAATGGGGAATTGCAATGTGATCCAAGATTAATGATAAACATAATTGAAAAGGCTTCTCTATGTTCCGATGAGTTGATGCAAGATATGTGGGCAAGATTATTAGCTTCTTCTTGTTCAAACAATTCAAATGATACGAATCTAATATATGTTCATATCCTAGATCAAATAACCGCATGTGAAGCTAATATTTTAAACTTCATTTGTTCTGATAATGAAATAGTAAACGATAAAGATGGAACAAGAGTTATTTCAACGCAGAAAGAATATCCGCTGTCAGAATTAATTGAGAGAGGTCATTTTCAAAATTTTCAAGATATGGAGCAACAATTAGATCATATGATTTCTCTTGGTTTAATTCCTATAGCAATTGCTGTCGACGGGGGAGAATATGGCAAAGTCGAAGAAAAAACTAAAACTATGTATTTATCATTTACTCCAATAGGTGTTGCTATATATGAAAAATGTATTAAAGAACGATAGAAATTATATTCATACTAATAAGTTTTCCATGGACGACAATAATTTACTACGTAAATTGTCGTTATGAAAAGCACTATCGAATATTTTGCTTCCGATAACATAGTCAGAGCAAAAAATCGCCTTTCGGCGACTCTTTGCTCTGACCCCGGCGGGAATCGAACCCGCGATTTCCTGGATGAAAACCAGATGTCCTGGACCGCTAGACGACGGGGCCATAATTCAATTTACAAAGTGTTGTTACAAATTGAATCGCGTGAGCATTTTATCAAAATATGACGTACGACTCAATCTTTTTTCGTCTCAGGTAATTCGCGAGCTATTACTTCCTCTGGGTCAAACTTAGTAAACAACGGTTGAATGAAAGATGAAACTTGTTGATCATGATCCCACGGTGTAAAATTCCACTGATCCTGTGCTACTTTTGTGATGATTTCATCTGTATAACCTAGCATTTTTGTCAAAACATCCATAGACGACGGCAGTATGGGATGGAATAATTTTCGTAGATTATCGATCAAAGTCAGACAGTTATAGATAGTTCCGGCGGCTGACACTTCATCGACCTTGATAAATTTCCACGGCTCATTGTCATTGAAATATTTATTGCCAAAAGAGCTTAATTTCATTATATTTTCTAGAGCTTCGCTAAATCTGGTTTCTTCGATTAATCGTCCCGTATTATAGAAACATTCGACAATTTCTTCATGAACAGCATCGTCAACGGGTAGGAATTTTCTTTCGCTTAAATTTAACTCAGGATGAGCATGATGAAAACTCAATACACGGTGTATAAAATTACCCAAATTGGCAACAAGCTCATTGTTATTCGCCGCAATAAACTCATTCCAATCCCAATTCGTATCATGATTCTCCGGCATTACTTTGGTCAGATAATAACGTAAAGCATCTAGTCCATAATTTTTCACGACATAGTCAGGATAAAGTATCACTCCACGACTTTTACTGAACCTTTGGCTATTCAAATTGAGCCACTGACTAACTGAAACATTATATGGCAACTGATGATTTTTTCCTGCGCCAAGTAATATTCCTGGCAGCCACAAAGTGTGAAAAAACAAATTATCCTTACCCATAAAATAATAATGTCGCGCATCTTCATTGAACCAATAATGTTTCCAATCTGTCCAAACGGGCGAACTTTCGGTTTTTTTATTTAGGTCGCTCCACTCTACACTTGCGGATAAGTAACCGATAACGGCGTCAAACCAAACATAAAACTTTTTATTCTCAGCATTTTCTAATTTCAAATTTTCTGGGATACCCTCCTGTGGTATTTCTATTCCCCAGTCCAGGTCTCGAGTAATAGATCTTCCGGTTAAATTTTGCTTTAGCCAGCCTTGAGTTTCAGCATACACCCATTCACGCCAAAAAATTTTATCTTCAACATAATTTTCTAATTGAAGCTGGAGTTTATCTAAATCAAGGAAATAATGCTCTGTATCTTTTAAAATTACCGGAGCTTTTGTCAATTTACTAATTGGATTTTTTAATTGACCTTCTTGGAATTTCGTACCGCAATTGTCACATTCGTCGGCTCTAGCCTCTGTAAATCCACATACTGGACATTCACCTTCGACATAACGATCGGGTAGAAATTTATTATCTTGCTCACTGTAATACTGTTTTGTAATACTTTTGGATATAAAACCATTATTGGCGAGACAAATAAATAAGTCTTGAACTACTTTTTTATGAGTATCAGTAGTGGTTTTTGTGTACAAATCGTAATTAACATTGAGTAATTTGATTAACTCCAAGACTTGGGGATTGTAAATATCTACGATTTCTTGAGGCGTTTTCCCCGTCTTATCGGCTTCTACCGTGATCGGCGTACCATAACAGTCCGACCCAGAAACCATAATCACAGGGCGACCTTTTAACCGATTATATCTAGCAAAAATATCCGCTGGGATAAAATAACCTACTAAATGTCCGACATGAATTTTGCCATTCACATATGGCCACGCAGCAGCAACAAGTATGGGGGTATCGGATTTGAGCTCAATAGTAGATTGTTTGTCGTTATCTTTCATTTTAAAAACATCGTTTATAGAGGTATTTTAATATGTTTCGGAAAATAAACCAAACACTTGATTAATTCAGGAAAGAGAATGTCATTGAGAGGGAGGCTTAGGCCTGACGTGGCAACCCCCGTCGGAAAATCTTACTAGTATCTTTATACAACGGGATTGCCACATCGTTTTCAACTCCTCGCAATGACCATTTTTACATTCTAAATTATTAATTATTAATTATTCCTTCCATCCATCCGGTCTCGCCATGAACCATTTCACAAGGGAATTGATACTGTCCTCTATTGATCGCGTCGGTTTCCAGCCAAGCTCGCGAGTAATTTTATCAGTATTGGAATATAGAGCTGTCGCCTCACCTTTTCGTGCTTCGCCCATAGCCGTATCAAATTTTTTACCTGTAATTTCCACAACTTTATCTACGACTTCTTTTACGCTAGTTCCATTTCCTGTACCTACGTTGAATATATCTGACTTATTTTCTTTCATCATTTTATCTAGAGCAAGAAAATGAGCATCAACAAGATCAAGTACATTTACATAATCACGAATAGGAGAACCGTCAGGCGTATCCATTTGACTGTATGTGAATTTAAAAGGCTCGATATTTAGCGCTCCACGGACGGCGTTTTGCATCAATGCCATTGATGGTCTCGTTGAATAACCAATGATTGCATCAGGATTACAACCGCATACGTTAAAATATCTTAGAATTGTGTAATTTATATTATAGATTTTTCCGAACCAAATCACTTCTTTCTCCATCAGAAATTTTGACTCTCCATACACACTATCCGAAGCTTGTGGATTATCTTCTGCTATAGAAAAATCTTTTTCTGCGGCGTGAACCGGTGGCGCGTACGTAGCGCATGTAGATGAAAAAACTATATTACGAACATTGAATTCACGTAATGTCTCTAATAAATTTAGCGTACCATAGGTATTGTTCTCAAAATATAAATACGGAATTTGCATTGACTCGTTAACCGAAAGTAAGGCGGCAAAATGCATGACCGAATCTATTTTTTCTTTTGTAAAAACCTCTTGCAAACTTTTTTTATCACGGAGATCTGCTTTGTAGAAAGTAATTTTGTTTGGAAAATGCGCCGACAAAGTATCCACGCATTCTTGGTAACCGCGAAATAAATTATCGATAATAACGACATCATAACCAAGCTCACACGCCTTAAAAGCAGCGTGCGAACCGATATATCCAGCTCCACCAGTAATTAATATTTTCATAATTTATTTTTTATAGATCATTATACACATTCTTAAAATTTATTGACTATATAAATTCTAGCGTTGTAATCATGTTTTTATTAATAATTATGAGTGAAAGAATAACGGCTAATTGCGGATTTTATGAATCTGATTGTAATCAAAGAGTTATAGTTTATGGTCTAATGATGCACATGATTGAAGAATATGAAACTGGAAAAGTAGTATCAGTAGATGGAATTCCAGCTCAGAATCAGGACCTTAATTCAAATCTAATACGTTACGTGGGCGTGCAAAGTTAGAAAATTGTAGCAATCTAACTGCTGTTACACAATTAGCAGCTGATACAATAAGATCATTAGAAAATAAGGAAACAGATTAATAATGTCTTAAATCATCTCCACGCTTTTTCCATATATTGATTCACTACTCTTTCAGTGTTGAAGTACGCTCCAAGGCGAATACTGGATTTCATTTTTCTTGTCCATGCAGGAATATCGTTGTAGTACATTGGTAGAATTTTCGTCTCAAGGAGTTTATAAATATTCTCTGCATCTTGATCGTCATTTCGATCAGGATAAAGTTTTCCCGACATTTCACCAATGATAAACGCTGACTCTGGCTCGTTTTCTACTCCTTCAGGTATCCAGCCATCAGGAATGCTGAAATTAATTGTTCCATTCATCGATGCTTTCATGCCGCTAGTGCCACTGGCCTCGAGAGGAATCAACGGATTATTTAACCACAAATCACAACCTGAATACATTAATTTTCCAATGCTAGGTTGATAATTTTCAATATAAACAATACTAATTACGGAGGAGTATTTATTTTTTAATTCAATAATTCTTTTTAAAATTACCGCCGATTCACCATCATCTGGATGAGTTCTCCCCGCAAAAATAATTTGAATTTTTCCCATACCCAATCGAATCAATCTATTAATATCGTGAAAAATTAAATCAGGTCTTTTATACGCCACACATCTTCTGGCGAATCCAATCGTCAACATGTTGTAATCAAATTTAAGCCCTGAATCAAGCTTTTTATCCATATATCTGTTTACGTAATCGATAAGAATTTTTTTATTTATTCGGTGCATTTCGCTGATCATATCGTCAGGAACCATGTCGATATCTTTAAGAGAAAAAATATCGTTTCGCCATGTAGGCAAATAGCGATCATAAATTTCTTGTGTCACCGGTGACGTCCATGTACCTGCGTGAACTCCGTTTGTGATGTAATCAATCGGAGCTTTAAACATATCTGTGCTGACCTCGCCATGTTTTCGCGAGACTCCATTTACATATTTTGACAATGAAAAAGCTAGCTGAGGCATGTCTAACTTATCTTGATCGGCAAGCTCGCGAATGTTTAATGGAATATAATCTGGAAAAGTCTTGTAACACATTTCGTAGTCAAATCTATCTCGACCAGCAGGAACTGGAGTGTGTGTAGTAAAACAGCACAGCGACTTAGTTTTTTGCATATCATAATTTTGTTCACTTAGAACTTCGAGAGGAAGGAATGCGCAATGACCATCATTCATGTGAAAATTTTCTATATTTTGAAATCCTAATTCGCGTAGCATTTTCACACCACCGATGCCGAGAATCACTTCTTGAATTAAGCGAATTTGGATATCTGGATCATAAAGATATTTTGTAAAATATTTTTGTCTATCATTATTTTCAAAATAATCAGTTGTAAGTAGGAATATAGGAACGATAAAACCTTTTGGACTCACAATGTCGTAACGATAACAACCGATTGTCATTTCTTCACCTTCAATTTTTACTTTGACTGTGTTGCTTAATTTTATAAGTTGATCGTTTTTTACCCAATCAGAATCTTCGAAATTCTGCGATCCATCTTTATTTACAATCTGATTTTTGTATCCATTATTAAACGCGATTGTCACTCCTAGTGATGGAATTTCCTTATCAGCCAGACTACGAAGAATATCTCCCGCTAACATGCCGAGTCCGCCAGCATAGGTTTGAATATCGTTCTCAAGCATGATTTCCATGCTAAAGTACGCAACTTTTATTGCATTATTTTTATTTTGATCTTCCACAATCTAGGCAGTTTGAATTCTAGATCATAATAACAAGATGTGGAGGAGAATGTAAGTAATGTAGAATGTAGAATTGTAATCCCGCACTAAATACGGGATCCTTTCTGAAAATCTTACTAGTTCTTTTATCCTACGGAATTGCCACGTCGTTTTACGACTCCTCGCAATGACAACTAATGACTCGTAACCTCAACTATTAAATTGTAAATCTACTTATAAAAACTCAACAGGCAAAACTCCCGTCGGTAATTGTGTATCTGGTCCATTGTGTCTTCCTGGTTCAGCAAGAATAATATAATTTTTCGTATCAAAATAAAATTGATTTGCTGTGCTCCCACCTTCATTATCACAACCACCTGTGAAATGCTCTACACGAGAATTTTGACTTTTGTCCTTAAGTGCAAAATGACATAATCCCATGTTATTGATACCATTTTCATACAACGATTTGATAAACACCACCGGATCTTGATGGCTAACAATCTTATAATAATTATAAAGTACTAAAGTAGACATCGTCGTAGCACCAAGATGAGTTTGACTTTTATCAGATTTCATCAGCTCTTTGTATAAATCTATCGTCGTATTTACTATTTGACAGCTTTTATAAGTAGGATCGTTTGTAACAGGATTTAATCCAATGTAGTCATTTTCTATTAATGTTTGTAAAGAAGCTAATACAACTTCATTTCGGTCAGTATAGTATCATTGGATTTTGTGCGGGAGTGCGCATGGACGAATCGATAAAATATCCTGTAGTATTTTTTCCACAAGCATTATCGTATATTGACCAATTAACAGCATTAATTTTGAAACCAAGATCTTTATTTTCGTAGCTTACATACGCTGGATTAGATTGTATTATTGTTACAGAGGAAGGAGTTGAAGTTGGCATAAGTTCGGGTTCAGAAGTGTAAATTATCTGAGATGTATATGTTGGAGAAAATAATCTGAGATAGGAGTCATTTTATTATGCGAATCAGATCCGACTACGCCGGAGAGTAATAATGATGAAATAATTATTACCATCAGAAGTATTGTTAAAAATATGAAAGGTATGTATTTTTTATTAATTGAATAAGTCGGAACAGATGAATGATTTTCTTCTGACATTTTAATAATTTTATAATAAAATTAACGATTAACCCTACACTTTCAACTCTAACCTACTTCAAACTATTCCCAACGTTTTTCCCAACTCTTCATTACTTGGTTCCGATAAAGTCTTTTGAGTGCTATCATCAAATGTAATTAAGATCGTAGGAGTAATCATTTTTCCATCGTTCAAAGCACTGATCAGCTGAATAAATTCTGGATGTTGCTCGAGATCGTTATCTTCATAGACCGTATTATGATCTGCGAAAAACTGACGAGCTCGGATACAATCTCCACAATATTTTGTACCGTACATTTTGATTGTCATTGGGTTATTTTTTATATAATTTATATTATCAGATTTTTATATCAATTCAGAAAGTGTTCAAATTGTAAAAATACAATTTATTAAGGATGACTCAAAGGGCTTTTAACATATTTCAAATCTTGAGGGAACATTTTGAAATAAGGAACTTCCTCTAATTTTATTCCAAGATATTCTAGTACTCTGGATAATGCAGCAATTTTATGTGCCAATACTCCACTTCTTACGAACTTATCATGCAAAGCGATTAAATTTCCATCATTTTGTATAAACATTTCAGCTCCAGTCATAGCAATATCCTCATTCATATTTGTAGCTGCATAAGCGGCTACAAAATCTGGAGGATCAATATCTTTCACTTCTCCGTATGGAATATTTTTTCCAGCTTTTGTAAATTCATCAATGAATTTTATTAATTCAGGATCAGAACTATTAGATGCCATGAATACCAATTGATGCAATGCTTCATGAATAAGAATTTTAGTAGACAATATTTCTGAAGCTTTCTTAGGACCAACAACAATAACACCGGCTGTTGGTGCAAGTCCAAACGCATCATCTGTCATGCCAAGCATAAAAAGTACTGTCTCTAAACCAATTTTTTTTAGAAATTGTATGGGAAGTAATTTTTGAAAATTTGAAAGCGGACCCTTTATAAAATTTTCCAAATATTGGAAATCTTCTTTAGTATCTTTTAATTCATGCACTGTCGGATCTGGCCCACATTTGCCATCCTCACAAAAGTTACTATTTTCAATTGCCGAAAATGATTTAAGTTTAAAACCAGCATTTGTTTTATTAAATTGTTCAAGTCTATTAGAAATACTATATGTTTTAACTTCAGGAGTAACGGGAGATCGGACAATTTTTATAGACTCAGTGGGCAAAATTGGTACCGATGAAATAGAATTATTTGGCGCCGGAATGGTAACATTTCCTTCTGTCACATCCCCACACGCCATAATAGAAAGTGAAAGCATCCATACCGTTAGAGCTAGCAAAGCTTTATTTCGAATAGATTCATAAGATTTGGATTTTTTTTCTTTATTTAATAAAGGGGGAACTTTATTAGCTAATAACAAAGACTTTGTTGAGTTCACCCCACTTTCATTTGATGCAACATTGTCCCATTTTCTACCATTCTTTGTCTTTTCTTTTTTCGGAGAACTTTTAGCCGGTTTTCTTTTTTCTCTACTGAGTCGAATATTTGGATCTAGTATTATTACGCTTTTAGGATTAGTTTCTATTTGGCTGACTTTCTTTTGAGCATCCAAATTAGAACCAGGTTGTAAAGGATTTTCAGCACTCAATTTATTTTATTAATTATAAACATTATACATAAAAAAGCGGAGATTTCTCTCCGCAAAAATATTTATATAACAATACTTATAATTTTCTCTTTTATATAAATAAATTTCTTTATTTTTTTTCCTTCAATCCATTTTTTTACATTTTCATTGGCTAGCGCTTTAATTTTTACTGAATCTTCTGATTCATCTAATGCGACTTCGACCTCACCACGGATTTTTCCATTGATCTGCACACCGAGAATTATTGTGTCGTCGATCGTGAGAGCTTCATCGTACGTAGGCCAGGATTGGAGATGAACGGAGTTTTCTTTCTTCCATTCTGAAAATTTATTTATACTCTGCCACAAATCTTCTGCAACAAATACCGCAAATGGCGCGATAGTTTTTATAAAACCTTTCCACATATCAATATTTATTTTCTCTGCTTGCTTAGCTTCATTTATGAATATCATAAATTCACTTATAGAAGTGTTCATTTTAAGATCATCAATCATGCGCGTTACATTTTTTACCATCTTGTTGTATGCAACATCCAATTTTTTATTTTCAATCTTTTCAGTTGTAATTCTCTCTTGTAATGAATAAATTGTATCGAGAAAATTTCGACATGCTCTTAATCCATTTTCATTCCAGGTAATAGTTCCATCATATGGACCCATGAAACAAACGTATAAACGTAATGCATCAGCACCATATTGCTCGATTTTGTCATTTGGATTGATTACATTTCCCTTTGATTTTGACATTTTATCGCCATCAGAGCCCAATAAAATTCCACCATTCATTCTCCATTGATATGGCTCTGGCGTAGGAACTAAACCTTGATCGTACAGAAATTTGTGCCAAAAACGTGAATATAGTAAATGTAAAGTTGTATGCTCTGCTCCACCAAAATACATATCTACCGGTAACCAATATTTTAATTTTTCAAAATCAGCAAATTCTTTATCATTTTTTGGATCGACATATCTCATATAGTACCAAGAAGATCCAGCCCAATTTGGCATTGTATTTGTTTCTCGTTTTGCCGAAGATCCATCGGATGCAAGTGTATTAACCCAATCTGTATTTTTGGCCAGTGGAGAAAATCCATCAGATGAAGGCGTGTAATCTGGCACTTGTGGAAGAATAAGTGGTAATTTTTCACTAACACCTTTTGCGTCGGTCGTCTTGACTATTGCTTCTACAGAGCCATCTTCTTTATGAATTAATGGAATAGGTTCTCCCCAATATCTTTGACGTGAAAATAACCAATCTTTTATTTTGTAATGTACTTTTTTTTCACCAAAATCTTCTTTTTCAGCTTTTGTAATCATTTTTTCAAAAGCTTCTGATGATGTTAAACCATCATACTCTCCAGAGTTTATTAAAATTCCGTGATCTGTAAATAATCTGTCATCCTGAAGTAACGAAGAATCCCGAGTTTCTGCACTATCGTTCCGAATGACAGGAACTATTTCTAAACCAAATTTCTTTGCAAATTCAAAATCTCTCTCATCATGTGCGGGAACAGACATAATTGCACCAGTACCATAAGAAGTGAGAACAAAATCTGAAATCCATATTGGTATTTCTTTTCCGCTAAAAGGATTTATAGCATAAGTTCCAGTAAAAACTCCCGTTTTAGATTTAGCATCTGACAATCTTTGAAATTCAGTTTTTTGATTTGTTTCTTCAATATATGCTTGAACTTCCTCTTCTTGATCTTCTGTCGTTAAATTCTGAACTAATGAATGTTCTGGCGCTAAAACAAGAAATGTTGCACCGTAAATTGTATCTAATCTTGTCGTAAAAATACGAATCTTATTTTTTAAATTTTTAACTTCAAAATCTATCTCTGCACCTTCACTTCTACCAATCCAATTTATTTGGGCGGATTTCACTGACTGTTGGAGATCGGTTTCGGCAAGTCCATTAATTAATTTATCAGCGTATTGAGGAATTTTCAGTACCCATTGTTTTAAAAGTTTTCTTTCCACAGGTTCTTTCCCCCTTTCTGCTGGGTAAAATCTTCCATCCTCTTTTTGTACTACTTCTTCATTTGCCAAGACAGTTCTTAGTTCTTCACTCCACCAAACAGGTTCTTCTTTTAATTCTGCTAATCCTTCTTCATAAAATTTTAAAAATAACCACTGAGTCCATTTATAATATTTTGGATCGGTAGAATTGATTTCTCTTGACCAGTCAAAACCATAACCAACTAAATTTAATTGATAAGTATAGTTATCGATTGCCTTTTGAGTAGTTTCCGCAGGATGCACACCAGTTTTCACAGCATAATTTTCCGCAGGTAGTCCAAATGCGTCCCAACCCATCGGAAAAAGCACATTGTAACCCGACATTCTAAATTTTCTTGATAAGACATCCGGCATTGTATATCTCATCATGTGTCCAGCGTGTAGACCCAAACCTGATGGATAAGGAAACTCCGCCAGAATATATTTTTTTGGTTTTTTAGAAAAATCCTCAGCGGCATAGATATTATCTTTTAGCCAATGCTGACTCCATTTTTCTTCTATAGTTTTATGATCAAATTTATTGTTCATGTTAAGTTATTAAATATTAAGTAAATTATTTCCACAGAGAAAATTTTCGCGTAAGTTCATTGAGTTCTGAGATTTCTCCAAAAAATACAATAATACTCAAGATCAATTTCCGCAGTCCGTAAAGTTTGTTCTTGCTGTTCTGCATATGTACCGACTGTCATGCTACCAGTAAAATCTACACACGGAATATTCTTTGCTATTAGCTCATTTCTGAGCGTTCTAATTTTATTAGAATTGTCTACGCTTAAAATTATAAAAGGATTATCAGAAATACTCTGATGAATACCATTATTTTTATCTATGTAATTATTAAATCTCATTTCAGAAACTTCAGGATATAGAGCAACTAGCCCAGCAGTAGAGTGTCCAAGCGCGTTCATTAAATTTCCAACTGATATTTTTTTATTTAATACCGCGACAAATTTTTTTGTTGTTTGTATATATTCCATTTTATTTCTTATTAAATATTACTAAATTCTTTTTATTGTCATCCCAGATGAAGCGTTAGCGAAAGTCTGGAATCCATTTCCAGAATAAAATGGATTCCTGCCTCCGCAGAAATGACAACAAAAGCAAAAAGCTCCCTACAATTGTCAGATTTCTCTAACATTTATAGGGAGCATTCATTCGTAATTACGATGACCTCGGTACCACCTAAATTTCTCCTCCTTCGCTTGCGCTACGGCGAGACACTTTATTTAAATATTCAATTGTTGAGTTTTGTCAGCTCGCGTCTTGCAATTTCCGGCGCGTTTCTTACAGGAATTATAGCACAGGAAATGTATATGTACAGATGAATTTTAAAATAATCCAGGTTGATCTTGAGGTTCATTATTTGCCGGCTCATTTTTGTCTGCTTGCTGATTTACTTTTTTGGCTTCTTTTATGAATGCAGTATTTTCATCTACAGCGTCCTCATTTTTTTCAGCTTTCAAAGCAAAATATTCAGGATCAGTATGATATTTGTCCAAAATAAGTTTAATAACTTTAAAATCATGGAGTAGCTGCGCTCGCATACCGCCGTTGTAAAGTGCAACTGCAGGATGATAAAGAGCTATGTGCGCGCGACCTTCTCGATACAAAACTTTTCCATGAATTTCTGAAATTTTTCTTTTAGGACCAAAAAATCTAGCCATACCAAAACGACCAAGTGTCACAATAATTTTTGGCTGAATAATTTCTAGCTGCTGTGTAATCCAGTCAGCACAGATTTCTAATTCATCAGGCTGAGGATCACGATTCTCAGGTGGACGACACTTGATCATATTTGCGATGTATACATCTTCTCTTTTCAATCCAATAGATGCGAGCATTTCGTTGAGAAATTTTCCGGATGCGCCGACAAAGGGCAAGCCCTGAATATCTTCTTGTTTTCCAGGCGCTTCACCTATAAACATAATCTCAGACTTAGGATTCCCCGCTCCTGGCACGACCTGAGTGGCACCCGCTCGGAGCCGACATTTGACACAGCCTTTGCAGACTGTATAAAACTCCTCATATTGTTTTTCGCGATCGTCCATAACGGGAAAATACTATATTGGAATAATACCATACGTTTTTTTGTGAAGTCTTCTCGACTAGATTTTCACAAATAGCAATTTTTAAACATTATTACATGTCGTGTTGAAATAATTTCCAAATGACACGTAACAAATAATTTATTTATTTAAATAACTTGCTTTGTTAAAAAATATTTTGTGCACAATATTGCGTCGTCGTTCTAATACCCAAATATATTGAATCCACAGAACGAAAGCATGTACTCCCACCTTTCCTTCGAGAAATTTACCATAGCTAGGATCTAGAAATACTATTCTCAACATTCCATCATGTGTATCATCGATTTCTTTGATCAAAACCACATGATTAGGAATATCACTTTCTGGCTCTTCGTTCGGATGCAGTAGATTTATATTTTTGATAATCGTTAATAGCTGTTTACCGTGTAATAAATATTGGCGAATTTTTTCAATTTCATCGTACGTAATGTTAGAAATTATTTTTTCGACTTTTACTTTTAGATTTATTTCTTTGAATAAATCGTTAAGATTAGCACGAATTTGTTTATCACCAAGCTCATATTTTTTCACAAACATTAGTGCACCATTTTCTTGATTCACTTCCATCAGATCGTAGGAAATATAAAGTAATTTCGCTAATTTACGATGAAGTTTTTTATTGCTTTCAAAACCCATGTATTGCAATGCATAAAAAAGCGTCGCCAGCCAACACATATTATCTGGATGAGTAACCGCTAATTTGTATAGCGGATTGTGCTCATCAAAAATTGTATAGAGCTCAGATTGAGGTATTAGAGAAAGTTGCATTTAATTGATTAAACTTTCCTATCATATCATCCGAAGGATAACAGCGCATAAGATTAATATTCTGTGATATCAATTGTGTGTAGTCTGATTCATTTTGTAATTTCTTTAATGGCACACTGGATGTTACAAAAAATACACGCTCGGCAATATTTTTTTCAAAAGTCTTTAGAAAATGATATTTCTCTGATTTATGATTATAACGAAGATAGTATAATCGAATTTGTTCAACATGATCTGGATTATCTTCACCATATTTTATTCCTTTGTATATACCATGATGTAAAAAGAACAACTCTTTTTCTCCAGATGCATCTTCATTTCCCGCCGTTTGCATTCCTAAATATGTGTCCGTTGATTGATGTTTATTTGAAGAGACACACGTGCCCCAAACATCAAAACCTGGCAAAATAGATGCAAAACCCGGGATAAAATTGGCTCTATATATTGAACCGAGTTGAACATCTGTCTCTTGAATCGTCTGTGACGCACTACATTGCATAGATCATGTCATGATTGCACCCGTAATTTCATGTGCTTTTGAAAGTAAATTTCTCACAACATAAGTTCTAGTATTTTTTTCTAATATTTTCAAGAATTTTCTTTGGCGGTACAATGCGGCATAAAGAAATTATCACAAGGATTTTATAGGAAATAAAGATTGTTTTTTAGATATCATCGTAATATAATATAAGATCTTTGTAAAAGCTACAAAAATAATAATAAATACGGTATTCTTCAAATGTAGTGCTGTATTGAGTATTATTTTAAGTGGCAGATTACAAAGGCTATTTAAATAATTTATCAATACAAATGAGCGATCTACAAGACCACCATATCCAAATACTTTCCAATTTTATTTTTAAAACAGAGGCTGAGCGCCACGAAATCGATTTCAAAGATTTTCCAACTCATGAATTAGACGATCATATCAATCATTTGGTTTTAAATGGATATCTTCTCACCGACGACACGAATAAGATCTTCGTTACTTCAAAAGGCAAAGATATCGCTGGTAGACTAGATTTCATGACTGCTAAGATTGAAAAACAGCCAAAAACTGTAATGGCAGCAATGTGTCGAAAAATCGAAAATGGTGAAGAAAAAACTCTTATGCATTTACGTTTAGAAAATCCATATTATGGCTTTTTAGGTTTTCCTACAGGCACGTCAAAATTCGGAAATATCATGTCAGAAGACGTTGTACGAGAATTAGAAGAAGAGACAGGATTGACGGGAATTCCTATTTTGAAAGAAATCAAGCACATGCTCGTCCGCACACGAGATACCGGTGAATTTATGGACGATGTCGTAATGTACGCATTCGAAATAATCAATCCTACAGGTACTTTAATTGAGAAAAATATTGAAGGTGAAAATTATTGGATGACGCTAGATGAAATAAAAAACTATCCAAAAGTATCTCTCAACACTCTCGATACTATGAAATCTCTTAATTCACACGGCGTTGTTTTCATCGAGGAGATTCAAGAATACGACACACTTTAGGGATGGGTAAAGTTAAAAGCGTAAAGTATAAAGTTGCGGAGGTGAGGGGATTAAGTTGTAATCCCGGATGAAACGATAGTGGAAGTGGTCAGGCATTCAGTCCTGCATGGAGATCTTTCCCTTAACCCGGAAATATTATTAATCACTTGTTCTAAACAGATCCTTTGGATAGGAGTTTTTATATTTAGTTAAATTGATAGTTAATAATTTTGTTAATTCTTTGAAGTAACATCGTAAGGATAGATCGACACCTCAACTGTCTGAGCGTTAGCGAGTTTTGAGGTGGCTTGATTTTTTGGTACTTTTTTATCAAGAAAAAAGTACGGAGAGGAAACTCAACCTAATAAGATTTAATTTGGCCCTAGGCCAGAGCGACAGGAACATTGAGCACAAGAAAGGGAAAGATCCCTGCCTCCGCAGGGATGACAACATTGGGAGGGGAAGGGGTTAGAGAAACAAGAGACAGAGCCTGGATTCCCGATCGCTATCACGTCGGGAATGACAACAAGAACATAGAGATTCTTCGCATACGCTCAGAATGACAGAGATAAAAACAAGGAATAGATCTAACTCTCAATCGGACTCACAAATTCCCCTAAATAAAAAATCTCAGGAACTAATTCAATTCCTAGTTTTTCCTTCGTTCGCTTTTGGATCTCATTTATTACAGCAATGTAATCTTTTGCCGTAGCTTCACCATTGTTCACAATAAAATTATGATGAGCGGTAGAAATATACGCGTCGCCGATGTGAAAATCACTCATGCCTAAAACGTGTTCTATAATATATCCCGCACTGGTCGTAGGATAATTAAATTTTTCTTTATCAGCTTGTGAAATATTTTTAAAAACACAACCTACGGAAATTGTTGGTTGAACAGATTTTCTCTTCGCCCATTCCATCGCCGCCGCTTTCGCACGGTTTACATCACCACGGAAAAAATTTAGCGTCGCGCTCAAAATAATTTCACCAGAATCATGAAATCTTGATTGATCATATCCTGCGTTTAGTTCATTTTTCTGTAAAATTTTCACCTCATTTTCTGGAGTTAAAACTGTAACGTCCTTTATGACCTCGATGAGAAAATGGCTTCCCCCGTGGATATTATTGTGAATCCACCCTCCCAGAGTACCTGGAATACGCGCGAACCATTGCAGACCTGTGACACCATTTTGTATTAAAAAATTTACAGCATATGGCATATCTACACCACTATCAATTTTCACTTCTACGCGTGGAGAATCCGACTCATCATAATCTAGATCTTTGAATTCATACATTTTTCTAGCTCCATCAGACTCATTTGCTGATTCCCATCTTTTTTCGATTTCTGTTTCTAGCTCTGGATTTTCGACGGTTATATTTTCATCACCTATCGCAATATTTCTACTAAGATTTTTTATAGTTAAACCTCGAATTCCGCGATCTGCAATTAATACATTTGCTCCACGACCAAGCACTGTCACAGAAATATTATTTTCACGTGCAAGTTTAATCGTATTGATAAAATCTTCCGTATCCGTTGCTTGGTATAAAACATCTGCAGGACCACCGATCTTCACAGTGGTATATTTAGCAAGAGATTCATTTAGCTTATATTTTTCAGGATTTAAGGAGGAAATAAACTTTTTCAGATCATCTTCACGCATAAAGTATCATTAATTGAATATATTATAGTTGTTTGTGTTTTGATTGCCAATATAACGAATGAAGGTGTTATAATAAATTAGTTAAGTCAAAACCTCATGTCAGAAGAAAAAACAATCAACATAGGTCAAAAGGGCGAAGCTGTATACAAAAAAATCGCTACTAAACTGCGGAAAAAATATCCAGGTAACTATTTCGTTGCCATAGAGCCAACTACAGGTAAATATTTTGTAGGAAAAGACACTATTGATGCAGGGAAAAAAGCTCGTAAAGCATTCCCACGTAAGACATTTTTTGGAGCCCACGTCGGATATTTATCTGGCAGAGTATAAATTTACCTCTTTGAATCATTATCATGGATGATCCTTCCCTGTACCTAGACGATAAGAATAATCCATGGGTCGTTCTTGCTGTAAATTTATTAGGCAAGACAAGTGTAAAATGCCTTATTGATACTGGTTTTTCTGGCGGGTTAGCATTACCTGTATTTTACTCTTCATTAGTGGAGAAAAAAGTATCGTTGTTTAGTGAGAAATTCCAATTTGCCAATGGTGATGAAAACTGGTTCCCCATCTACTCTACTCGCGTAAAGTATTTAAAATCTTCTATTGAGCTAAAATTAATGTTTATCGACAACACAGTTCCGCTCGTGGGACTTAGCTTTTTAAAGTTTTTCGATTTTGATCTGAATATAGCTGAGAAACAGATATCTCTGAAGAAAACCTGATGTCATCCCCGCTTGTGGCCGTATGGCTATGAAGACGGGGATCTTTCCCCTTTGTCTGTCATTTCGAGCTAATGCGAGAAATCTCAAGCTTAAATCGATTCCGATAAGATTTCTTGCTGCGCTGCGAAATGACACTTGCCTTCCTACCCATCTATGATAATTCCTAAAACTAGTGCTATAATCAAGCCGTTATTGACAGTTCTGATCCCAAATTTCGTAATTCATAATTGTCAATTCGTATTTGTTTTCACAGGGAGTAGTTCAGTTGGCTAGAATGCCTGCTTTGGGAGCAGGAGGTCGGAGGTTCGAGTCCTCTCTCCCTGAAATTTTAAGTTACTTTTCCGAACCGAGTATGAGTCATGTTATAAATTGCGGTTTCAATTTCTTTTTTTCTTTCTAAATTTGGTTTTGAGAAATAACCTTTATTGCCAACACCGATAGTAGTAAAATATTTATCCCTATCTCTTTCTCTCCACAGGCTAAGCTCTAGTTTGAGGAAAATGTATGAGAAGCCTAATTCTGGATGATTGTGATCATAGTCTTCAACTTTACTTGTGATCTTTATAAGATCCTGAGCATTTGTCTTAAAAACATTTATACCATTAAATAATACATCATAATTTTTATTAGAAGAGATTTCGATAAACACACATTCCCCTTTATTATTATAGTCAATTTGAAATGAACTGTTAAAATACGCATCTGTCTGTGGTTCTAAGCCTATAATTCTATAAAATTTAGAAGGAGTTTTAGAGAGAATTTCTGAAATCTCATGGCTGGACATTCCAAACTTGACTTTTCCTACTCCTTCTAAAGGTTTTATGCTAAGTGTCATAAACTACGTTAATTATTATTTTCAGTACTATAAACCATATTGAAATCACAAAGCAAATAGAGAGGTTCGAACTTCGTTCACAATCCCTGAAATTTTGATTATTTCCCATTTTTAAGATCGGTTAAATCGTAATAATCGTCCGTTTGAGGTATTTGATTTATTATGAATTTACTGTTTTTCCAGTATGCTAAATAAGCATTTCTATCTTTTTGTGAAGAAATAATTTTGTATTTATTATCAATAATTTCAATTGCACAACATTCATCAAGTGCTATTCCGATCTTATTATTTTTCTTAAGAATGTCTTTAAAAGATTCATATCTATGTCTTTTATTGTCATCGTTATTGAAATGAGGGCATAAGACGAAATCAAAAAAACCTAAACATTTTATTTCTTGATAATTAAAGTCTTCCTCAACTCCTTCATTTTTTCTCATATCGCTCATTCCACTATCAAACCAGCAATTAGCACCTGCACTAATACCAGATACTATGATATTTTTATCAAAAGCAATTTTTAATAACGCCTGCAAATTTATTTCGTTCCATTTTTTAATTAAATTAGCTGTACTGCCACCACCGACATAGATAATATCTGAATTTAAGATTTTATCTTTAATTAATTCAGGAGTATTTTCTTTAGAAATTAATTCAAGACTATCAACTTGACAATTAAATTTATCACCAAAGTATTTATTTACACCAAAAATATATTCGGAATAGTCATTACTTGCCGTTGGTATAAATAGAAGTTTAGGATTTGTCTTGTTTGCAAGCGATATAATTTCTTTATCAATTGATACTAGATTACTTGGTATTTCATACTTATCTATTTCACCTCCACCTATTGCTACTAATTTCATCTGGTTTTTATATTATGTATAAATTATATCAAACAGGTTCGAACTTCATTCGCTATTACAGACCAAATTAAAATTTAGTACAAATATTGATAGAAACTATGTTTTCATTTTTCATCAACAACTCCAACAAAATCAACAGCCCAATCATCCCAACTTTCATTTATTTTAACAGTATATAATCTTAATTTATCGGTTATTCTTGCTATTCCATACTCATTATAATAAAGAGAATTATGTCCAATGACATAAGTACAATTATATTCGTAATTAGGTGTTTCCCTTATTTGATTCCGTATCATTGCATTATCAACTACTCCCTCCTTATCTGAAAAAACAACAAGTGACAAGTTTTTACTATTGCCATATTTACCTACTTTACTATGAATAGCATTCAGTATAGCTTCAGTTGGCAATCCGGGAATAAACTCTGGTACAAAAACATGTTCCATCCATAGATACTCTCCGTCATGTCCATCACTAATATTTAAAATTATCCCATCTTGTTCATCAGGATCAGAAGCAATGGTATATTTAAAACCTGTACCAGCGCTTTCTAATACGGATATCAAAAAATTACCCAACAGTTCTCTCGGTCTCTGGAGAATCTGTACTACATTTTGTCCGTGCAACATTTCTTCTGTATTTTCTACTAGAGGCTGTATCTTATATTTTAAAAACTCATGTAAATTATGCACTGCTTGAGTTTCTTTTCTCATAGAAGTTTTTAACTCTCAAATTATAAACTATATTGAAATTCCCTAGAGACTAAAGGCGTAACGGAGTTACTTATACCAATCTTCCTTTAATAGACATGTGAATCGTTCCTTTAGAATATAAGGCTTATTGTTTCCATAATTAGTACATAAATTATAAGTTGTAAAGCCTTGCATCTCACAGATGTCATAATAACCATTATGATCGTTATAGGTGCATATGTAATATTGTTTAGGTGTAGTAGTTGTATTATTTGTAGTTGAGCTTGTGTTATTCGTTTTATTAACACTTCCTATAATTACACAAAAGACAATTATTATAGCTATCACTATAGTAATCCAACTAGTCTTTTTAAATCTTTTCTCCCAGGAACCTAAATCTTCTTTTGTGTATTGGAGGTGGAATTCTTTGAATCTATTATAAAAAATTTTATCTTTTGCGAATCGCTTATTAATAACGTCTTTTTGAGTCTGTGTCCCATTTAATTGATTCATGACAGAAGTATAAAATTCATCATAATTTTTATAAATTTTTTGATACTCTGGTAATAGCTCTCCTGAGTATTTATAGTGTAGTCTTCTGAACTTAGTATAATTAGATTCGTTTTTTTCGAAATGTTCATTAACCTCTTTAGCTGTTGCTGGATTGTTAATTCTATTAAGAAATTCTAAATACCAGTTGTAATCTACTTCATTTTTTGTTTTGAAGCTATTAGAACTGGAGTTACTAGAAAATTGCTCTTTTCTATACACAGTATTATCATAATCTCTTCTCTTTTCATCATCCTTCAATACCTCCCAAGCTTCTTGTATTTCTTTGAATAATGAATCATTATTTTTGACAAAATTATCAGGGTGGAATTCTTTGGCAAGTTTCCTATAAGCGTTTCTAATTTCAGAATAGGTTGCTTCTTTAGAAACTCCCAAAATATCATAATATGTTTTCAATCTTCTTATTTTTTAAAATATTAAATGGATTATAAAATATCAAAATTACGAAAATAATATTCTTTTTGATGCTATTTATCAATCCTCTAACCATTAGAACCAGCTTTTTGATTTGTAAAACAGGTTCGAACTTCATTCGCTATTCCAGAATTTTTAGATTTTTATTTATCCAAAGCTAAAACATTACCTCCAATTACATTTATAAAATAGCTGTCATGTGACACATAAATTATAGCCCCCTTGTATGTTATTAAAAATTTTTCTAATTCTTCAATCGAGGGTAAATCTAAATGGTTTGTAGGCTCATCTAAAATTAAAAGGTTTGGATTGTTTATATTCATCTTAATAATTTGTAGCCTTGCTTTCTGTCCTCCTGATAGATTTTTTACTTTTACAGAAAAATCGGATACTGGATCAAATAGATATTTTGCAAGCAGATTTCTTATTTCCTGATCATTAATATCTTTTCTAACATTGTAATGTATATTTAAAATTGCTTCAGATAATGTTTCATCCATTTTTTTTGAATCTATCTCTTGTTCATAAATGCCAAGTCTAATTGCTTCAGATATTACTAATTTACCGTCAAATATTTCAGGTGAATTAGAAACATTTATATATGAATTGTTTAGGGTACTTTTTATTACTGAATCAATAATAGATTTAATTAGTGTAGTCTTTCCAACACCATTTTTTCCTTTAATAAAAAGTTTATCTCCATTCTTTAATTCAAAACTAATATTCTTTAATATTGGATCTTTATAGCCTATAGATAAATAAGTAGCTTTGATAAGGTTTCTTTGGACATCGGCTAGAATATCTTTACTAATTAAAATATTTTGATCTTTATATTTCTCATAGCTATCTAAAACTTTAGAGTTTAATTTTTCTTTTGATTCTTTATCTATCCAAAATGATGGTTTAACCATGTCATTTTTTACAGTTTCATATTCTTTTTCAAATCTATCTTGCATTTTTCTTGCTTGTTGTTTTCCTTTTTTTGATTTTGATTCGAGTTTTCTTTCTCTTGCTGCAATAACCTGTTTTTGCAGTTTTTTAATGCTTTGTACACTGTTTTCAAAATTATTAATTGAAGATACAGTTATCAAACTATTTTGTTTTAAGTAAGCATCATAATTTCCAGGAAAAGAATGAAGAAGCTTATCTTTAAGTTCAATTATTCTATCTACATTTTTTAATATATCTCTGTCATGTGTAACTATTATAATAGCGGGATTTTCAGGCTTATTATGCTCACTATTTAACCAATTGATAAATTTCTACCGGATTAATATTCATTAGACATAATTTATTAAGATAATTATATATGATATGAAGTACAATTTAATACTAAAAATTCTAACTTCATTCTCCATTTCTGAAATCATTATTCCCTATTAACAATTCGAAATTGGATAATCATCTCTATTTTTCTTCCCAATCCCATTTCAAGTCTCAAATAACTTCGTCTGATTATCTTCTTTCTTTAACTTTTTAGATTTAGATTTGCTTCTTGGTCTCCATTTAGATCCATATTTTTCCTGAATAACTTGAGATTCTTCTTTCGAAATTTTACTATTTTTTATACTAAATATAATTTTCTTCATCTGCTTTGAGCTGGACTCATAATCAACAATTGGCTGCGGATAGGTTTTGAAAGTAAATTTGTCGTAGTTATGTATCTCCGACACTTTATAATCTCTCAGCTCGGGAATCCATTTTTTAATAAAATTACCTTCTGGATCTTGATCCATGGCTTGTTTTTTAGGACTATAGACTCGAATCGAATTTATTCCTACCACTCCCGCTTGCATCTGAATCTGACAAATATGAATCCCAGGTTCATAATCTGCAAAAAGCTGTGCTAACGGCGCGTTTATACTCTTCCATGAAAGATGCAGCACAAAACAAGCAAAAGACACGATCAGGGCTCTCATTCGAAAATTTATAAAACCTGTAGTTTGAAGACATCTCATACAAGCATCAACGATCGGAAAACCAGTCTGTCCTTGTAACCATTTATTTAAAATTTTTTCACGATCTTTGTAAGGAATTCCCGAGAAACCGCTGTGCAAAGTTTCAAATTCCATTTGAGGATTTAATTCAAGTCTTTGTACAAAATGATCATGCCAATGTAATCTAGAAATAAATGCTTTTAAACAAAATATCCAATAATTATTTTTTTCGTAATTACTTAATTCTTGGATTCTATTTTGTGTAGCTTTATAAACTGTCCTGAGGCTAATTGTTCCCCATGCTAAATGTGGACTGAGCCTAGAACCATGTTGAATGGCTGTATTTGGAGAGCTTATTTCTTTTATGTAATTCTTGCTGCGTTTATATAAGAATGAATTTAAAAGTCGCTGTGCGTTTTCCTCATCAACTTTTTGCATCTTTTTACCTTCTCCACTGAAACCAAGAGATGAGATATTAGGAATAATTTTACTTTGAGCTATTTCTAAAATATTTTTCTCAAGTGGTATTAAAGTTGGCTTTTGTAAAATATCTTTAGTCACGTATTCTCTCCAGTGTCGTTCTCTTTTTGAAATATTTTTTAATCTCCTTCTCACACTATTTTGATACATTTCAATCCAAGCAATATTTTTATTTTCGAAATACTTCTTCATCTGGAAATCTCTCTGATACGTGACATCACTGCCGGCTCCACGTGACTAAATACTGCTTCAAATGGATAAATTTTATAGATTTCAGAAAATACATCTTCTACATTTCCTATTGCTACCCATATATCTCCTCCAATCTGTTGCAAATTCTTTCTTAATTCTTTTAGCCCTTGAATCCAAGCGTTTACATGAAAAACCGATGTTTCTGGAGATTTTAATAATATATCTTCGAAAATAAATACCGGCAAAACATTTGATGAAGATTTTATCGCTTCTACGAGCGCTTCATTGTCCAGAAGTCTCATATCACGTTTTATCCACCAGATAGATCTTTTAAAATGTTCATTATTTTCTGGCAATTATTTTATAGAGTTGAATTAATTACTTGTCTGTTGCGTAATGTTTTGCGGGAAATTATTAAACAGGTTTTAGCTTTACTTAATGTATCGGAATTGAGAATTCAGTCAATTATACTCCAGTTCTAATTCTGCAAGAGAATTATCCAATAAATCAAATTTTTTCACTTTATTATGTTCAACTATTTTATTTAAAAAGTATTCAATCATGATTATGGATATTAACAATGGATTCATATAATCACTATAATGGACTTTTTTACTTTCATTTAAATCTTTTCTTATAGACCAGTTTCCTTCTTTATTCATATGACTTAAAATAGCATGAGCATTCCAATTGATGTGACTAAAATTACGGCTATCTGCATAGCACATTTTTAAAATATAATTATTACGATCTTTTATCGCATTCGCATATGAGATTGAATCTTTATGTTCTATTTTTAAAAACTCTTTGTCAGCTTTCTCAAGCATAGTTAATATATTTTTTTGTTCAATTTTTCCTATAGCTAATAGACCTGTATTACTATTTTTATTTCCCAAATAAAGTGTTGAAAGCTCTAGATTAAGATTTTCATAGCTATTTTCTAAAATATGATAAACGTGGCCTAAAAGTGCAGGTATTTCTAAAAATGATTTTAAATTAGAAAAAACTGATGGAAGATTATCATTATTCAATGAAGTAATAATACCTTCTTTTAAGTAAATAGACCTAAATAATACTGAACTTATTAGTATCTGAAGTCGTGATTGAAAGCTTTTTTAAATATCATTAACTTCAAGTGCGATATCATTATAGATAAATTGGTTAATATTAGTAATATATTTATCTAGAGTATCAAAATCATCTGTAGAATTCCCATTATGATTTTTAGGAATGTACCTCTTTATTTTATATACTTTTAAATTCATAAATTAAGATTGGGTAAAAGCATTAAAACTACACTCTTTCTATAATCTTACTTTAATTCTCAATTTTAAAATGTAAATTTTCAATAATCCCAAAAATATTTCCATTTAAATTAATTACCTCACCCACTTTTATTCCATCGCCTACATCATGTACAGGCCCATGTGCTTTTAATCTAGAAATGTTAATCCGCTTCTTTATCGGTAAATACTACTAATCTTTGGGAATAGCTTTGCGCTGATTTACTCCACGAGCCTTCACATGTAATAAGATTGAGATGAGAATTATTATCATCAGAAGAAAATACTTCCGGCACTTTGTTCCGATAATCATAGCTTTTACTTTCTCGCACTATAAATGTAATTTTATTACCATTACTATCAGTGATGTATATTTTGTCACCAGTTTTTAACTTATTTATATTATCAAAAATTGCTGGTAAATTATGAACCCATCCATAATGTCCTCCGACAATTGCTGTACCTATTTCTCCAGGACGAGCACCGAGCTTGAACCAAAATGCATTGACTGTACTTTTAGAAGAATCCATATCTCCAGATGAAGTCAGGCCTACGTACTCAAAAGACCCTTCGATATTAATTTTAGGAATTCTTATATTTACAGGATAGCCATAATTTTTCTGCAAAGGCAAGACTTGGTGCGCAATTGTAGGAGTAATTTGCTCATTGACGTTTGGGATCATATGACTGGCAGATAATACGACCGGAACATTTTCATTA